>Ga0265327_10000155_pt1 | contig 147516 bp, 135 predicted proteins | sample 41621metaG_FD_202089 | JGI IMG/M metagenome (GOLD analysis project Ga0265327, IMG submission 202089) | Rhizosphere microbial communities from Carex aquatilis grown in University of Washington, Seatle, WA, United States - 4-16-21 metaG | ecosystem: Host-associated > Plants > Roots >... | reverse complement strand
GTCAGGCCGGCTTGCCAACGCCGCCAAACCCGGCCATTCTTGAGGCCTTGTGAGATGCTTGTTTGCACCCCATTCACTGGCCGGTATATGCCGGAAACGGGTGGCCGGAATACGGCGAGAAGTGACACGGGCGTGCTGCCAAAGTCGATCACATCGACTTGGCCGCTGTCGAGCAGGGCACGGACCCGCTCGGGGTTGGCCGAGTCGGCCTGCAGTTCGATCCGGTAAGGGCGCCCCGCGCTGCGCAGCGCCAGGTCGAGCATTCGGTAGCCCAGCCCGTTTGCACCCATGCCATTGACGTTGGGGTAGCGAACCACCAGCGGCTGCGCCTGAGTTGCTCCGCTGACCAGCAAGCCCAGCACTAGGTAAAGGGCGAGCCGCAGCAGGATGCCCGCAGGCCCTACTAGGCTCCGCCGGAATAGACCTGCAGCCAGCACGTCGCAGTCAGCCACGAAGTTCGGTCAACAGCGGGCGAAGTGCTCCGCGCAACGCCGGATGGAAGTGCTCAAGCGCCAGGCCGCGAACGCCAGTCGGCAGCAAAGGGTTGGCAAGCCCGATCAGTGTCGTAGGCAGGGCCCGCTGACCGGTCAAGATGGGGCCGATGCCGGGCGTGCGCTTGAGCAACGCGGACAGTGAGCCATCGGCATGCGCGACACCAAGCCCACGCATGAGTGCCGCATGAAGCTCGCGATTGCCAGGGTTGACATAGAAAACACGCGGGTACGGGTACAGCAGGCCGACACCGGCATCGATATCGACGTCCGGCGCAAGATCACGCAAGGGATCGAGGATGCTGTAGGCCTCATCCGAACCTAGCGGCAGCAGGTCAAAACGTCCGCCCTGCAACATGCGAACAAGGCTGTCGAAATCGCCTTCTTCGACGTGCAGACCGGCTTTGCGCAGAATGCTGCTGTCCGTCCAAGCGAGGCCTTGGCCGAAAACGAAGGATTGCAGATCCTCAATGCGGTGCACACCACGCAAGCGCATGAGTACATCGCGACGACCCAGCAGCATCCGGCAGCCGCCGAGGCCGAAGTCGATAGGGATGGGCACTAAGTCGGCATGGCCCCCGAGGCGCGCCGTGGAGCCGTTGTCGATTACGCTAACCAGCCCGGCTGCGAGTTGATGCCATGCGGCCTTGCTTGAGATCAACGAGTCGCTGAGGCGCAATTGATAGGGCTGCCCCGAACGCTGTAGCGCCAAGCCGAGCACCTGGAAGCCGAAGGCGTGCTCCGGTCGCTCAAGCAGGCGCGGATACACCACGCGCATCGGCGGGCCACCCGCGCCCAGGGCAGAAGCGGACATCGGCGCCAGTACGGTGCCAAGAACAAGCGCGCGGCGGAGGCTGGAGAGCATGCAGTGGGGCTTGACGAACAATCGAAGTTTCCAGCGGGACTACATTGCTATCGCTTCAGCGCATGGACTCATGTGCCATGTGCCTCAGTTATATCAAATCGCACCTGAACGACAGACGCTACTGGCAATGACGCAACGCCCCGTCAGCCACCCGCAACAGCAGGCGATATCTTCATCGCCCTATGGGTCTCCGTCTCGGACCCAATCACTCAAGCCGTGGCGAGCCTTCAGGCAACCCGATCAGACATGTAGCAACGTTTAGTCGGCAGCATCCTACTGACGGTCGCGACACTTGGCTCGGCTCGTGCTCGCTCGGCTCTCAAATTTGAGGGTGTGCAGTATCGGACGCTGCGTAGTACGAATTCAAGCATCCTTGCCACGTTCAGTCACCTTTCCGCCGTAGCTTCGCAGTGTCAATTCGGCCAGGGATTGCAGGTTGAAGATCGCACCCGTGTTGGGGCATCTAAGAAAAACTCGCCGGCAATGCCGGCGAGTTGAAATGGTGTCCCGCTGTCATCAAGGTACGCCACCGGCTCAGGGAGGGAAAGGCCGGGCTGGCAAGTGCCAACGATAGGATCTTACGCAGCGCTGGCCAGTCACCTGCAGCGTCATTTTCCGATCTCAGTTATCGGAAACAACAACTTTTCATATCGTGGGCGCTTACGACGAATAGGTATACCCTCGATCCGCACAGCCCATGGAAGAACTTTCCCATGTCGATCCGAACCCTCACGAAGCTCCGGCGACGCGACCTATTGGGACTCTTGATCGGCGGCTTTTCGGCACCTACAAAAAGTGCCATCGAATATCAACGGCTCCGATACTTTCCTGCCGGCCCGATCTATGAGTATCGGTGGGAGCTTCTAGCGCTTGCGTTAGCACGAACCCAGCTTCCTAACGATCTGATGCCCAAGCTGGAGCCATACGACGAATCCCGTCAACCAGAGCAAAGGCGTGCCGAGTTGCTCTTGCAGGAAGGCCGAATTGACGTCCTTGCCTTAGGCACGAACGCTGAGAGGGAAGCCAATCTTCTACCCATCCGGATTGACATCCTGCGCGGCATCATTGGCTACCGCGTACTGTTCATTCGGGCTGGAAACCGCGAACGGATTGCCCGGATTCGCGCGAAGGAACTACGCAAAGAGTTGCTTTTCGGCCTGAACAGCCAGTGGGCCGACTTGCCGATCATGCGAGAGAACGGATTCCAGGTCGAAGCGGCTACCGGCTACGAAAGCTTGTTCGCCATGCTGGAGTCAGGTCGCTTTGACGCATTCCCGCGGGGGCTGAATGAGGCCGAACGCGAACTCAAAGAGCGCCAGGCAAGTTATCCGCAACTCGTCATTGAGAAAACCAAAGCGTTGTACATCCCTTACCCGGTGTACTTCTGGGTTCGCAAAGACAGTCGCGCACTTGCGGACCGTATCCAACGCGGGCTCAGGGCAGCGCTATCTGATGGCAGCTTCAGGCAGTTGTTCATACGACATCATGAACAAGAGATCAATGAGTTGAAGCAACATCCCAGGCAAGTTGTCTATCTCAAGAACAAATTACTGGTCGCTGGAGTAGAGGCGCCCGATACAACGTGGTGGTGGCCTCGCTAGGTTGGCGGCGGCCTGACGAAAAACAGCGCGACGGGCCTGGTGATTACCTTCTCAATCGCAAATCAGCGAATCTCCCCGTCGGACCGATCAAAGGAAATCAGAACGTGAACCTGATGGATCCGCGTACCACCATCTTGATCGGGAGCATCACATGCGGCCTCATGGCCCTTGTGCTGGCGCTCCTGGCCCGTGCCACGCCGCTTCCTGTGCCAGGGCTGAGAACTTGGGTGAGTGGCGCATGGCTAGTCTTCGCAGCGCTGCTCTTGTTGGGCCTGCGAGACATGATTTCAAACTTGGCATCGGTAACTTTGGGCAATAGCGCCCTGATGCTCGCATATATCGTTTGGCTGTCAGGCACCCATCAGCATTTCGGTAGACGGATCCATCTGACCTTCTGGCTAGCCGCCTGCGCAATCGCCATCATTGCGACGACTTGGTTCGTCTACGTTCAAGAGAGCTTTCGCGTTCGCGTCGTCGTCGTTGCGGGGCTTTGCACCTTTATTAACGCGCGCCATGCGTACGTTCTACTGCGGCATCCGCGACCTGAAAATGATCGGCGTGCTATTGGCATCCCGTTGGCTGCCGCTTGGCTCATAGCGCTTACTTGCGTCTACGGGCTGAGATGTCTTCACGCCCTGGCGCTGCCGCAGGGCATCAGTGGATTGCTGACTCAGGACACTATTCAAGTGCTCTACACGAGCAGCTTCACGATCTGCAACCTGATGCTGGTCATCAGCTTTGCCACCATGGCCTCGGATCATGTGCGCGCTCGAATTGAAGACTTGGCCACCCGTGACCCCTTGACCGGAACGCTCAATCGACGTGCACTATTTGAGTCGCTCGAGCGTGAGCTGGCGCGCGGTCGTCGAGGTGGTCGCGCCTTCTGCGTGGCCATGCTGGACATTGATCACTTCAAGACAATCAATGATCGATTCGGTCACCCGGTGGGTGACCAAGTGCTCGCTCACATGTGTCAGCGGACCATCCGGTTGGTGCGTCCTCACGACGTGTTCGCGCGCTATGGAGGCGAGGAGTTCGTCATCGTGATGCCGGAGACTGCCCTGCCTGCTGCAACACAGGCGGCGCAGCGAATCCTGAATGTGCTTGCTACAACCGGGGACCCATCTTTGCCCGCCATAACGGTAAGCATCGGATTGGCCCAATGGTCCGAAGACGATGTGTCTGCAGCGTCACTGGTTGCCCGGGCTGACGCGGCGCTGTACGCCGCAAAGGCGAACGGACGCAATCGCGTGGAGATCAGTTGACGCTCGATTGCATGAATCACATCGGGCAGATTACCCTTGAAGAGAACTGGTGGTTCAAGCGCCCCTCTGCAAAATCGTCGGCACAAGCGTCTTGAATAGCTCCAGCAGCGCGCGAACGCGAGGGGAAAATGGCCTCTGGGGCTGAATCAACATGTTCAGTTCCAACGGTGGCACTCGATGCGATGACAGGACACGGACAAGCTCACCGGATCGTATGGCCTCCACGCAAGCCGATGCCGGGACGACGCCCATTCCGACACCCGCGAGGATCATTTCGTACATCGGCCGCCAGTGACTCGTGGTCATTGCAGTGCGGACGGGTAGTGTCTCGATGTGTCCCGCCATGTCCTCAAGCGGGAGCTCTTCGCTATCGAAGTAACCTTTGACTCGCAAGAAGGGCTGCGTTGCCATATCGGCTGGCGACAGAATGGCCTCGCGGCCCGCAAGAAGCTCCGGTGTGGCAACCAGCAGCCGTTCCACAGAGCCAAGCGGATAGGCAATAAAGGCTCCCTCGCCCAACTTGCCCACACGAAACGCAATGTCGACACCTTCAGTGACCAGATCAAAGATCCGATCATTGAGCACGAGGTCCAAGTTCAGAGCCGGGTAGTCGCGGTAGACGTGTTTCATGAGCTCCGGCATCAAAGTCTCGCCAATGCAATGTGGCGCACAGATCCGTACGGTGCCTTTGAGCAAATGCTTACCATGAGTCACTTCCGCGATAGCTTGTTCTGCCGCCTCCAACAATTTGATGCTCCACCCGTAGAAGATTTCTCCTTCCGGCGTGCATTTAAAGGCACGGGTGCTGCGCATCAGTAATCGGCAGCCAAGGTGTTGCTCCAGTCGGTCAATGCGTTCGCTGACGGCCGGTTGTCCCAACGAAAGGTCTCGCGCCGCGTTCGAGATATTTCCTCGCTCGACGACCCGAACGTAGACGCGCATGGCTTCGAGCAGGTTCATTGCCGGTCACCTCTGCATGGGTGGGCATGATGCTGAAGCACTGAGCATTTTTCCCATGTCTTACTTGCTAAGTACGCCATGACGGCACCTCCGATCTGTTGACACGAGGATGCCGCCGGCATGAGGGTGCGTGAGTGCACACAAATAGCCTGCGCGGAAGAGTACAGTTGGGCATGAATTTTCCAACTGTGCTCCATCCGTGAGGGGCACAGTGCCAAAAGTGACTGGGCGGAGCTGTACGGATCAGCCGGACTTCACTCAGAAAGCGGGAGGGTCGCAATGAAGCTCTACGAAAAACTGGCCGACGATATCCAGAGGCAAATTCGCAAGGGCGTCTACCGCGACGGCGACCGCTTGCAATCCGTAAGGCAGACGAGTCAGGCACGCAAGATCAGCATCACCACGGTCATCCGGGCCTACCTCCTGCTGGAGAGCCGTGGGCTCGTCGTCAGCCGCCCTCAGTCCGGCTTCTTTGTGAGCCTGCGCAATGGTTCTCAGGGGGACTCGCCCGACGTGCCGGACACGCTCGAAACGCCCAGACCGATTGCCATCTCGGCCTCGGTGGACGTGAGCCGCCTGGTCCTCTCCACGCTACGCTCAATCGCTACCGACAACGCGGTCCCATTAGGTTCTCCGTACCCGGATTCGGCAGGTTTTCCGTTCGACAAGCTCAATCGTTACGCCTACGCCGCCGGTCGAGACACATCACTGCACGATCTGAAAAATGCCCTTCCCCCAGGGCACCCGAAGCTCATCCGGCAAATCGTCCGGCGCTATCTCGATCAAGGACTGGTGGTCGACCCGGCGGAGGTCATCATCACGATGGGTGCCACCGAGGCCATCAATCTGTGTCTTCAGGCCGTTGCCAAACCAGGCGATGTGATCGCGGTCGAGACGCCGACCTTCTACGCCATGCTCCACGCCATCGAACGCATGGGCATGAAAGCCATCGAAGTGCCCACGCATCCCGTAGATGGAATCGACATCGAAGCCTTGGCGGCGATTGCCCGCGATATGCCCATTGCGGCGTGCATGGTCATGCCGAATTTCCAGAATCCGCTCGGCTACCAGATGCCCGATGAGCGCAAGCAGGCCTTGGTGGACTTCGCCACGCGGTCCGACATTCCCATCATCGAGAACGGCGTCTACAACGAACTCCACTTTGGAGACACGCCGCCAAGCACCCTGAAGTCATTTGATCGTCGGGGCCTGGTGCTGCACTGCGCCTCGTTCTCCAAGACCTTGACGTCGGTCTATCGAATCGGCTGGGCGCTGCCGGGGCGCTACAGGGATCAGGTCGAGAAGCTCAAATTCCTGAACACGCTGACGACGCCGTCCATCCCCCAACTCGCGATCGCCGAATACCTCGAGCGCGACGGCTACGAGCATCACCTGCGACGCTTGCGCAAGGCCTATGCCCAGCATGCCAGCCTGATGAAGAACGTGGTCGGGCGCTTCTTTCCCAAGGGCTCGCACTCATCCAGCCCGGCCGGCGGCTACGTCCTTTGGGTGGAACTGCCTGAGAAGGTCGACGCGATGGAGCTCTATCAGCAGACCCTGGAGCGCGGCATCACTGTCGGCCCCGGCTATATGTTCTCGGTCTCCAACAGCAGCTATCGGAACTTCATCCGGCTCAACTACAGCAGCCCCTGGTCGACTGACATTGAGCAGGCTGTGATCACTGTTGGAAAGATCGCAGCGACCTGCGCTCGCTGAAGCGCCGCGGATGCGTGATGATCAGTTCAACCACTCGTCAAATGGCAGATAGGCCAAGGCTTCGCTGCCGTAAGCCTGCAGGTCCCGGGCCGCCCAAGCGACGCCTGAAGCGCGTGCCAGAGCCTGGAACGCGCGCCCCGGCTCAGGATCGCTAGACCTCAGCCATGGCGTGTCGCTATCGCCACTGGCACATACCCAAACCATCTTCTCCGGAATCGGAACCTGTCCAGGCTCCGGCGCGTCGACTCCGTGTAGAAGTCTGGGCAATGCGGCGGCTCTGCCTTGCAGGCGTCGAACCAGCGGGACGACAAAGCTGACCAGACTGCATAGCGCCGCCTGGGCTTCGCCCGGAAGGATCACGCAGACCCTTCCAAGTTGCGAGCTCACCGGTGGCACTTCCAGACCGTTACCAGGCGCCGTTCTCATCGAGTCGGACGACACGACGAGGATCAGATCGCAGTATTTCGAGAACATCTTTGCGGTGGCCACCCGCGGGCTGACGTCGCTGCCGACGTTCGTTCGGAATGTCCGCACGCCCATCTGCTGGAACGCGGCCTGAATCACTGTAGCGGTGACCTCCAGATCGCGGACCTTGGCGAAATCAGTCGGCTCGCAGGCCATGATGAGGCCGCAGCGGACGGGTGCGTGGACCTGCACCATGCCGTGGCCGCTTGCGGACAGCAGCGGCAGAAGGCGCCAATCCAGCTTGGACCCCGCAGACAGCACAGACAACTGATCGTCAACCTGAACTTGGGGCTGCAGCGACAGGTCGCTGGCCAGGATGCAGCCTGCGGCGGCCTGCAGCGGAAGCTGCAACGTTGGTGTGACATGCGTGGCTCGCCGCGCCATGGATTCTTGCGCCTGTCGCAACTGCCCGCTGGTGTGCAGGCGCAATGGAGCCGCGCTCGCCAGCGTCTCATTCGTAAGCAGCATGATGATTCCTGTCTCTTGCAATGGAAGCCCAAGTACACAGGCTCTATATTGAGGACGATGTCGCTCATGCAAAGAGCACAGAGACGCAAGCGTCATCGAGATACAGACATCAAGCCGCAGCCGCAGGGCGGAGTTCACTCGCCCTCGGTGAAGGAGGGCTGATTAAGACTTTGCGGCCATGACGAGCAGGTGGAACGGCAGGGCCAGCAAGGCCATACCGACCACGCCCGCGAGCCACAGAAGAACGAACCAGAAGGTCCGGTTGCTGAACAGCCGGCGCCTGAGTTGGCGGATGCTTGAGGAGATCAGGCCCATCTTCCAATGCTCCCGAGATTCAGAGGTCACGGCAAGGCTGCCACCACATCAGCCTCCAACCAGGGACATGCGAACCGTCGGATAGGCACGCCGGTCGCTGCCGCTCGCTACACGCGTCGCACGGAGCTCTGAATACCGATCCTCGCGCAGCGTCCAGCGCGCCCGGATCGCGTCGGTCAGCGCTTCCGCGCCACCGTCGCCCTGCAGCCAGGGTTTGAGATCCATGCCCTGCGTCGCGAACAGGCAGGTGAACAGGTGGCCGTCTGACGAAACCCGGACCCGCGAGCAGTCTCCGCAGAAGGGCTTCGACATGCTCGCAATGAAACCGAGCACGCCCCCGCCATCGGCATGGCGGTAGTTGACCGCTGTGCTGCCCGGACGCGCTCCGCCCAGGGGAACCAGAGGGTAGGCCGACTCCACCACTTCGCGTACCTCACGCGCGGTGACGACCTTGCTCGAGGCCCACTCCGTTGCACCGCCGACATCCATGTATTCGATGAAGCGCAGCGACACGCCGCTGCCCTTGAAGAAACGGACCAGGGGAAGGATCTGGCTCTCGTTCACGCCGCGTTCGACGACGGTGTTGACCTTGACCGGTGCCAGCCCGGCTGCACTGGCGGCTGCGATGCCGTCGAGGACGCGTGCCACTGGAAAATCGACGCCGGCCATGTGGCGGAACACGGCGTCATCGAGCGCGTCCAGGGACACGGTCACGCGGCCCAGCCCCGCATCGCGCAGCGCGCGCGCCTTGGCTGCGAGCAAGGCGCCGTTCGTGGTGAGTGCGATCTCCATCGTTTGGCCGTCAAGCGTACGCAGTGCGGCCAGGCGCTCGATCAGCGATTCGATCCCGCGCCGCAGCAGTGGCTCGCCGCCGGTGATGCGGATCTTCTCGCCTCCCAGCGACACGAAGGCGCGGGCCAGTTGGAGCATCTGGTCGAATGACATGCGCTCCGTCGCAGCAAGGAAGGGATAGTCGGCGCCGAAGACCTCGCGCGGCATGCAGTAGGTGCAGCGAAAGTTGCATTGGTCGATCACGGACAGCCGCAGATCGCGCAGAGGGCGGCCTCGGCGGTCGAGTAAGTCTGGCTTTTTCAGCAGCGGAGCGTCGGCGATGGTGTTCACGGTCCCTCCAGGTTCATGGCCACAGCATCGACTGACGACACGACCGTGTGGGCGCACAGTGGCAGGCGGATTGCAGGATCACAGCTCAGGTCAGCTGATAGGGCAAGCGAGGCTTGACCGGCTCCGGCAACGGGCGCCCGCAAAGTTCGCAGATCGAGCGCTCGATATTGCGCGTCATGGCGTCCAGCGCCAGCGCATTCGGCGCCAGGCCAAAGGGCTCGGCGACCTCGTGGGCGATGGCTTCCAGCGCGATCAGCGTGTACGAGAGGAAGACGCACAGCAAGGGCGTGAACAACTCGGCTGAGTCGACAAGGCCGAATGGCAGCAGGATGCAGTAGGTATAGACGGTACGGTGCAGCAGCACGCCGTAGGCGAAAGGGATGGGCGTGTAGGCGATGCGCTCGCAGCCGCCCACCGCCTTGCCCATGTCGCTGAGCTGGGTGTCCAGCGTCCAGAAGCGGGTGTCGGAAATCTGCCCCTCGCTGTTGAGCTGCGTAAGGCGTGCGCGCAGCTCATGCAGCAGGGCGGTCGGCTTGTAGCTCTTGAAGCTCAGCGCTTCGGCCTGCTCCCGGCCCAGCAGGCGGCGCAGATCTTCCGTGGGATCGGTCTCGCGCAATTCGTGTTTCAAGGCGTAAACCGAGGCCATGAGCAGGTCAGACATCGGCAGCACCTGCTCCCGCTCGGGCAGGTAGCACAGCATCTGCGAGCTCAGCTGGCGCGTGGCGATGAGCAACTCGCCCCAGAGATGCCGAGCCTCCTTGAAGCGGTCGTAGCTTGCCGTATTGCGAAAGCCCAGGAAGATCGCCAGAGTGAGGCCGAACAGCGTGAGCAGTGTCGTGTTGAGCGGGATCTTTTCGCCGAAGACGCGGCCCTGCGTGAGGACGGCCAGGCAACTGACCACGGCCATGAATGCGAGCTGCGGGATGATGGATTGCAGCACCGAGCCGTTCCAGACGAACAGCATGCGGAACCAGCTTTGCCGGGGTCGGACGATCATTGCAAGCTCGCTTTCAGTGGTAGCCCGAATCGCCCTCGCGCACCTTGCCGCGGAACACGCGGTATTGCAGCGCGTTGTAGACCAGAATGATGGGCAGCACGATCAGCGTACCGACGAGCGCGAAAGACTGGCTCTCGTGACTGGAGGAGGCGTCCCAGATGCTCAGCGAAGGCGGCACGATATTCGGCCAGATGCTGATCAGCAGCCCGCTGAATCCCAGGAAGCACAGCGCGAGCGTGAGCACAAAAGGTGCCGCCTCGTGCCGCAGCCGTACGGCGCGGAAGATGCCCCACACGCAGGCCACGACGAGCACCGGCACGGGCAGGAACCATATCAACATGCCGCTGCCGAACCAGCGGTAGGCCACGGATGGCAGGCCCATCGCCGTCCACAGGCTCACCAGCCCCACCATGCCCAGCAGGACGACGGACAGCGGTCGCATCAGCAGGCGCATCTTGCGCTGCAACTCGCCGTCCGTCTTGAGAATCAGCCAGCCGCAACCCAGGGTCGCGTAGGTCACCAGCATGCCCATGCCGCAGAACACGCCGAATGAGGACAGCCAGTCAAAGGGGCCGCCAACGAAACGGCCATCAGCGATCTTGATGCCTTGCAGCAGTGAGCCCAGCACCACCCCTTGGCAGAAGGTCGCCAGCGCCGAGCCGCCGATGAAGGCGAGATCCCAGATGTGCTGCGTTCGGTTGGCCTTCACGCGCAGTTCGAAAGCCGCGCCGCGGAAGATGAGGCCGACGACCATCAGCAGCAGCGGCAGGTAGTTGGCGGGCAGTAAGGTGGCGTATGCGACCGGGAAGGCGCCGTAGAGTCCGGCGCCACCGAGCACGAGAAAAGTCTCATTGCCGTCCCAGACCGGCGCGACGGTGTTGAGCATCACCTGCCGATCATTCTTGCCTTCGATGAACGGAAACAGCAGGCCGATGCCGAGGTCGAATCCATCGAGCACGACGTAGAGGAACACCCCCAGGCCGATGATGGCCGCCCACACCACGGGAAGATCAATTTGCATGGCTTGGCTCCGGCTTATCTGAAGGACTTGGACAGGGCTCGGTTGCTGAGGCCCGGATGCTCGGGATCCTCGTCGTGCTCGGCATGCGGCTGTGGCCCGCGGGCCATCAGCTTGAGCATGTAGTAGACGCCCATGCCAAAGACCAGGAAGTACACGACAACGAGGATCAGCAGAGACACCCCTACCTGCTGGCTGCCAATCGGCGAGACGGAGTCCGCCGTACGCAACACGCCGTAGACCGTCCAGGGTTGGCGGCCGACCTCCGTGGTCACCCAGCCAGCCAATAGCGCGATGAGCCCCGAAGGCCCCATGCACAGGACCAGACGCTGGAACCAGCGCGATTCGTAGAGTCGGCCGCCCTTGCGCAGCAGCAGGCCCAGGCCGGCGGTGGCCAGCATCAACATGCCCAGCCCGGCCATCACGCGAAAGCTCCAGAAGACGATGGTCGAGTTCGGCCGATCCTCACGCGGAAACTCCTTGAGTCCACGGATCTCTCCGTCCCAGGAGTGCGTCAGGATCAGGCTGCCCAGGTGCGGCACCTTCACCGCGTAGCGGGTCTCCTCGGCCTGCATGTCCGGCACACCGAAGAGATTCAGCGAGGTGCCGCCTTTCTCGGTCTCCCAGAGCCCCTCGATCGCGGCGATCTTGGCCGGTTGGTACTCGCGCGTATTCAATCCGTGTGCATCGCCGACCAGGATCTGCAGTGGCGCCAGGAGCAGCAGGATCCACAGCGCCATCGAGAAGCTGCGCTTGATCGGCGCATCGCGACGCCCCCGCAGCAGGTGCCACGCCCCGCAGGCCGCCACCATGAAGCCTGCCACGATGAAGGCTGCGATCGTCATGTGCGCCAGCCGGTACGGGAAGGACGGGTTGAAGACGACCTGGAACCAGTCCACCGGCACGATGCGACCATCCTTGATCGCGTAGCCCTGCGGCGTCTGCATGAAGCTGTTCGAGGACAGGATCCAGAAGGTGGAAACCAGCGTGCCCACGGCCACCATCAGCGTGGCGAAGAAGTGCGCGCGCGGGCTCACGCGGTTCCAGCCGAACAGCATGACGCCCAGGAAGCCGGCCTCCAGGAAGAAGGCCGTCAGTACCTCGTAGGTCAGCAGTGGGCCCGTGACGTTGCCGGCGATGCGGGAGAACTCGCTCCAGTTGGTGCCGAACTCGTAGGCCATCACCACGCCGGAGACCACGCCCATGCCGAAGCCGATGGCGAAGATCTTGGACCAGAACAGGAACATGTCCTTGTAGACACGATCCCCGTTGGCCAGCCAGCGCCATTCAAGCACGGCCAGGAAGCTGGCCATGCCGATGCTGATCGCCGGAAAGATGATATGGATCGCGACGGTGAAGGCGAACTGCAGCCGGGCCAGGTGGAGCGTGTCGAACATGTCCATGGTGAGGTTCCTCGGGCGTCTTCTTGGACAAGGCCGGACCTGGCCTTGCGCTGGCAACCTTCGGGGCGGCCGCTGTCGTGGCTCAGGCCGCCTGCACGGCCTGCTCGCGCAGAATGCGCACCGGAATCGACTTGTAGGAAGGTGTGCCGCTCTCCTCGTCGATGTAGTCCAGCGGCACGAGCACATTGGCCTCGGGGTAGTAGGCCGCCACCGAGCCCGCCGCGATGTCGTACTCGATCACGGTGATCCCTACCAGCTTCAGCGAACGATCTGCGGAGATGGTCTCGATGACGACGAGGTCGCCATGCTCCAGCCCGCGCTCGGCCATGTCTGCGGGATTCATGAAGAGCACGTCGCGCCGGCCGAAAACGCCGCGGTAGCGGTCGTCCAGTCCGTAGATCGTGGTGTTGTACTGGTCGTGGCTGCGGATGGTGATCAGGCGCAGCACATCGTCGGCCCAGGGCTGGTAGTTCTCGCGCACGCCGGGGAAGACCGAGAAGATGGCCTTGCCGGAAGGCGTGGGCCACTTGCGCTCGGTCGGTGGCAGCGGCATGCGGAAACCGCCGGGCACACGGATGCGCTCCTTGTACCCGTCAAAGCCGGGAATGGTCCGCTCGATCAGATCGCGGATGTCGTCGTAGTTCTTCACCAGTTCCAGCCACGACACCTTGCTGTGCGGCAGCGCAGCAGCGGCCATGCCGGCAACGATGGCCGGCTCCGAGCGCAGTTCGGCCGAGGCCGGCCGCAAGCGACCGGCCGAAGCGTGCACCATCGACATGGAGTCCTCCACCGTGATGGCCTGCATGCCGCTGGCCTGCACGTCCAGCTCCGTGCGTCCGATCACGGGCAGGATGAAGGTCTCCTTGGCCACGAGCAGGTGCGAGCGGTTGAGCTTGGTGCCCAGCTGCACGCTGAGATCGAGCTTCTTCATGGCCTGGAAGCTGAGCTCCGGGTCGGGCATGGCCACGGCGAAGTTGCCGCCCAGGCAGATCAAGGCCTTGGCACTGCCGTCGACCATGGCCTGCATGGCCTTGACGGCATCGTGCCCATGCTCCCGGGGCGGCTCGAAGCCGAACACGTCTTCGAGCTTGTCGAGAAACGCTTCCGACGGCTTTTCGGTGATGCCCACCGTGCGATTGCCCTGCACGTTGGAATGTCCGCGCAACGGGCAGATGCCGGCGCCGGGCTTGCCGATATTGCCGCGCAGCAGCAGCAGGTCCGCGACCAGGCGGACATTCCAGGTGCCGGTGTTGTGCTGGGTCAGGCCCATGCCGTAGGTAACGATGGTGGCCTTCGATTTGGCGTAGGCCTCGGCCACCTGCTCGAGCTTGGCGCGCCCGAGACCACTCTCCTTCTCGATCTGCGGCCACTGCGTGTCGGCGAGGTCAGCGGCCAGAGCGTCGAAGCCCTCGGTATGTGTGGCGATGAATTCGCGGTCGAGCACATCGCCGCGCAGGGCGTCCAGTTCCAGCAGCGCCTTCATGATGCCCTTCAGCGCCGCCGCGTCGCCGCCGGCCTTGACCTGGAAGTAGGTCGAGGCGATCGGCGTGGAGCTGTAGGTCGCCATCTCGAAGATGTTCTGCGGATCGGCGAAGCGTTCCAGCGCCCGCTCGCGCAAGGGGTTGAACACGATGATCGGCACCCCGCGCCGCGCCGCCTCGTGCAGAGTGCCCATCATGCGTGGGTGGTTGGTGCCCGGGTTGTGCCCGATGGAGATGATGAGCTCGGTCTCATCGAAATCGGCCAGCGAGACCGTGCCCTTGCCGATGCCGATCGACTGAGGCAGGCCAACGCTGGTCGCCTCGTGGCACATGTTCGAGCAGTCGGGGAAATTGTTGGTGCCGTATTCGCGGGCGAAGAGCTGAAACAGATACGCGGCCTCGTTCGAGGCGCGGCCCGAGGTGTAGAACTCCGCGCGGTCCGGCGAGTCGAAGCCGCGCAGCACCTCGCCGATGCGAGCAAATGCAGCCTCCCAGCTCACGGGACGGAACTTGTCGCTCGCCGCGTCGTAGGCCATCGGGTGCGTGAGGCGGCCGAAATCCTCCAGCTCGTAGTCGGAGAGCTTGAGCAACTCGGTCACGGTGTTCTGCTCGAAAAATTCGGGCGTGACACGCTTGGTGGTGGCCTCCCAGGTGACGGCCTTGGCGCCGTTCTCGCAGAACTGGAAGGTGGAGCGATGTTCCTTGTCGGGCCATGCACAGCCGGGACAATCGAAGCCCGTGGGCTGGTTGGTGCGCATGAGCACGATGGGCGCTTCCAGCGTCTGCATCTGCTGATAGACCGCCTGCGCCGTCGCGCGCAGAGCGCCCCACCCCCCTGCAGGACCGTCGTAGGCCCGGATGCCGGGTATTTCGCGTTGCTTGCTCATGGGAACCTCCGTCTGTCGTGATGGGTGCGCTGACCCAATGTATCGAGCCGTCAGTGGCTCAAGGCATGCAGTTCATGCCCGTTGCGAGGAGCACAGTCATGGTTTGCTCCGTGCCGCCCGCTTCGCAGCCGGCTTTGCGGCGGGTTTGGGTTCAAGCTTCTTGAAGGTCACTGCCTCGGCTGTGTCGTCATAGACCGCCTCGACCTCATCGCCGGAGCGAATGGTGTCGCTAAGGATTTCCTTGGCCAGCCGCGTCTCAAGCTGCTGGCGCACTTGACGCTTCAGCTCGCGCGCACCGAACTCCGGCTGATAGCCGACCTGGACCAAGTGGTCGACCAGCGTGTCGCTGAAGCGCAGCGTGATGTCCTGCGCGGCCGCCGTGCGCATCAGGCGGTCCAACTGCAGACGAACGATGGAGCGGATTTCGTCTCTGCCGAGCAAATGGAAGACGATGATCTCGTCGATACGGTTTAGAAACTCCGGTCGGAAGTGAGCTTTCAGAACCAGCATCAAGGCTTCGCGAAGCTCTTTCTCGCTCTTCCGTTCCTTCTCCGGCTGCGCCGCGTTGTCCATGATGACGCCGCTGCCCAGGTTGCTGGTCGCGATCAGGATGGCGTTGCTGAAGTCGACAACGCGACCCTTACCGTCCGTCAGTCGACCATCGTCGAAGACCTGTAGGAGGACGTTGTAGACATCAGGATGCGCCTTCTCGATTTCATCGAGGAGGATGACGCTGTAGGGCCGGCGGCGAACCCGTTCCGTGAGCTGCCCGCCTTCCTCGTAGCCGACGTAGCCTGGCGGCGCGCCGATCAACCTCGCGACTGCGTGGCGCTCCATGTATTCAGACATGTCGATGCGAACGATGGCCTGTTCGTCGCCGAAGACGGTTTCAGCCAAGGCCTTGGCCAGCTCCGTCTTGCCGACGCCGGTGGGCCCCAGGAACAGGAAGGTCGCAATCGGACGATGAACCTGGCTCAGGCCCGCGCGCGACAGGCGGACAGCATCGCTCACTGCGGCCACGGCGTCCTCCTGGCCTACGACGCGTGCCCTCAACGTCTCTTCCATCTTCAGAAGCTTCTGCCGCTCCTCCTGCGTCAGGTCAGTGACCGGGATACCGGTCAGGCGCGAGACGACTTCGGCGACCGATGCCACCGAGACCTCCAGGGTTTCCGAACCGGTCTTGCGCTGCCAAGCTTCTAGGTGCTCATCCAGCAGCTTTCTCTTTTCGGTGATCTGCTGCTCGAACTTCTTGGCTTCGTCGAAGCGCTTGCGGGACGACGCGTAGTCCTGCTCTCGCTTCAACTGCGCCAGTTCGGCCTCGCCCTCCTGAATTTCGATAGGCCGGGACGTCGCGCCGATCCTGACCCGCGCGGCCGCCTGGTCGATCAGGTCGATGGCCTTGTCGGGCAGGAAGCGCGAGGTGATGTAGCGGTCGGCCAAATCCGCAGCCGCGACAAATGCGTCGTCGGCAAAGGTGACCTGGTGATGGGCTTCCAGGCTGTCGCGCAGGCCGCGCAGGATGACGATGGTCTGCTCAACAGTCGGCTCAGGGACGAGCACCGGCTGGAAACGCCGCTCGAGCGCGGCATCTTTCTCGATGTGCTTCTGGTATTCGTTGAGGGTCGTCGCACCGATCAGACTCAACTCACCTCGTGCCAATGCGGGCTTGAGGACGTTGGCAATGTCGAGCCCACCTTCGCCACCGCCCTGCCCGGCACCGACGATGGTGTGCAACTCGTCGATGAACAGAATCAGCTCGTCCTTCTTGGCCGTGACCTCGTCAATCATTTGCTTGGCACGCTCTTCGAACTCGCCCCGGTACTTCGCACCGGCGACCATCGAATTGATGTTCACCTCGACGAGCCGCTTGCCACGAAGCACCTCCGGCACGTCGCCGTTGACGATCCGCTGGGCGAGTCCTTCGACGATGGCGGTCTTGCCGACGCCCGGTTCGCCGATCAGCACCGGGTTGTTCTTCTTGCGGCGGGCAAGAACCTCGATGGCGCTTTCGATCTCCTGCGCGCGGCCCAGCACCGGATCGAGCTTGCCCTGCCGGGCCAGCAGCGTGAGGTCGCGTCCGAACTTGTCGAGATTGGGCGTGCCGCTTGGAGCATCGACGCGGCCATCTTCGGCGCCCTTGCCAACGATCTTCACGACCTTCTGGCGCAGCGCCTCGGCCGTGACGCCGTACTTCTTGAACAGGGTTCCCGCCACGCTGTCCGGCACGGACGCCAAGCCGATCAACAGGTGCTCAGGCCCTACATAGGAATGGCCAAGGTCGCGCGATGCCTGGAATGCGACCTGGAATACCCGCTTCAGCCGCGGCGAGATCGACATCTGGTCAACCTCGGTCCTGGATTCGGACGACCCTTTATGAGCATGCGCGTCCACATACTCCTTGATGTCCTGCGGCGAAAGTTTGAGCTCCTTGAGCAGAACTGCGCACACTTCGGCGTCGGCAAGCACGTAGAGCACGTGCTCCGTATCCAGTTCATCCCGATTGAACTCTTGTGCTTTTTCGGCTGCACGTTGAAGCAGCTCGAGAGTCTGTTCGCTGAAGGCGTCCGTCACACTGACCGACTCTCGCGGCACCTCGGCGGCATGGCTCCCGCCACCGGATCCCAACAACGAATCAAAAGGATTGATGGCACTCTGATGCCGCATCAATTGGCGGTAGTGGAACTCGCAAATGGAGACCAACTTGGCCTCGCCGTTCTCGATCAGCCTGACGCGCGCGACTGCGGGACGCGACTGGCAGATATCGCAAAGCTTCTGCATGGCCTGAACTCCTTCGTCAGTCATCAAATTCCCGTTTGCCGGGAATGCACTGCAAGCCTTGGCATCAAACACGACACTGCGATATCAATCGGCACTTGCAGTGCGGCCAGGGGCCGGGCTCGCAACTCGTCGCCAGCCCTAATTCGTCATGGGGGCGCGACAGGTACAGAATTCCGCGACCCAGTCGTCCAAGAGGCGAGCGACTCCAGAAGGTCCATGGATGGCACGAAATAGAGCCCGCCGGTGACCGCTCGGCTGAAGTCCAGCAGGCGGTCATAGTTGCCCGAAGGGACCCCCACATACATGTTTCGAAGCATCTGCTCGATCGGTTCCGGTGAGCGAGCGTAGCCAACGAAGTAGGTGCCAAATTCCCCGACGCCGGGCAGACCGAATGGCATATTGCCGCGAAGAATCTTGACCTCGCGTCCGTCCCGTACCAGGGTGGTGAGCGAGCTATGAGAAGACGACAGCTTGACGCCCTCTGCAAGCTCCACATTCGAAAGCTTCCGGCGGCCAATGATGGCCTCCTGCCGCTCCACGCTCAACGACTCCCAGGCCGCCATGTCGTGCAGGTATTTCTGGATCACGACATAGCTGCCGCCGATGAACTCCGGGTCCTCAGAGCCAATGAGTGTGAAGTCGCGCGCCGAATCTCCCTGCGGGTTTTCCGTTCCGTCGACGAAGCCAATCACCGCCCGGTGATCGAAATATTGGAATCCGTGCACTTCATCAACGATGGAAACGGCCCCATCCAGTGATGCCATCAGAAGCCGTACCAGTTCGAAGCACTGATCCATCTTGTCCGCACGAACTTGAAGAAACAGGTCGCCGGGTGTCGACGGAGCAATTCGGCCATCTGCCTCTATCCGTTGGAATGGCCGCAGCAAGGCCGGTCGCGGTACGCCGAACAGCGCATCCCATGCCTCCGACGAAAACCCGCACACGCATGACAGCCGTGCATCCGGGGCTCGGGTGCTCACGGAGCGGACCAAGGCAGCCAAGTCCGCACACAGCGCACGCACGGCATCCGCATTGTGTTTGCCGTCCTTGACCGTCGCGATGAGAAAAATCGCGTGCCGGGTTTGCGTGCACAAGAAAGCTTGTGGTTCGGGTGGGGTGGGAGGCATTGGTTAGGCTTGTCGCTGTGCAATCGGCGCTCGAAGAATTCTATGGATGGCTCCAATTGCGAGAGTCATCAAAGAATCCGATTTCAGATATCGGACAACGCTATCGTGGCATCCAGAAGCATGACCTCTATGCTCCCCGTAAATGGAACCTTCAGAGACATTGCCTCTCCTCGGCAGTTTGCAGGCTTGGGCTGGCGAAATTTGGAACCACGGCTACCTGGGAGTGGATGTTCGAGGCGTTCTGCTTGCCGCCGCTGTTCTAGCCGTCGCCTTCCTTTCAAGAGCAGCAGTTGCGAATCTGCTGATGCGCCAGGTGACAGCCTTCTTCCGCCGATCTGGCAAAGCCGTTGACGACGCCACCATTGAAGCTCTTGCATCCCCCCTACGTCTCTTTCCGATCATTCTCTCGGTGCTCTGGATATCGGAGTTCATCGTCACCGGACCACGGATGAAGATCGTTGCGGAGGACGTGCTTCGGTCGCTTGTTGCTTTCACACTGTTCTGGACTCTGTTTCAACTGGTTGGGCCTGTTTTCACGCGAATGACCAGGCAAGTGGATATCCTCGACCAGGACATGAGAGAGTGGGCGGTCAAGGTCGCCAGGATCGTGATATTCACTCTCGGCGCGGCCGCGGTCCTCGACATCTGGGGTATCCGGGTCGGATCCATGCTTGCCGGTCTCGGGCTCTTCGGTGTGGCTGTCGCGCTTGGTGCGCAGGATCTCTTCAAGAACATCATTGCCGGCGTGTTCATCATCACCGAGCAGCGATTCCAGAAAGGTGATTGGATCCGGGGCAGCGGCGGTGCCGTTGAAGGGACCGTTGAGAAGATCGGCCTCAGGACGACAAGAGTGCGGCAATTTGACAATGCTCCTGTCTACGTTCCAAACACTCAGCTCGCGGACAACGCCGTCATCAACTTCACACAGATGACGTTTCGCAGGATCTCATGGACCATCGGCTTGGAGTACCGCAGCAGCGTCGACCAACTGCGTGAGATCCGCGACGGCATCGAGGCCTACATCCTGAAGAGTGACGACTTTGTGCGACCGCCAGAGAGCCCGGTCCTCGTGCGAGTAGACAGCCTCGGGGATTCTGCAATCAACCTCATGGTGTATTGCTTTACCCGCAGCACGGACTCGGACACATGGCTGCGAATCAAGGAAGAGCTGGCCTATGCCATCAAAACCCTGGTGGCACGGTCTGGCGCTGACTTCGCCTTCCCTAGCCACTCCATCTATGTCGAATCCTTCCCGGCGACGAGTGTCGCGTTTCGGATGGAGGGCAAGCCATGACAACGGCCGAATTCAAGTCAGTCGCTCGCCGACCCATATGGCGAGCCACTTTCGGACCCTGAGCCGGTCACTGGGAAGCGTAGGTCCGCGAAATGCTGCCAACTCTAGAGCGTATCCGCCGTCGCTTCGATCATTTTCTCTACGCTGTCGAGCTTGCCACTCTCGTCCTGATAGGTCTTGCCACGGCATTTGCAATGGCACAAGAGGCCCAGAAGGTCATCTCAGTGGGCAACGTATCGCTCACGGACCTTCTCTTGATGTTTCTATACCTGGAAGTGCTTGCAATGACTGCGCAGTACCTGCGTCTAGGGCATTTGCCGGTTCGCTTTCCGCTCTACATCGCGATGGCATCTCTCGCGCGAGATCTCATTCTGCGCGGGGTTACCGACAATCCGGATCACATGCTGAAGACTACTCTGGGTATCGCCTTGATCGCAGTCGGCGTATTGATCCTGCGCCTGGGTCAGCACCATTTTCCGATGAAAGATGACGAGGCCGACAGCTCGCGGCGAAGCGAGTGAAGCAATTTGGAAGGATCGGCTCCGCTGATATTGTTCAGCGGCGAGAGGTCCGGAGGCCTTGGGCAGTCACGGGCCATGCGCGTCGTTTCGATCCCGCAGCACCTCATCTTCGCCTCGCATTTGCGAATTGCCAATTTTCGCATCCGCGTGTTGAATGCCACAAAGAACAAACAGCCGGGAGTCGGAATGCCAAGTCGAAGGCAGTGGCTGATCGCAACTGCAGCAACAGCCTTGAGCGCGCACGCGCGAGGCGAAACCCAAACGGAGGTTCTACGCTATCTGAAAGCCCCCCGCTCGGACCTGTTCAGCCGCTACGCAATCGAGCTTCTCGGGCTGGCGTTGCGACGGGCCGGTTTGCGACACCGGCTACAGGCAGTTGTTGGCGATTGGATGACCCAGGGGCGAATGGAACTTGAGATGGCGCGCCCTCAATCGCAACTGGACATCATGTGGGCCATGACGGACCGCTCGCGGGAGCAAGCCCTTTGCCCTGTCAAGGTTCCACTGGACCGTGGGCTGCTGGGGTGGCGAGTGGCCCTGATTCGACGGGACAAGCTGGCGCTCTGGCAAACGCCCCCCACTCGGGCCGAGTTGGCGCAGCGACATGCTGGACAAGGCCTGCGCTGGCCGGATGTGGAAATCCTGCGCGCGAACGGGTTTCAAGTTGACACCGCCATCGACACGCGCAATCTTCTCCAAATGCTCAGAGCGGGTCGACTGGACTATTTCCCTCGCTCGGTGCTGGAAGCCCAAGATGAAGTGCAGGCCTATTCCGCGCTGCAACTTGCAATCGCGCCACGTCTCGTGATTCGCTATCCGGCGGCCAGCTATGCTTTCCTGAGCCCGCAACACTCCAAACTGGCAGTTCCATTGACGCAAGCTTTGGAGTCACTCGCGCTTGACGGCACGCTTGCCAGGCTCTTTCATAGCTACTTTCACCGCCATCTGGAAAGCCTCAACCTGCCCGAGCGGCATGTGATTGACCTTGAGAACCCGCTGCTCCCTCCTGAAACGCCATTGCAGCGGCCGGAGTTCTGGTGGCACCCTTCAACTTAAGACGCCTGGCTGTGGTCCTGATCGTGTTGAGCGAGCAGCTTCGGAGCAAGGGGTTCGAAGTTTGCATCGCCTCGACCGCAAGCGACACGTTGGAACGTCTGTGCGCGGGCAACATTGATCTGCGCCTCTCGGCCGCTGGTCTCGGTGCCGGTATGTCGCGGGCTGGCATTGGCTTCGCAGGCAAAAGCTGGTGGCAATCGAGCGGGCTTGCGGGTCGTGACTATTTTGAGCGACGCCAATCCGCGGGACTTTCCGCCGTCCACCGACGGCTGGGTGCAAGAGCGCGCCAGCCCGGCCGACCAGTCTTGGCGGCGGGCAATTGTTCGGGTACTGAGTCCTGCTCAGCCCCAACTAGAAGCGCAGCCATAGCGATGATGGAATATCTATGGTCACCGACAAACCTGGGAGGTAAATATGCAATCCTTGAATGACTGGCGCTTGCGCACACGCGTGCTGGCGGCCTTTGCCATCGTGATGATTTTGATGATCGGCGCGTCGGCTGTCGGGGTGCTGCGGGTGTCGAAGCTGGATCAGAGCATCGAGCACATGGTCGAAGTCGACATGCGGGCGCTGGAGTTGTCGCGCCAGTGGGCGGGGCTCAGCGAAATCAGTATTCAGCGTCGCGTGGTCTCCATGGCCGTCGACGACGACGCTTTCGTCAAAGCCTTCACAAGCAAGTCCAAGGAGACTTCCGCCCAGATCGACAAGATCCAGGGTGAACTGGACAAGCTCTCGCAGGCACCCGAGGCGGACAAGCTGACCAACGTGATCGGCGAGACACGCAAGAAGTACCAAGCCTCCCGTGACGAGCTCAGCAAGGCCAAGGCCGCCGGCACAGATATCAAATCTCGGGTGGTGGCCGAGCTGATTCCGGCCATGGAGAGTTACCTCGACGCGATCAATGCCTATGCCAACTACACGCACACAGTCCTGGACGCGGCCAAGCTTTCCGCTCGAAGTGATGCTGCCGCCACGCGCATCTTGGTGCTTGGGCTGCTGGCCTTGGCAACAGTGCTCGGCATTGGCGTGGCGCTTGTCATCACGAGTTCGGTCACAGGCCCGGCGGCTCAAGCCCGCCAATTGGCACTGAGCATTGCCGAAGGCGATCTGACCCAGCAGACCAAACACCATGGCAGCGACGAAATGGCCGAACTGAACCAGGCCTTGACGCACATGCAGGCCAAACTAGCGAGCACGATTCAAGGGGTGCGCAACTCAGCCGAACAGGTTCGCCTTGCTTCTAGCGAGATCGCCAGCGGCAATCTGGACTTGTCCAACCGCACTGAGCAGGCTGCCAGTTCCCTGGAGCAAACTGGCGCAGCAATGCAGGCGCTGAGTGAAGGCGTGCGACTGAACGCCGATGCCGCCCGGCAGGCGGACGGCCTGGCGCAAGAGGCTTCCGCCGTGGCAGGCCGCGGCGGCTCGATGGTCGAGCAGGTGATCCACACCATGGCCGAAATCCAGCAAGCCTCAGCCAAAATCGGCGACATCATCGGCGTGATCGACAGCATCGCATTCCAAACCAACATCCTCGCGCTGAATGCGGCCGTGGAAGCCGCCCGCGCCGGCGAGCAGGGACGCGGCTTCGCAGTGGTGGCCAGCGAAGTGCGGGCACTCGCGCAACGCAGCGCGCAGGCGGCGCGCGAGATCAAGGCCTTGATCACGGCATCGACCGAGCGTGTGGAAGGCGGTAGCCGCCAGGTCACCGAAACAGGCAGCACGATGAGGGAGGTCGTCAGTAGCGTTCAGCGCGTGACGCACATCATCGGCGAGATTTCCTCATCCAGCGCCAGTCAAGCCTTGACGCTCGGCGAGATCGGCCAAGCGGTGACCCATCTGGACCAGATGACGCAGCAAAATGCCGCGTTAGTGGAGCAATCTGCCGCCGCCGCGCAGAGCCTGAAGGAGCAGTCGCAAGAACTAGTGCAGGCGGTAGAGAGTTTTCGACTCTGACGAAGTGCGGCACGCGTAATGTTCAGGTCTCTCGGCGCTGTTCAACCTCGTTGGTCATCAGTTGCATGCATTGCAGCACCTGGGTGCGTCAGATGTGTCAGGGCGCTCGCGAGCGCCAAGAGCGCGGGCTGGAGTTCGTGGCTGGTGTCCTGCGGACGTATGACGGCCAAGACTTCATCTACCAGGTCAAGAACATCTTCAAGCAGCTGACCTACTCGTCGACCGGTTGCCGGCCTTCAAGCCGTGATCGCGAGCAATGGTGCCCGTAAAGCCGCCCCCGGGTGGATCAGGAATGGCAGAGGGAGGACGATAGGCCTACCATCGAAATATTTGCTTAACTGGGGTCTCTTTTCATGGCTGACCACGATTCCGACGTTGACGATTCAGGGCCGGTGCCGCGAGCGGCTACGGTCCACGTGGTGTTGGCTGCGGATCGCATGAGTGCGGAAGTGGTGCTGGAGCCGGGCGATGCGACGGCAGGTGTTGAGGTGGTGGCGGTGCTGGCCGCATTGGCCGATGCGGGCGTTCGCCACGGAGTGTGCGATGACGCAGTGCTCGCCGCCTGTGCCGGTATGGTGGCGGGCGGCATTCAGCAGGTCACGGCAGCTCTGGGCGATTCCGCGCAAGATGGCGAAGATGCCCGCTTTGAGCTGTTGATCGAAGAACATCGCGAACGCGCGCCCAAGGTGAACGCCGACGGCATGATCGATTTCCGCGAGCAGGGCGAGGTGCCGATGGTGGAGGTCGGGCAACCCCTGATGCGACGCATTCCGGCCACGGCCGGGCGCGTGGGACGCGATGTATGCGGCCACGAACTACCGCCTCGCCCAGGCACGAACGAGCCTTTCAGCCAGCCCCTGGTTGGGGCGGCTGTGGATGCTGCCGATACGGATCTTTTGCGTGCCACCGTTCGGGGGCAGCCTGTACGCCTAGACAACGCTGTGATGGTTGAGCCGGTGTTTCGGATCAAGGAGGTGAACCTGGCCTCAGGCAATGTTCACTTCGACGGCACGGTGGAAGTAGAGGGCGACATCTTGCCTGGCATGCTGGTGCAGGCCACGGGTGACATCGTGGTGCAGGGAACGATAGAAGGCGGGGTGCTGGAGGCGCAGGGCGACATCCGCGTGCAGGGCGGTGTCATTGCGCATTCCCGGCTCAGCGCTGACGGCTCCGTAGCGCTGCGCTTTGTGGAAAGCTCCAACATACAAGCCGGTCTGGCCATCGTCATCGACGACATGGCCCTTCACAGCGATTTGCTTGCGGGTGCGCAGATCACGGTGGGCGAGAAATCCAAGCAGCGCGGCCGCCTGGCTGGTGGTACGGCTCGGGCAAAGATGCGCATCAAAGTCCCGCAATTGGGCGCTGCCGGCGCGGGGCTCACGCGTATCAAGGTCGGCGTTGACCCGGAACTCAACGCGCGGCTTGCCGTCTTGCTGGGTGAAGTTGACGCATACAAGCAGGAGGCTGAAAAGCTCGAGAAGTTGGTGCTGTTCTTGAGCAAAAGTGACCCCAAGGGCATGTTGCCGCGAGCACGGCTCGCTTGGCAACAGGCGCTTCAGGTTTGGGGACAGGCCTTGCAAGAAAAGGAAGCTATTGAACACCAACTGGCGCTCGTGCTTGAGGCTCGGGTTGAGACCACGATGGGCGTGCAAGGCGAACTCGACCTCAGCCTTGGAAGTCAGCATGTGCTGCTGAATCGTTCCTTTGGTACGGGTTTCTTCTCCATGCAGGAAGATGGCAGCCTCACTTTCACCGATGCCGCACAAAGTGTATTCATGCTGAGCTGATTTGATTTGGGATAGCAGTCTTCTGATGGATATCAAGGCGTTCAACGAGTGCCGCCGGCGGTCAGTCAAATCGAGATCAACCCCTTTCGCCAGCAGGAGGAGAGTGTCATCTTCCTGCTTCTCTCAGTGGATCCCTACAGTACGGCGCTGGTGCTGGAGGAATTCGGCAACGCCATCGCTCGCGGCGGCTCCGGCATCGTCATTGCGTCGATGTCTGGGTATCGTCTGCCTGCGCTCACGCCCGAACAGGACGAGGCACTGGCGATGCCCGCTACCGAGGAACTGCTCGCGATGCCGATGCTCCAGCCCGACTGCATGACCAATCCTCCTTACGCCTACCAAGTCTCCAAGCGCGGCAACGCTTTGCGGGTCAGGGCCGAAGCCGTACGCTGGGGCAGGCGAGGCGCGCGGATCAACACCATCAGCCCGGGCCTCATCATCATGCCCCTGAGCAAAGGCGAACTGAATGGCCTGCGAGGTGAAAGCTATCGACGCATGACTGACCGCTGTGCAGCGCGGCGGGCGGGCACGCCAGACGAGGTCGGCGCTCGGTGCATTTTTGATGGTACCGGATGGCAACTTCATCACCGGCCGCGATTTCCTGATGGACGGTGGCGTGACTGCGGCCTATTGGTACGGCGAGTTCACCCAGCGTGATTCGCAGGCGGGCCAGCACGTCGCGCCATGAAATTTTCGTTCAGGTCGGTTGTTCATGCTCCGCGACGAGACACAAAGCTCGTCACCTATCTGCCGCTAATGAGGCAGGCATGTCGACCACAACCACTGGCGGCAGGAGCTTCTTCAGGAGTGCCATGTCGACAGGCTTGCGAAGATAGTGATCGAACTGGGAGAAGCTGTCCGAGATCCTGTCGTCAGCGTCGCCTTCGCCCGTCACGGCCACCAAGACGATCTCATCGCCATAGCGTATACGCAACTGTTGAGCCAAAGCGTGCCCGCTCAGCCCAGGCATGTGGATGTCGAGAAGAACACAAAGTGGCGCGAATTGCTCGACGGCACGGAGCGCCTCTTCGCCATTGTTGGCTGTGCGCACGGTGTACCCGTCCATCTCAAGGACCATTGCGAGCATGTTGGCAGAGTCGACCACGTCGTCAACAACCATTACCCTCACGTCGTCAAGTCCCATTGCGACCTCCTCAACGTTGCAGCACGGCAGGCCCATCAGCCACGATAGCCCCGTCTTGTTCTGTTCTTATGAAATCGGAAGTCTCGCACGTCCGGGTTGATGACTGACAGTAGCCATGTCGGCGTCGAATGAATGGCCTCGCATGCCTGGGGAAGGAGGTGCAGCGTAGCTTTCTGGTCGGTCACCAGGCACCAGAACCGCCCGCCCCTCGCTTCGACCTGGCGTTGGGATGCCTAGAGCCGCCGCTTCCATCGGCAGGTCGCTGCCGACTGCGTCATGTCACCGTCGTCGATTGGATCGAGCGGCACGCTACAGGGCCGATGCTGACGCAGCAATAATCGGCGGGCATGTCTCACCCACAGCCTTACCTGGTGCGCCCGAATGACTGACCCCACCGACAACATCCGCTCGCCCACTGCGTGGCGCCAAATTGTCGACAGCGCAGCGGAGACGGCCATCATCGTCACCGACATGCAAGGCTGCGTGAGCATGTGGAACTCGGGCGCTTCGCGTATCCTGGGTTGGAACGAAGCGGAAATGCTGGGCGAATCCCTCGATCGCCTCTTTACCGATCAGGACCAAGGCCGTTTGCAACGCGAGATGGCGGACGCACTTGCCAAGGGTCGCGGCGGCGGTGAGGAAAGTTGGCGGGTTCGCAAGGATGGTTCGCGCTTCTGGGCTGTGGGCGAGATGTCGCCTATCCGCAGCGCTACAGGCGAGCCCGTGGGTTTCGTCAAGATCATCCTGGACCGTACTGCTCAGGAAAAGGCAAGGGGCGCGCTTCTTGAGGAGCGCCGCGCCTTAGAGATATTGAACCGAGCCGGCGGATCGTTGTCACGCGAAACAAGCCTCGCCCGGTTAGTCCAGATCGTCACCGACGCCGGCGTCGAGTTGACCGGCGCCCAGTTCGGCGCCTTCTTCTATAACGTGCTCGACGACGCTGGCGAAAGCTACACGTTGTATACGCTGGCCGGTGCGCCTCGCGAAGCGTTCGAGCGGTTCCCGATGCCGCGCAACACGAAGGTCTTTGCACCGACTTTCAACGGCGAAGGCGTAGTTCGATCCGACGACATCACCGCCGATCCCCGCTACGGCCACAGCGCCCCGTACCACGGTATGCCTGCAGGACATCTGCCGGTTCGAAGTTACCTGGCCGTCCCTGTCGTTTCTCGTGGCGGCGTCGTGCTCGGCGGTCTGTTCTTCGGTCATGCAGAGGTTGGCGTCTTCAACGAGCGATCAGAGCGTGGACTTACAGGACTGGCGGCCGAGGCGGCCGTGGCCATCGACAACGCCAGGCTGTCCAGCGATAACGAGAAGGAGCTCAAGGAACGTCGCGCTGTCGAGGCCCGGCTCCTTGAGCTGAACGCGACCTTGGAAGAAAGAATTCGGGAGCGCACCGAAGAGTTGGAGAAGGAGGCGGCGGCTGTACGTCAGTTGCAGAAGATGGAGGCTGTGGGTCAGCTGACTGGCGGCGTTGCACATGACTTCAACAACATGCTCCAGGTCATTGTCGGCAATCTGGAACTCATTCGACGGACAGTGCCGCCGGATGCCACACGCGCGTTGAAGGCTGTCGACTTGGCTATGAAAAGCGCCCAGGGCGGCGCTGCAATGACCCAGCGCCTGCTTGCATTCGCACGCCGCCAGCCATTGGATCCGAAACCCGTCCAAGTCAACGTGCTGTTGAGTGGACTCTCAGACTTGCTGCGACGCACGCTCGGCGAGACGATCGAAGTCAATACGGTGTTGGCTGAGGATGTGTGGCGCACCGAAGTCGACGCCAGCGAACTTGAACGCGCAGTCTTGAATCTTGTAGTCAACGCGCGTGACGCGCTTCCGGCCGGAGGAAAACTGACCATCGAATCAGCAAACGTCACGCTCGATTCAAAGTACGCAGCATTGAATCCGGACGTTGCACCGGGACAATACGTCGCGATTTCGGTGACCGACACGGGTGTCGGCATGGACGCGGAGACTGCACGGCAGGCCTTCGAACCTTATTTCACGACGAAACCGGTGGGACAAGGGACGGGCCTCGGGCTAAGCCAGGTATACGGCTTCGCGAAACAGTCGGGCGGGCACCTCAAACTCTATTCGGAATTGGGTATCGGCACGACGGTGCGACTGTATTTGCCAAAGCTGCAGAACGAGCTCAAGGCTGCGAGCAGCACACCTGAGGAAAAGGAAGCAGTCCGCGGCCATCTAGAAGTCGTTCTGGTTGTTGAAGATGACGCTGAAATCCGGCGGCTTTCCGTTGATGCACTGCAGGATCTTGGATATCAGGTGCTTGAGGCGCCCGATGGTCGCGAAGCGCTACATGTTCTAGAGGCTCGCGGCCACATTGATCTGCTCTTCACCGACGTTGTACTGCCAGGGGGAATGACCGGCGCAGAGTTGACCACCGAGGCGCGCGCAAAGCAGCCTGGGCTCAAGGTGCTCTTCACGACCGGCTACGCGCGCAATGCCATCGTCCATAACGGGCGGCTGGATCCAGGAGTCCAGTTGCTGGTCAAGCCGTTCACTTTCGCGGATCTCGCCGCGAAGATCCGGGAAACTTTGGATGCTGGATGACCGATCCAGCCAGGGTCGCCGATAAGTTCGTGCGCGGCAGGGTTTGGCCGATCACAGGAAAGGACTCTCCAGCCAACGGGCTAGGTAGTCGACCTATACCGCGGTCATCACGGTCAAAGCGGGCCGGCTCAGTAAGGAAGAGCGGGGCCGTTGGCGAGTCCGTCAGCGGGCGCAATAGTAGCCGCGCCTGATCCAGGCGTCGATACCTCGTCCAGTTGACCCGCAAGCTTGAAGCAGGGGGCGACGGCGATGCTGTCGGCGAGCTACGGATTTCAGGCCCGTCCGGCGGTGACGCCGCAACACTCTCTGAATGGATATTTCGGTAAAGGTCTATGGCGGCGATCTGCTCAAGCTTGGCTATAAGTTGGACCGGGTTGTGCATAACTATGGCGATCTGTGTCAGCACATTCCTTACCTCGCCGTCGAGCGCGACGCCCCTTTCTCGATCACCGAGTTTCGACCGCTGAACCGCCGCCTCGACAGCGCGATCGCCGATCGCGGTCACCGAGTTCCGCTTCGATCATCTAACTTAAATGCGGCGACGGTGTCGGCCAATTGCATCGCCTGATGCTTCAAGCTCTCTGCCGCTGCGGCACTCTCTTCGACCAGCGCGGCATTCTGTTGAGTGACCTGGTCGAGCTGTGTTACCGCATCGCCGATCTGGCCAATCCCTCGGCTCTGCTCATCACTGGAAGCACTGATTTCCCCAATCAGATCGCTCACGCGTTTGACCTGCGCAACGATCTCGTCCATTGCCTTTCCTGCATCGTCTACCAGCGCGGACCCTGACTCGACCTTTTCAACGCTTTCAACGATCAGCGACTTGATCTCCTTGGCGGCTTGCGCGCTTCTCTGGGCTAAGCCGCGCACCTCGCCGGCCACCACAGCGAAGCCGCGCCCCTGCTCTCCTGCCCGCGCTGCTTCGACGGCGGCATTCAATGCCAGGATGTTTGTCTGGAATGCAATCCCGTCAATCACGCCAATGATGTCCGCGATCCTCTTGGAGCTGGCGTTGATCTCTCCCATCGTGGAAATCACGCGATCAACCACCGCTCCTCCCTGCATCGCCGAATCCGAGGTACTAACCACCAATCGCGAGGCTTGCCGTGCCGTATCGGCGTTTTGCTTAACCGTTGCCGTCAATTGCTCCATGGATGCGGCGGTCTGCTGCAGATTGCTGGCCTGCTCTTCGGTTCGCTGACTTAAATCGGCATTACCGGTCGCAATCTGATTTGACCCCGTCGCAATCGAGTCCGAACTATTCCGCACTCGACCCACAATGGTGACGAGGCTCTCATTCATTCTCTTCAGCGCCATCAGCAACTGACCGGTTTCATCACGACTGTCCACGTCAATAACGGAAGTCAGGTCACCCCCGGCTACCGTCTCGGCCACCTGAACCGCACGATGGATAGGTTGAACAATCGAGTTTGTGATCCCCCATCCGATCCCGATAGCAGCCAATACGCCAAATATCAACAAAGCAATGATCGTTGCCTGCGTACGTTTATAGGTCAGTTGTGAGAGTTCATACGCTCTCTCGCCCCCCTGGGACTGGAAATCAATGTCGGCAACAACAGCCGCCGTCGTTTCGTCAAACGCTTTCCGAGTCTCATTCCGATAGATTTCTTCGGCTTGAGCGCGGTCTGACGATTTGGCAGCAGCCAGCCCCTTCTCAAGCGCTGCAAAGTAGGTTCGCTGGGCATCCTGTATCGCCTGGGCGAGTTTTCTTTCCTCGGGCATATCTACAGTTTTTGCGTAATGCTGCCAAGCAGCCTCTGCCGCTACCTTCGAAGCACTGATGCGTTTTTCTTGGGTCGCGAGTTCTTGGTCAGACTTCGCCATCACGCTCAGCGCTTCGGCTCGCCGAACGGTCGACAGCGCCACCTCGTACTCGCCTAAAGATCGAATGGCCACCATCCAGTCCGTCGCCAGTTCAGAAGTCGCGGCGTTGACGATCGAGAGCCTTGAGATGGCACCAATTCCAACGATCACCGTCACGATCAACACGACCGCGAATCCCAGCATAAGGCGCTTGCCAATCTTGAGGTGCCTAAGGAAATTCATTGAAGCTTCCAAGTGATTTGGATCAAGCGATTTTGGCTACCTGGAAGGCTTGAGGGTCCATCGCGCAATACGCGATCACCGGCCGCTTTGCCGCTGGGTGGTCGGCTAGCCGATGGTCGGAGCTATCACTGCTAAGCCGCACAGATTGTTCGAGCCGGCGTAGGCTGGCTATAGCCGCCGCGCAAACTGACGACGCAACACTCCCCATTCCGACTTCCAGGGGGCGTGCAGCGACAGCTTGTGGCTCGGGTGAGGTTGGGGCATCGGTATAGCTGCCTTGGCGCAAATAGGTGCTCAAGGAATTCTACGGATGGGTCGAATCGCGGTGGCCATCAAACAATCCGATTTCAGTTATCGGACAACGCCATCCTCGATATGCGTCACTGGGGGTAAGCCGCAGTTGTCACTAGTCAGCTCGCGGTACCATTCTTTGCGACTGGGGCAATCCATCGCAGCATTGAGCGTTGGTCACATCGGCGCGCGCGGAATGATGCGAGCATGGCGGCCGTCGGATGCGCTGAACATGGCTGAGGGAATCCTGGACGGCGTCAAGGCACCTGAGTGGACCAAGCCGGCTCACACCCACCGACGGCTCGATTCCGTTTGCTGTGTGGATCTGACGTCCGCCACGCCGCAGCCTGGTCGACTGTCGACGTTCTTCTGATCCTGCCGGCGCACAGTCGTGCCGCGCCTAACACCGCTCAGTTCTGCGACGGACCAGCTTGCGCGCAATGCCCAGGAGCACGCTGGCCGATGGTTTCACGCTCGGTCGCAACTAGGGACGAAACTGCTCCGGCTTGGCGAGCAGGAGGCGGAGACTCTGGCGGCCTTCTACGGGATCTCGGCCGAGACAGTTACGAACCGTCCCTCGCACCCGCTTCATGCCCGGTTTCCCATCCGGCGCCGCAACATGGGATCGAACCCATGTCTGCGTCCTCTATTACTACCTGGCTCCAACGTAGCGGATCTGGCCTTCGAGACAAGACCACAGCTGGCGTCAGTAAGCGTTCACTGACCTACGTCCGGGCGGAGAAGACCTTGGAGAGCTGCTGCGACCGGCGTACGTCATCGACGTGCAAATAGAGGGAAGTCGTGGCGATCGAAGCGTGCCGCAGATTGTCCCGCACTGTGGTGAGCTCGGCCCCACCGTTCAAGGCATGGGTCGCATGGGTGTGCCGCATCCAGTGGGGCGAGACTTGGCGCAGCTTCTCGGCGAAGGCCGGGTTGCGGTCGGCAATGAGATCGGCCGTCAGGGTGAAGAAGCGGCCGATCATGGCGCGCAGCCGTGATGCTGACACGCCGGCCGCGCCATCTCCCGACAGTCGGCCGAGGATCGACGTGCCGGGCGACCAGCGTTCCCGGGTGACGGGCAGGCCCCGTTCGACCAAGTAGCGCTCCAGCGCCGCACGCGCCAAAGGCGGCAAGGCCACACGGCCCCGCTTGCCGCCCTTACCCACGACATGCAGCCAATGGTCTCCGTGGTCGTCGGTTTCGATCTGACGCAGCTTGGCCTCGACAAATTCGCCTGCCCGCAGGCCGGTCGCGTATGCGAAGTCCAGCAGGAAGCGCATACGCTGAGCCGCCGGCTTCTCCCAGCCGTACGACCACTCCAACATTTCGGCAATCTCGCGCACGTAGCGCCATTCGGCATCGTCGAGCGACCGGGCCGGATCAAGCCCCTTGCCGCGCTCAGCGCCCTTCACGCGGATGCCGGCCCAGGGGTTGGCCAACAAGTAGCGCTGCTGGATCAGCCAGCGGAACAGGGCGCCGACCACGCTCAGCGCATAGGCCACCGATCTGGCGGCCAGCGGGCCATTGAAAGGGCGCCAGTCTGTTGAACTGCGCGGGCGGCGTTTGCCGATCCAGCGACTGGCCGGCCAGGGCCGGCGCAGGAAAGCGCGGTAGGCGGTGGCGTCCTCAGTGGTCAGTGACGACATAGCCTTGCCCCGCTCGACCAAGCACCACAGCACCAGCCGCTCGACCTCCTTGCAGTAGGACCTGCGGGTGGTCCCGGTTTCATGCAGGTCCAGCCACGCCGTGACTGCCTGATAGTCGTTAGTGGCGGCCAGGCTGGATCCTTCGGTAGGCGCCCGCAGGGTGCCCGCCGAGCCATCCAGATCGAGCGGCACCACCAAGCGCTCCCAGGGCGCCACCGGACCGGGCGTTGTCGCTTGGACGAGTGCCCGAACGCGCACGATGAGTTCAGGATGCTTGCTGAAGAAGGCTGCAACTACCCGGCCACCGGCCTCGCCCATGTGAGGGATCTCCTTCCACCACTGCCGCCGCCGGGGCACCCGCACGGCCAGTTCAGCAAGCGTCTTGATGCCCACGGAGTCCAGGGCCCGGGCATAACGGCCCGGAAGCCAGTCGCCCACCAGATCGTCGGCGCCCGGCTGCCGGATCGGCAGCTCGATCAGCACCTCGACGGCGTGGAGCAATCGGCGCACATCTATTGAGCCTCTTGGCCGGGGTTGGCGAAGCACTTTGGCCAGGTCCGGCTGCCGTTGGTGCTCGGCCAGTTGGACCAACTGCTCCCGAATCCGCCCCAGTACCCCACGGGCCGAGCGGCCGTTGCCGAGCTTGGCCGGCAAGTAGCGCTCAACCGCCGCTCGGGCGGTCAGCCCCTGCGCCCAGGCCCGGAAGGTGGCCATTTCGCCCACGCCGAGCCCCTCGGGCCTGACTAGGTCCGAGCCGCTGGCGGTCTGGACGTTTTCCACGTGGAACAGTTTGCGCTCTGATCTCAGCTATGTCGATAAGAAGACTTATCGCAATAGCTGGATCTGGCTGACGGCCTCGATCGTGGAACGCGCGGCAGAGCCCGACAGGGATTGTTCGGCGAAGAGGCCCAAGTGCTGGCGAAACTGGGAGGATCAAGCAGTAAACGAGCTAAGGCGAGATGCGACCCACCATGTCGTTGGTCAGCCTGCCGTGTTAGTTGGAGCGTCGCGCCGACGCATGCTACCGTCCCCGCGCGCATCGGATGCATGTCCATTCCCGCACCCGCTGCGCGGCCGCACTGATTCTTTGCCTTGTCGCTAGCGACGCCGTCTGAAAACCTTTTCCACCGGCTCCAGCAATTCCCCCGAATCACAGCCTAGCCCCTTCGCCAACTTGAGCAGGGCGAGCAGCGTTGGTTGGCTCAGGCCCCGTTCAAGTCGGCTGATGTAGGACCGTTCGATGCCCGTTTCCCAGGCGAGGGTCTCCTGAGACATGCCCGCCTTCAGACGCTGAGCTTTTGCGGTCCTGCCGAAAAGCTGAGCGACTCCCTCGTCGAGGGTGCTGTATCCCTTCGGACGGCCGGGCTTGGGAGCATTCTTGGAGCGGACAGGCATCCGCGAGAGGCTCCAAGAATTGAGCTATCTACACCATGGTATACATAACTCAAATTGATTGCGAGCCGAGTCATGGCGCCGAGTCCCTTGATGACTTCCCCCTTAACACCCGCAAACTGGACATGCCGTGAGGCCCCAAGTCGGCATGCAGCTCGCTCAGAAACTCGATGAAGTCGATGTCCAGTGCGAGCAGCCAATCGCGCAGCTCGATGACGTCAAGCCGCCGCTCGCCGGTCTCGACCTTGCTGACCAGGGTTTGGTCGCGCCCAAGACGATCAGCTAGGTCAGCCTGGCGCAGGCGCTGCCGGAGGCGTGCCAACTGCAGCTTCTCCAAGAAGATCTCGTTGTGTCGGGTGTGAAGAGTTTTTGCCATGGTGGTTTCCGGCACCGACCGTAGCCCATGTCGAGCCGTATTCGGTAAGCGCATTTTTTCCCCCACGAGGTACTCGGCTAGGTGCGCGAGCGCTTGGTGCGCTTGGGCTTCCCCGTACAAAATCACCTGAGTTATTTAAACCTCAGGCCTAAGTTCGGTCTTCACCCCAACCTTCGTATCGAAATGATGTTTGTCACTGAGCCGACGCACGAACTTCCCTTCCCCACAACTCTCGGCACTGATGGATCGAAATACTGGCGTGCGCTGCGCCTGTCCGTGCACCGCACGTGGTATCTGCTAACCATGGCCACCACCAGCCCAGGCGAAGGTCGGCCAACGACCTCCCTATGTCTGGCCTGGGACACTGACGTGGTAGAACTGTTAACTACCGACGATGCCGTGCGCCCCCTCGGACTTGCACTAATGACGCCAGGACGCTCGTCCCCTACCGGTCACTGGTCATCGCACGAGATTCATGAAGTTTGGGCCGGCATTTCTGGCAACGGACGGCGCCTCATACTCTTTCGTGACCACGCCGGCGCTGAATACGCCGACGGCCATCGCCTGGCCGCCGGCCAGAGCGTCAGTGATCGGTACTTCATCGCTCGTGTGGAGGCGGACCTCCGATGAGTTCCGGTGCCCGACCTGTTGGCGCCATCTTCTTCCACGAACGAGATGCGCCAGCCGTCTCCGACCAACCTCTAGTACGCATCGGGACATGGCGAATGATCCAGTCCGCCAGGTTGACGCGACATCTGCTCATGGTGCTCGGCTCGGGTCCACTCCGGCTGACTTCCCCTGTCGCAAGAGTTGCACTTGCCACCATGCGCGTCACTACACAATCCGGCCGGGAATATGAACTGCAGGGGCCTCCGCACACAGAGGGATTGTCTTTCGAGATGATGAACGCCTATACAAGCGCTGCCTTGCCGGACGCATTGGACGTCAGCGAATTGTTCTGGAGCGAGCTTCAATTCGCGCCTCAACAGGTGACGGAGGCTGAGGGTGCCAGTCCACAGTGTGCATTCAACTTGCAAGTGAATAGTTAGTTGCAAGTTGAACTTTCGACCGAAGCGTCGCTCAGCATCTCCCATCGCACTGGGATCAGGGGCATCGGCCAAGCCGTGTACAAGGGACTCTCAGCCTTAGACCGCGGGATTGCCCCCTGCTATTTGCAGTGCGTCGTCGACCACCGCGATTAGATTGGCATGGCTCAGTGGCAATTCCAGAAGACTTCCCTTACGTACCTGACGCAAGCGCCGTCAGTGGAACGCAGCTCAAATTCATCGTCTCAAAAGACACTGACCAGAACCTGCGTGAGTCCGGAGCAAATCTCGAAGATCGTGAACGTGATTTCGCCCGCTGCACGGAGATTCTGGACTGGGGGGTAGAACTGTTAAACGAGAAGCTCGCGAAGCCAAAATATGCGGGGCTCTCGCCGGACAAGGTACTGTGCAAGTTCCGGATCACCCTGGAACGAAACTTCAATATGCCGTCCGCCTATCAGGACTGGATACTGGCGCGCATTTCAGAGCGCTTTCGATGGCGTGGCTAATCACGATGAATAGGCTGCTTCGCAGTCAGCTGTGGCCTTGGCGCATGAAAATGCAACTCTGGTTTGATCTGAAGAAACTTGTAGGCCGAACTTGGTGAAAGCAACTCCGCAGCCCGATCAGGCTCGCGCGCAAGTGCCTCCAGTTTTCGAAGGTAGAAGCTGCAGGAATTGCTATGGGAGTGCTCAACCAAATCACGAGCGGCGGCAAGTTCCAATTCTGCAGTGGGATCACGAGATAGCAGCGCTTCTCGCGCCGCGAAGTTTGCCGCTTGGGCTGCGGCCTCCGGCTCATGAACCTTGCGAGCAGCATCAATCGCCACCCGATACAACACCTTGCCTGTTTCGGGCAGTCCATAGCGATAGTGCCAAAGTGCGAGGTTTGCCGTCGCGTGATAGGCCGCGCCGCTTGCGCGTTCGATCAAGTGCTTCAGGCGTTGCTCGATGCGGACAATTTCGTCGGTGTTCTTGCCAAGCACCAAATCCCCAGAACTAAGCACCGCAAAGATTCTGTTCAGTTCAAGGTTCTCTTCAAGCTTTCCATCGACGCGGATCACCTCCGTGGCCATCCGCAAAGTCGTCGCATGATCGTCGAGAAGCGCAGCGATGTATGCGATTTCATACCTTGGTCTAGCTGCAAACGGCTCGTCCTGAGTCCATGTCTTGGCCGCAGCCAATGCGCCATGCAGGTCGCCCAGCCGTAGCTTCAGCTTGTAGTCGGCCTCGTATGCATCCGCCGAGCATCCGATCAGAGCGTCAAGGTCATCGCTGTCGCCGAGGTGCTTTCTCTCTTTGGCCCAGAAGACTTGCGCTAACGTGTTTTCAGTGGGTGCAACCAAGCCCTTCGCGACCAGTTTTCTTGCCTTCTTGCGCTCTCCAATTTCCAGCTCCATCATGCCGACCGCTGTCGCAAGTTCGGACATGTGTCTGGCCGGATACCGATCGAAACGAATGATTTCGTTAGCCAGCTTCCAGTACTTCGGCGCACGTTGAGCCACCTGGGCACAGGAAAGTTCGGCAGCAATGAGCCACGGGTCGTTCGGAGTCCTGGGATGATTGGCTAGCAGCCGGTGGGCTTGTCCAGCATCCTCCTGATGCACGAAAAATCGCGCCGCAGTGCGGAGCATCCATCGATGATCAGGAGCCAACTGCAGCGCGGCGCGCATGCACTTCTCTGCACGCAGCTTGTTGCCTAACGTTGCGTAGTGCATCGCCATGTCCGACCAAAGCATCGGATTCCTTGGCGAAATCTTCAGGAGCTGGCGCGTCGTGGGAACCGTATCTGCCATCGGCAGCACATGGTCAGTCCTTCCGAGCTTGAACGACCGCGCGAGTTGGACCAAGCTGTGCGGCGCAGCTGCGGCATTCATCAATACATAGTCGGCGGCGGTGGATGCGGCCGATTTGTTGCCTTCGATCATCGACTCGGCTATCGCTTCTGCGGCTGCCCCTATCGAACGATCCAGTTCAAACGCCTGAACTGCAGCGCCGCCTTGGTCAGGCGAGATCGACAGCACGCTTGGGGGCCCCTTTACGGACAGGAATTCAGGAGCATTCGTTGCGGCCCCGGACGCCTTCCATCTGGGCACAAGCCTCCGCCTTGTCCGATCGCGGAAGAATGTCATCGCCGACTTTCGACAGCAGCTCGTTTCGACAAGCGATCGAAACGTGAAACGTAGGCTTCGATACCTACCGAATTACCCGTGCGCTGCCTAGCCGCCGGATCGCCCCGCATGCGGTAGTCAGGATCACATGCGCTCATGATGATCTGCGTCAGTTCCGGCTGTGCCCAGAGCGGCAGGTCTTGCTGCACACGCGCGACGAATCCACTGAAGGCGCGCGTCAACATCGGCAGGGCGGTGAGATCAAGGATCTGCTCGCCAGCGAAGATCCGCTTGAGTTCGCTGAGCGCGACACCATCACCACAGGCCAGCTAACTTCGAGCGACGGAAGTCAGGTTCCATACCGCATCCTGCTTGGCTGGAATTTGGCCTTGGCAAACCGCTGCGATGACACCTGGGGCACGTTCAATATGAGCCTTATGCGCTACATCAAGGCGCAAGGCTACACGCCTAAGCAGCTCGACGCCGTGCTTGCAGGAATTCAGATTGACGACGACCACTGGCGTTGGCTTGAAAAGTCACTCGCCGGCAAGGACGCGGCATACAAGTGGTTCTTCCTAGCAGCAGAAGGCGAGCCGCAGGCCGCTTGCCTGGTCTACCACCCCAAGCCAAGTGCAGTTGATGGACAAGGCATTTTCTACATTGAGTTTCTCGCTGTAGCACCTTGGAATCGACACAATCCGATGAGCGAGCAGGCATTCAAAGGCGTCGGCACGGCCGTGATTCGCGCTGCCTGCGTATACGCAATCGAAGTCCTTCACCTGCGCCCGGGGTTTTGCCTGCACGCGATTCCCAGAGCTGTCGGCTTCTATCAATCCATCGGCATGACGCAGTATCCGGCTCACGATAAAGGAGTCATGCCGTACTTCGAGATGCCTCAGAACAGCCCCATGCTGGCAGAACTGGCACCATGATGGACCACGATGATTTCCCTCTCTCACCTGAGCGGTGGGCAGATGCATCTGCGTACTTCCAGGCGTTCCTCAAGGCAGAGGAATTCCTAGCCGCAATCCCGGCGAAATCGCGCGGAAGCAATCCTGACCGATTGCTGTCTCAGATCACGAGCGATCTGTATAGCTCGCGCGAGCAGCCGGCCACGTTGCTACGTGCAGCGCCGGGGGCTGCAGAAGCCGGCGCTGCAGTCTGGCTTTCAAAGGTGCGGACGCTGGCGCATTGGGTCACAGCGTCTGTGCCGGTGCCAGCGTTCCAAGGGCTGCTTCCATCTGACCTTCGCGATTTCGCGCGCATGAGTGTCAATGTCAAGCAGCTTCCGGACCTTACCGGTCACCTGCTGCAGCGCGGCATCGTCCTAATTCATGAAAGCGCGATACCCGGCGCGAAGGTTGATGGTGCTGTATTCAAGTTGGCTGGGGGAGTGCCCGTCATAGGTCTCAGCTTGCGCTACCCGCGCTTGGACCACTATTGGTTCACGCTGATGCACGAGCTTGCACATATTGCTCTACACAGCGAACACCTCGATTCGCCCATCATCGACGACTTGGATGCGGACCGCCCGGACCTCGTCGAACGGCAAGCAGACCGGCTGGCTGGCAACTCGTTTATCCCGGCGCCAGCGTGGAGAAGCTGTCCGGCGAGATACAGCCAAAGCGAGCGCGACATCGTCGATTTCGCTGCTGGGCTTGGGATCGCTCCACAGATTGTTGCCGGCCGACTGCGGCGAGAACTCGGTCGGCACGACTTGTTCTCGGGTTTGATCAATCAGGTGAACGTGCGGGAGATCATCTTTGGCCAAGACTAAGTACACCCCCTTTCTGAAGCTGAAGGTTAACGAAGTGGGGGCCATCGTCGAACTGTCGAGCGAAGTCACTCAGTGCATCACGCCCTTCTTCGACCTTCCGAGGAAGAAGGGCATGACAGCGGCGTCCTTCTGCAGCATGGTCACAAAGGCAGCTAGCAAGATGGAGCGGCTGCTGGGTGACCTAGGGCCCTTCTACCTAGACAATTTCGATATCCCCGATGACATAGCGGTGGACGGCGGGCCGAACTACCAGTTTGTCATCCAGGAATTCGCAAACACATCATTCATACCCGTCGTGGGTTTGAATCGAACGCCTCACCACAACGAGGCGATCTTTGAGGCAAAGAAAGCCGGCTTGCTCGGCTCTGACACAGTTGCCATTCGCCTCGTAGCAGAAGACTTTGAAGACTTCCTGCTGGTAGATATTGAGTTCGCGGGCCTGGTCGAGCGAGCGAAGGAATGCTTCCCCGAGCAAGCGTTGATCCTCGACTGCCGGATGTGCCTCAATGCCAGCGCCGTAGCACTTGCTGCCGCCATTCAGGCGTTCATCAACGCCGCAGAAGCCGCGTTTGAATTCTCAGAAATCATCGTCGCCGGCTCGTCCATCCCTGCGCAAATCCGCGAAGTAGCGAAGGTTGAGGATGCTGCGGAAGTCGCTCGCGTCGAACTGGACATCTTCTCTGTACTAAAGAACCAAGCAGGCATGGCCCATCTTGGGTTCGGTGACTACACAGTCGTGAGCCCGATGTATTCCGATCTCGACATGGCGCCAGAGCTCCTGCGAAACGTCACCGCGCCGAAGATTCTCTATGGCCATGATGGCATCCACTACATTGCCAGAGGGGGCGCGCTCAAGACCCATGTGCGGGGCAATCTTCAGTACAACGACATGCTCGCAGACATCGTCGCGCTACCGATCTATCGTGGAGCCGAATACTCGTACGGGGACGCGTTTATCGCTGAGAAAGCTGCGCAACTAGGTGGCAAGCAGGTCACCCCAAGTAGCATCCTAAAGCCGACCATCAACGCCCACATCACCTACATGGCCATAGACCACCCGCTCATGGCGTGACGGTCTGCTAATTTTTCTCCAATCCATGCATTGATATCACGGGCGGCGTTGCTCTGCGCGAGCAGTTGGGTCAGTCCTTGGCGGCTCAGTTTTTGCAGTCGCGCTTCTTGGCTGCTGCACAAGCTTATAAGTTCACAGCGCCACAGAGTAAGTAGCGCGACTTGCTTGTCGAAGCATGGGCTATCGCTAGCCCTTCGCAGATACCGGAGCTTCGGCTCAGCGCTGCCCGCAGGATGCGTAGCCATCATGATTCCCCAATGGGCCGGAGCCAACCGTGTCGCTGCGCCAAGATGATTCTCAGTGGTCACAAGAGTGATGCGTTGGAATGCCCGATCGTAAAAGCTGCCTTGGCGCACGATTCTCTGAACTGCGTCCGACTCGCCTTTGATCTCGTAGCAGTGTGGGCCGCGATGGACCGCGACCACATCTGCGATGGCGTTGCCGTTGTGGACGCGGACTTCCTCCAGCACCGCCTTCGGAACGATGGGCATCCCCTTTAGGCGCTTGAGGAGCACCTGCCTGATTTCACGGTCGGTAAGCTGGTTCATTGACTTGAAGAAAAGCACTTGCTTTTCGAAACGGGTCAGATAGTACCGCCAGGCTCGGGCAACCGAGCGAACCGTATGCGAATGGGGTAAACGGGCATAACCGCCCCACTGATACAAGGGCAAGGGCTCCGAAATTTTCCAAAACTTATCGATTTATTGTCGGAACGCAATCTCTAGAGGTAGAAATTTTCCAGAACTATTGTCGCGTGGAGCCTGTCAACAGCTGGACGCCCCTCATTCGACAGTCACCGATTTGGCCAAATTCCGCGGCTTGTCGACGTCAGTGCCCCGCGCGCACGCCGTGTGATACGCCAGCAATTGCAGCGGCACCACGTGCAGGATCGGGCTCAGCGCGCCGTAGTGCTCCGGCATGCGGATCACATGCAGGCCGGGCTCGCTTTCGATGCGCGAATCGGCATCGGCAAACACATAGAGCTGGCCGCCGCGGGCGCGCACTTCCTGCATATTGCTCTTGAGCTTTTCCAGCAGCGCGTCATTGGGCGCAATGGTGACGACGGGCATCTCGGCCGTCACCAGGGCCAGCGGGCCGTGCTTGAGTTCGCCGGCCGGATAGGCCTCGGCGTGGATATAGCTGATCTCCTTGAGCTTCAGCGCACCTTCCAGCGCGATCGGGTAGTGCAGGCCACGGCCGAGGAAGAGCGCGTTTTCCTTAGCGGCGAAGCTCTCGCTCCAGGCCATGATCTGCGGCTCCAGCGCTAGCACGGCCTGCACGGCCACGGGCAGGTGGCGCAGTTCGGCGAGGTAGACGGCCTCCTGCTTGTCGCTCAGGCGGCCGCGGGTTTGCGCCAGCGCCAGCGTGAGCAGGAACAGGCCGACGAGCTGGGTCGTGAAGGCCTTGGTGGAGGCCACGCCGATCTCGGCGCCGGCGCGGGTGATGAAGGCCAGGCGGCATTCGCGCACCATGGCGCTGGTGGACACGTTGCAGACGGTCAGCGTGTACTCCATGCCCAGGGACCGCGCGTGCTTGAGCGCGGCCAGCGTGTCGGCCGTCTCGCCGCTCTGGCTGATGGTGACGACCAGGGTGCGCGCATCGGGCACGCTGTCGCGGTAGCGGTACTCACTGGCGATCTCCACGCTGGTGGGGATGCCAGCAATCGATTCGAGCCAGTACTTGGCCGTGCTGCCCGAGTAATAGCTGGTGCCGCAGGCCAGGATCAGCACCTTGTCCACGTCCTTGAAGACGCGGAAGGCGCCATCGCCGAAGAGCTCGGGGCTGATGCCGGCGAGGCCGTCCAGCGTGTTGGCGATGGCCACGGGCTGCTCGAAGATTTCCTTCTGCATGTAGTGGCGGTAGGGCCCCAGCTCCACGGCGCCGCTGTGCGCGTGCACGGTGCGCACCGGGCGCTCCACCGGCACATAACGGCCGGATTCAGCGGCAAGGTGCGAGAGCCAATAGCGGCCCAGTTGCAGGTCCGCCACGTCGCCTTCTTCGAGATAGACGATCTGGTCGGTCACGCCGGCCAGGGCCATGGCGTCGGAGGCGACGAAGTGCTCGCCGAATGCGGCATCGCCCACGCCCAGTACCAGGGGCGAGCCCTCGCGCGCGGCCACCACGCGCTGCGGCTCGTCGCGGCAGAACACAGCCACGGCGTAGGCGCCCTTCAAGCGCGGCAAGGCCTGCTGCACGGCTTCGAGCAGGTCGCCGTTGTAGAGGTGGTCGATCAGATGGGCAATGACTTCGGTGTCGGTCTGGCTGGTGAAGCGATAGCCGCGTGACTGCAGCTCGGCACGCAGCTCAGCGTGGTTTTCGATGATGCCGTTGTGGACCAGGGCCACGCGGCCCGTGCCCTCGTCGGTATCCGGCCCGAGCGAGAAATGCGGGTGCGCGTTGTGCACGGCCGGCGCGCCATGCGTGGCCCAGCGCGTGTGGGCGATGCCGGTGCCGGAGGCGATGCCGTCTTCCTGCGCCAGCGCCAGCAGCTCGGCCACGCGCGAGGTGCTGCGCGCGCGCTTGAGGCCGCCGTCCTGATGCACAGCCACGCCGCAGGAGTCATAGCCGCGGTACTCCAGGCGCTTGAGGCCCTCGGTCAGGACCGGAACGATATTGCGTTGGCTGACGCCGCCGACGATGCCGCACATGCACTTCCCCTCGATGTGTTGAATGGGACTGATGCTAGGCAGGTCTAGTAGAAATTTGCTTTCAACTAAGTATCGATATTGAATTAAGATTTCTCTATCTGTTCATCATTAAATTTAATTTCACATTTCTACGAATGACGGATGAATCCATCACCATCAACGAGACCGATCACCGCCTGCTGGAACTGCTGCAGCAGGATGCCGGGCTGAGCAACCAGGAGCTGGCAGCGCGCGCCCATGTCTCGCCGGCCACCGCGCTGCGGCGTATCAAGCGCATGAGCGATGCCGGCCTGATCGAGCGGCGAGTGGCCCTGCTCTCGCCCGACAAATTGGGCGCCGGGCTGACAGCCATCGTGGAGGTGACGCTGGACCGCCAAGGCGCCGAGCACCTGGATGCCTTCGAGGCCCACGTGCTGCCCGAGCCCGCCGTGCAGCAATGCTGGCGCGTCTCGCCGGGGCCGGACTTCGTGCTGGTGCTGCATGCGCTCGACATGCCCGCGTATCAAGCGCTTGTTCAAAGGCTCTTCACGCAGCAGGCCAATGTGCGCAACGTGAAGAGTTTTTTCTCGCTCAAGCGGGGAAAGTTCGAGCCTCGGTTGACGCTGCCAAAACCAGGTTGACGCCCAGCGCCGCACTGCACTCAGCGGCGCGGAGCTGCCGCCCGAATTTGTAGCCGGCGCCGGCGATCACGCAGACCGAGAGCACGATCACCATCCCGACCACAATCTTCTTGAACATCACAACAGCTCCTGGGGTTACAGCGAGTCTAGTGTGAGGCGAGCGCTCGCGCGACGCGCGTGCCGGTCGTCACGGGCCGGGCCGCCGGTAGCCGCCCGCCACACCTCGCGGCGACAGCAGCCATTGCCAGAGCTGGATGTCGCGCACGCGGAAGGCCGCGGCGCTGCACAGCAGGTAGTAGCGCCACATGCGGTGGAAGCGCTCACCCAAGGCATCGGCAAAGCGCGGCCAGGCAGCCTCGAAGCGCGCATGCCAGGCCATCAGCGTGAGGTCGTAGTCGGCGCCGAAGTTGTGCAGGTCCTCGACGACAAAATGCGGCTCCGCCACGCGGCCGATGCGCGCAATGCTGGGCAGCTCGCCGTTGGGGAAGATGTAGCGGTGGATCCAAGGGTCGGTGCCATGGCTGCTGTCATTGCGGCCGATGGTGTGCAGCAGGAACAGCCCATCGTCCTTCAGGCAGCGCCTGGCCACGGCCATGTAGCGGGCGGCGTTCTTGTGGCCGACATGCTCGAACATGCCGAGGCTGGCGATGCGGTCAAAGCTGTGGTCGTAGCTCCCGTCGAGCTGTCGATAGTCCTGCAAGTGGAACTCCACCGGCAGCCCGGCGCAGAGCTCGCGGCCGAGCTCGGCCTGCTCGGCCGAGATGGTCACGCCCACGCAGCTGACGCCGTAGCGCTCTGCCGCAAACTTCATCAAGCTGCCCCAGCCGCAGCCGATGTCGAGCAAGCGCATGCCGGGCTGCAGGCCGAGCTTGCGGCATACCAGGTCGAGCTTGTGCTCCTGCGCTTCGTCGAGGCTTCGCGCACCGGCCTGCCAGTAGCCGCAGGTGTAGGTCATGCGCGGGTCCAGCATGGCCGTGTAGAAGTCGTTGCCAAGGTCGTAGTGCCGCTCGCCGACCTCCCAGGCACGCCGCGCATTCTGCAGATTGAGCACACGCGCCTTGGCCACGTGCCAGACCAGGCTGGGCGGATGCAGCTGCTCGGCCAGGCGCGCGCCGATCAGGCGCGCGAGCAGCTCGTCGAGCCGCTCGGCCGACCAGCAGCCGTCCATATAGCTTTCGCCCAGGGCCAGTGAAGCACCGCCGAGGATGCGACGTGCAAAGCCCACAGGCTCGTGCACGCGCATGTCCCAGGGCCGCGGGCCATCGAGGCGAACGTCAGCCTGCGCCAGCAGCGCAGCCAGCGCCCGCCAGTCGCCGTCCTGGGTCGGTTCGGTCTTGCTGAGGGCTGCGTCGTCCATGGCTTGACTGTGCCAAGCCCGGCTTTCGAGCGTCAAACGCTCAGGGAGGGTCCCTCGGCGTCACTCGGGTATCCAAAGGTGCCGGTTTGTAAAGAGGATTGAAGCGGCAGGTGGACGGGAAGCGCTTCTCAGCCGCCACGCAGGCCTCGGCCACACCGGCGGCCGTGGGCTTGCGGCCTTCGCGCATCCAGGCCTGCAGGGCCTGCAGCAGGGCCACGTAGCTCGCATCGCTGAGGTAGCTGTGCTCGCGGTCCTCGGTGAAGGTCTGCACCAGGGTGTCGGCATGGCCGGCGAGGGTCATGGTCTGGGCAAAGCTGTGATCCATCTCGACGAAGGCGGTCGGATCATGGATGGCGTGCACGGTCAGCACGGGCACGCTGATGCCGCCGTGCAGATCGGTGTCGGCGCCAAAGCGCGCCACGGCGGCCGGGTCTGCCGCGTAGCGCAGCACGCGCTTGTTCAGGCCCGCGTCGTCGTCCGAGCCCGCATAGCGCGCGCCGATATTGCCGAACACATTGCCGCCGCCGCTGCGCTTCTCGACAATGTCCTGGAAGTGGAAGGTGGCCCAGCTCATGTGGGACTGGATGCTGCGCTCGGGGATGCGGATCACCTTGACGATGGTTGCGATGCGCTGCGCCTGTTCGGCGGTGCGCTCGGCAGCGGGCTTGTCCAGAGCCAGGCATTCGTTGACGCGCCGCGCCAGCTCCGCCGCCTTCATCGTGCTGCCGGCGGGCAGGCCTTGCCACAGCGGGTACTGCGGCTCGTCCGGCCGCGGATGGTTGTGGCACAGGTCCTGGTAGACCACGCGCAGGTCGAGCCGGAAGTCGTAGGCCTTGGTGCCGCCGGCCAGCACGCCGCTGCTCAGCAGAACGCCGTCATAGGGTTTGCCCGCGGCAAACATCTCGGCCCCTTGCGCGGCCACGCTGGCGCCCCAGGACTGACCGTGCAGGATCGTCATTGCGGGCTGACCCAGGTAGCGCACGAAGATGCGGCGCAGCCTCTCCGTGTCTTCCGCCGCCGACCGCACGGCCACGCCGCCCTGGCGGTAGCTGGAGCCCGCCCAGGCATAGCCGGCGCGCGGCACGATGGACCAGCGCTCCAGGTCTTCCTCCACCCGCTTGCGGCTCGGCGCACCGAGGAAGGGCCCGCCGTGGCTGTGCAGCACCAGCGTGCCCTGCTCGCTCTTCCAGCCTTTGGGCAGGGCGATCAGGTAGTCGGCACCGGCGCTGTCGCGGCCACCGAGGCAGCGGATGCCCTCAGCCCAGCCCGCTGGGCAGCTCAGCGCTTGCGGCGCGGCCTCTTCGGGCTCGCCCGCCTGGGCAGAACCCAGCAGCAGGGCCAGCAACAGGGAGCAGGTCAGTTTCAGCTTCATCCTCGTCTCCCCTTGCGGTTCAAGCCTGCTTGAGGATCAGCAGGCCCTTGAGGTAATCGCCCTCGGGGAAACAGATCGTCTGCGGATGGTCGGGCGCCGCGGCCACGCGCTCGATGATGGCGCCGTCCACGCCGGCATCCAGGCCTGCACCAGCGACTATCTTGTGGAATAGGTCCGGCGCGATGCCGCCCGAGCACGAGAAAGTGAACAGCAGGCCGCCCGGCTTGAGCAGCATGAGGCCCAGCCGGTTGATGTCCTTGTAGGCCCGCGCCGCGCGTTCGGCATGGCTGACGGTGGGCGCGAACTTGGGCGGGTCGAGCACGATGGCGTCGAACTGCCGGCCTTCCTTGAGCATCGCGCGCAGCGTGGCGTTGACGTCGGCATCGAGCGCCGCGTGCAGCGCGGCATCGAAGCCGTTCAGCAGAACATGGGCGCTAGCTCTCGCCAGCGCCGGGGCCGAGGAATCGACGCTGATCACCTCGGTCGCGCCGCCCGCCAGCGCCGCCACCGAGAAGCCGCCGGTGTAGCTGAAGCAGTTGAGCACGCTCTTCACACCGTGGTGCTTCACAGCCTCGGCAAAACGCTTGCGGCTGTCGCGCTGGTCGAGGTAGTAGCCGGTCTTGTGGCCCTCGGCCACGTCCAGGCTCAGGCGCCATTCATGCTCGCGGATGATGATCTCGGTGGCGCCCTCGCCGGCCAGCCAGCCGGTGCGCTCCTCCAGGCCCTCGAGCGCGCGCACGCTGGCGTCGGAGCGTTCATACAGGCGAGTCAGGCCCGTGATCTTGAGCAGGGCCTCGACGATCACCGGCTTCCAGCGCTCCACGCCCGCAGCGCCGAATTGCGCGACCAGGGTGTCGCCATAGCGATCCACCACCAGGCCCGGCAGGCCGTCGGCCTCGCCGTGGATCAGGCGCAGTGCGTCGGAGTAGATGACGAGCTTGCTGCGCAAGGCGATGGAGCGCGCGATGCGGCGCTCGAAGAAGGCGGCGTCGATGCGCTCGCTCTCGTCAAAGCTCCAGACGCGCACGCGGATCGCGCTCTTGGGGCTGTAGGCGCCCCAGCCGAGGAAGGCGCCCTCGCCCGACTCCACCCGCACCAGCTCGCCGGCATCGGCGCCGCCCTTGGCAATCGAACCTTCGAAGACCCAGGGATGGCGCTTCTGCAGCGAGCGCTCCTTGCCGGCGCGGACGACTATTCTCTTCATCGCGACAGCACTCCAAACGCGTAGCCGAGCGACAGTTCGACCAACGGGCTCGACGTGCCACCGCTCCTGAGCGTGCGCCACTGGCCGACGCCCGCACGCAGGCGCAGCCTCTCGGTCTCCCACTGTGCCCAGGCCTCGGCCTGCGCCACGGCACCGCCGTTCACGTCCACGCCGCCGCCGCCGGCCGCGCCCACCAGGGCCTCCGCGCCGAAGCGCAGGCCGCCCAGCATCCGCGAGCTTTGCGCGCCGAGGCCGAACAGGCCGATCGAATAAGCACCCGCATGGCCCCAGGCCGCGCTGCCCGCCTCGGCCACGCCGTAGACGTGCGGACTGAACTCATGCGTCATCAGGAGAACGAGCGGGCTGACCGCATCAGTCGTGCCGTCCTTGAAACGCACCTTGGACAGATGCATCACACCGAGGCCGAGGCGCTGCTCGCGCACCACGCCCACGTCGCCCGTGCTGGCGCCGATGTCGAGCGGCAAGGACAGGCCCACACGCGCAAAGCGCGCCGAGAAACGACCGGAGAGCGAATCGACGATGCCGCCGCTCAACTGCAGCGAAGGCCCCCAGGGCGACTGCCAGCGCAGCACCGGGCCGGCGCGCCAGATCCAGCCATTGCCGGTGTCCACATTGCCGCCGCCGGCCAGGCCCAGGCCCAGCTCGGCGCCGATGCGAAAGTTCTCGCCACCGATGCCCCAATCCTGGCCTGCAACGCCCAGGCCCTCCATATAGCCGTCAGCCCCGCCGCGCGCGGCGCCAGAGGCCTCGATGCCCCACCAACTACCGGGATAGAAGTAACGCCGCAGTTCAGCGCCAGCCGTGGCCATGCGGCCCTCCATGGGCAGGCCGCTGCGGTTCAGCGCGCTGGCCCGCGGCGAGTAGACGCCGCCGATCAGCGTGATCTCGTCAAAACCCAGGCCGGTGCGGATGCTGGCGCGCGCCGGCTGGCCCGAGTCGCCGGGCGAGAAGCTCGCAAAGTCCATCGCTCGACCGAGCACGAAGCTCAGGCTACCGCTGTGCACATTGCCACTTGGGAAGCTCACGTAGGCCAGCCCGGTGCCGGCATACCACTCGCCGAATTCGGTGCGCAGCGAGATCTCGGGTCGCAGCATCAGGCCACCGCCAAAGCTGACCTGGTTGGAGCTCAAGCCGCCGCCCGCGCCCACATAGAGGCTGGCCGCCACGTGCGTGTGCGGCCCCGTGCGCCAGCGCCGCTGCACGGTCGCGCCAAAGGTGATCAGGCCGCCGTAATCGCCCTTGGCCGCGCCGTAGGCGCTGGGGCCGAAGCCCCACTCGCCGTTGAGCGCAGCCAGATAGCTCATGCCCAGCAGCGAGATGTGCTGGCCGTTGGGCAGCTTGATCGGGCTCCAGTTGGCCTCCACCGCGCCGGGGCGGGTATCGGAGAGATGGGCGAAAGGCACGTCGGGTGCATCGGCCCATGCGTTGGCGCAGGCAAGACTGAGAGTGGCCAGGGCCAGTGCGGCTGATTTCATTGTTTCTTGGCTCGGGGATGCGCAGCGTCGTAGACCTTGGCCAGATGCTGGTAGTCGAGTTGGGTGTAGACCTGGGTGGTCGTGATGTGGGCGTGGCCCAGCAGCTCCTGCACGGCGCGCAGGTCGCCGCTGGATTGCAAAAGGTGCGAGGCAAAGGAGTGTCGCAGCATGTGCGGATGGACATGGGCCGGCATGCCCGCCGCCAGCGCACGCGCCTTGAGCCGGGCGCGCAGCTGCGGGCCCGAGAGCCGGCCGCCGCGCACACCGAGCAGCAGCGCGGGCTCGCCCGCGCGGGCCACTTCGCCACGGATCGCCAGCCAGGCCCGCAGGGCCTCGATGGCCTGGCCGCCCAGCGGCACGCTGCGGCGCTTGGAACCCTTGCCCAGCACATGGGCCTCGGCGTCGCTCAGATCGAGCCAGCCCAGCGCCGTGCCGCTGGCCTGCACGTCCAGGCCCAGCAGCTCGGCCGCGCGCAGGCCGCAGCCGTAGAGCAGCTCGACGATGCAGCGGTCCTGCAGCTCCTGCCAGGGCTTGCGGTCATTGCCTGCGCCGACGTAACTGGCCAGTTGCACGGCATCGTCCACCGCCAGGGCCTTGGGCAGGGGCTTGCCGGCCTTGGGTGCGCGCAATCCGTCGAAAGGGTTGAGTTCGACCTTGCGGTCACGGCCCAGCCAGCGGTAGTAGCCCCGCCAGACCGACAGCATCAACGCAATCGAGCGCGGGCCCAAAGCCTCGCCGGCATGCAGAACCGCGGCCCACCGGCGCGCCTCGCGCACTTGCAGCTTGAGCAGATCAACCTTGTCGCGCTCGGCCAGAGCTTGCAGGCGGCGCAGGCCGTCTTCGTAGATGCTCAGCGTGCGCGGGCTCAGGCGCCGCTGCACGCGCACGTGTTCCAGATAGCCGGCCATGTCCGCGACGAACGGCACGGGCGGCGTTTCTGGTTTAGGCATCTGGAAGCAGGCGCGCCAGGGCGGCGCTCGCGATATCGCCGACGCGCGTCAGGAAATCCGTGCCCATCTCGGCCGTGTATCGCGTGGGGTCGGGCGAACCGAGCACCAGCATGCCGAAGCTCTGCGCTTCAGTGCCCTGCTTTCGCGAGAGCGGGATCAGGGCCAGCGAGGTGGCACCGCCGCCTTCGGGCGCATCGAGCCAACGTGCAGCCTCGAAGCCGGAATTGATGCCGCAATAGGGCTGGCTCAAGGACGCTGCAAAGCTCTTCACGTCTTCGCTGACGGCCTGCGCGAACGTGGCCCGCGTGTGGTCCGGAGAAACGCCCCACAACCGCACACCGGCCAGCGGGATCAGGAACTGGTGGCGCAGCTCGGCGCATAGCACTTCGGGCAGGGCCGCCGCGTCGGTGGTCTGCATCAGGGCCAGGGTCCAGCGGTGCAGGCGGTCGGCGATGCCGACGTTCTCCTGGCCGTTGCGGATCATCTCCATGATGCGGCCTTCCAGGCCCTTGATACGCTCGCGCAGCATCTCGGCCTGACGCTCCTGCAGCGACACGGCGCGTGCACCATGCGGATGGCTCAGCTGGATGGTGGCCAGCAGCGCGGCGTGGCGCTCGAAGAAGCCGGGGGTGTTGACCAGGTAGTCGGCGATGTCCTGCTCGGTGATGCCTTCGATAGTCACAGCGTGATCTCTCCCTCAAAAACGGTTTGTGCCGGGCCGGTCATCAGTACCGGAGCGTTGCCGCCGACCCATTCAATCTTCAAGTCGCCGCCGCGGGTGTGCACTTCCACCGCAGCGTCCAGCAAGCCCAGGCGGATGCCGGCCACCACGGCCGCGCAGGCGCCGGTGCCGCAGGCGAGCGTCTCGCCCGCATCGCGCTCGAACACGCGCAGGCGCACCTCGCGGCGCGAGACGATTTGCAGGAAGCCGACGTTGACGCGGCGGGGAAAATGTTTGTCGATCTCGACCGACGGGCCGAGCGTGGCGACGGGCGCGGTGTCCACGTTGTCCACCACGGTGACGGCGTGCGGGTTGCCCATCGACAGCAGGGCAAACTCATGGCCTTGCAGCGGCCAAATCTCGAAGCCGGCCGATGCGCGCGGGCTCAGGCCTTGCGCTTCGAAAGGCAGCTTCGCAAGATCGAAGATCGGCGCACCCATGTCCACGGTCACGCGGCCGTCATCACGCAGGTGCAGTTCGAGCTTGGCGTTAACAGTCTCGACCTTGACGCTCAGTTTGTTCGTCAGCTTCTTGTCCACCACATAACGCACAAAGCACCGGGCTCCGTTGCCGCAATGCTCGACCTCATCGCCGCTGGCGCCATTGAAGATGCGGTAGCGGAAGTCCATCGCGGGATCGCTGCTGCGCTCGATCACCAGCACCTGGTCGCAGCCGACGCCGAAGCGGCGGTCGCCGAGCACACGCAGCTGGGCGGGCGAGAGATCGAAGGGTGCTTGGGTGGCATCGATGACGACGAAGTCGTTGCCGGCCCCTTGCATCTTGGTGAAGCGTAGGCGCATGCCAGGATTATCGCCGCCCATAGAGCGCCGGCTCGCCTTCCGGGCGCGTCTTGAAGCGCTTGTGGACCCAAAGATACTGGGCGGGGTTGGCGCGGATGCGCTCTTCGAGCCAGGCGTGGAAGCGCGTGGCGTCGGCGATGGCGTCATCGCTCGGGTAGTCGGGCAGTGGCGGCCAGGCCTCGATCTCGTAGCCCTGGCCGCCGGGCAGCATGGTCACAATGATGGGCTGGACCTGCATCTTCAGCGAGGCCGCCATGCGCGCCGGCGCCAGCAAGGTGCAGGCCGGTACGCCGAAGAAGGGGATGAACTCGGAGTCGCGGCGGCCGAAGTCCATGTCGGGCAGGTTCATGAACAGCCAGCCCTGGCGCACGCGGCGCACGACCTGGCGCACGCCGTCATGGCGGCTGATCAGCTCGGTGGTGCCGAAGCGCGAGCGCATGCGGCGCAGTGCCGTGTCGAACACCGGGTTGCTCTGGCGCTGGTAGATGCTGATGCCGGGGCAGCTCTGCTCGGTCATCAGCAGCGGGCCCACCCATTCGAGCCCGACGAAATGCGGCGTGAGCCACATCACCGGCTGCTCGCTGTGCTCGGCCAGTTTCACATCGCCCTTGAAGCGCGTGAGGCGGCGCAGGCGCTCGGCCGATGAGTAGCTGAGCACGCCGCGCTCCAGCAGGCTGCGTGCGAGCCAGCCGAAATGCTCGCGGGCAATGGCCTCGCGCTCGGCCGCGGTCTTCTCGGGAAAGCACAGCTCCAGATTGCGCAGGGCCACGCGGCGGCGCGAACCGGCCACGCGGTAGAGCAGCGCGCCCAGGCCCCGGCCCAGGGCGGCGAGCACCGGCAAGGGCAGCCAGTGCAGCAGCCACAGCAGGGAGAGCAGCGCGCGCGCGCCGCCGTGCTGGAGACGGGGTGAGGCCATCAGGCTGGAGGCGCCACGGCGATATCGAGGCCGCGCGGGTTCTTGTAGCGGTGGTAGGCCCAGAGGTATTGCCCGGGGGCATTGCGGATCATCTGTTCCATGGCGAGGTTGACGGTGCTGGCGGCGGATTCTGGCGTGTCCTCGGGCGCAATGGTGGGCGCTTTCATCACACGCACCACGAAACCCTCGCCGCGCGGCAGCCGCTCGCCCCAGATCAGCAGCAGTGCTGCACCGGTCTGCTGCACCAGACGGCCGGCCAGGGTCATGGTGTAGGCCGGCTTGCCAAAGCACGGCGCCCACACGCCCAGGCCCTCGGGCGGCACCTGGTCGGGCAGCAGGCCAACCATCTCGCCCCTGCGCAGGGCGCGGATCATCTGGCGCACGCCGGCCAGGGTAGCCGGCGCGGTGAGCAGGCCGGGCCGGCCGCGCGAGCCATCCACCAGTTCGCGCAGGATCTGCTGCCGGGCCGGGCGGAAGAGCACGGTGATGGGCGTATGCGCGCCGAACTTCTCGGCGATCGCCTGGGCGCAGATCTCGAATGAGCCGAGATGCGGCGTAAGCAAAAGCAGGCCGCGCTTGTGGGCGAGCGCTTCTTCGATCAGCTCGGCGCCCTCCCATTGCAGGCGCTTGCCAAGCGGTTCATCGGCCGGGCGCATCCACAGCCAGGGCAGCTCGGCCACCATGCAGCCGGCCTCGGCAATGGCGCCGCGGGCCTGCGGCCAGGGCACGCCGGCGATGGCCACGTTCTCGCGGAAGCGGCGCCGGTACGTGGGCGAGCAGGCATAGGTCAGCCAGCCGATCAGCGCGCCCAGGGCGTGCAAAAGCCTCAGGGGCCAGCGGGCGAAGAAGCGGAACAAGGACAGCATGGTTCTTTTGGGTTCTTATAATGCGGGCATCGCCGAGTTACTGAACAACTTGCGGGGCGATTCACAAATTCTGCTAAAGCGTTCGCCGCGTCACTCAAAAAAGCGATTGCACGGCAACGCCGGACAACCATCGACAGGAGTGTAAAAGTGGCGAACGATTTTCTCTTCACCTCGGAATCCGTCTCCGAAGGCCATCCCGACAAGGTAGCCGACCAGATCTCGGACGCGATTCTCGACGCAATCTTCACGCAGGACCCGCGCAGTCGCGTGGCCGCCGAGACGCTGTGCAACACCGGCCTCGTGGTTTTGGCCGGCGAGATCACGACCAACGCCCACGTGGACTACATCCAGGTGGCGCGCGACACGATCAAGAGCATCGGTTACGACAACACCGAGTACGGCATCGACTACAAGGGCTGCGCCGTGCTCGTGGCCTACGACAAGCAGAGCAACGACATCGCCCAGGGCGTGGACCACGCGAGCGATGACCACCTCAACATCGGCGCCGGTGACCAGGGCCTGATGTTCGGCTACGCCTGCGACGAGACGCCCGAGCTGATGCCCGCGCCGATCTACTACGCCCACCGTCTGGTGGAGCGCCAGGCCCAGCTGCGTAAGGACGGCCGCCTGCCCTTCCTACGCCCCGATGCCAAGAGCCAGGTCACGATGCGCTATGTGGATGGCAAGCCGCACAGCATCGACACCGTGGTGCTGAGCAGCCAGCACGCTCCCGAGATGAGCGACGGCGCCAAGATGAAGCCCGAGTTCATCGAGGCGGTGATCGAGGAGATCATCAAGCCCGTGCTGCCCACGGAGTGGCTGAAAGACACAAAGTACCTGATCAACCCCACGGGGCGTTTCGTCATCGGCGGCCCGCAGGGTGATTGCGGCCTGACCGGCCGCAAGATCATCGTCGACACCTACGGCGGCGCCTGCCCGCACGGCGGTGGCGCCTTCTCGGGCAAGGACCCGAGCAAGGTGGACCGTTCTGCCGCTTATGCAGCCCGTTATGTGGCTAAGAACATCGTCGCCGCCGGCCTGGCCCGCCAGTGCCAGATCCAGGTCGCGTATGCGATCGGCGTGGCCCGCCCGATGAACGTGACGGTCTACACCGAAGGCACGGGCGTGGTCTCCGACGAGGTGCTGTCCGCGCTGGTGCAGGAGCACTTCGACCTGCGTCCCAAGGGCATCATCCAGATGCTGGATCTGCTGCGCCCGATCTATTCCAAGACGGCGGCTTATGGCCACTTCGGACGCGAAGAGCCTGAGTTCACGTGGGAACGTGTCGACAAGGCCCAGGCGCTGCGTGTAGCGGCGGGCCTGTAAGGCACGCAAGCGCGAAGCGCTTCCTGGGGCTTGCGGCGCAGGCTAACTTCGCTCGCGAAGTCAAGGGCCGACGGGCTCACTTAATCTCGATCAATTTATCCCTCTGGTACTCGGGTTACTTTGTCCCGTTTCAGACCCCTCGAAGCCCGCAGAGGTGGTCGAGGGGGGCCACATGACCGGAATCGCCGCGTCGTCGCGTGCAGCGCCACGGCGCGGCGCTTGTCCTGGGCCTGCTTGCGGGTCGCCGGGCCTGGACCCATCCGTCGTCGCTGACCCGGCCCTGGGTCGTCTTCCTCAACCCGGACGGCGTCCACGAATCCAGTGGTGTGCCGCTGTGGCAGATGACCGCGCGGTACATGGAACGCATGGCCGCGGCGCTGCACGTCCGGCCGGACGTGCAGTTTGCCAATCGCGACCACCTGGCCATGCTCAAGCAGGCGCGGGCACTGACCACGCGGTTCCCGCCCCCCCGACTACGTGATCCTGGTGAGCGAGAAGGGCATGGCGCCGCAGATGCTGCGCATGTTCCTGGGCGGTGGGTCGAAGGTGGTGGTCATGCACAACCGCATCACGGCCGAGCAACGCAAGCTGATTGGCAACAAGCGAGAACAGATGCCCCACTGGATCGGCTCGGTGGTGGCCGACAACCTGGCCGGCAGCTATCGGCTGATGGATGCGCTGTATCGGCAATGCACCAGCGCGCAGCCTCGCGTGCTGGGCATCACCGGCGCCCCCAGCACGCCGGTGTCGCAGGAGCGCGAGCAAGGCGTGCGACGCTTCATGGAGCAGGCCGGCCGTGGCCGCTGCCTGCAGACGGTGAACTCGGACTGGTCCTTCAAGGACGGCGAGCTGAAGGCGCGCCTGCTGCTCGCCCGCTATCACCAGGCCGACATCCTGTGGGCCGTCAATGATTCGATGGCGCTGGGTGCCTTGCAAGCCTGCGAGAGCCTGCGCCTGCGCCCGTGGATCGGAGGCATGGGCGGCGCTGGCCGGACGCCTTGGAGCGCATCCGCGAGGGCCGCCTGGCCGCGACGGCGGCCGGACATTTCCTGCTCGGCGCCAGGACCCTGGCCCTCGGGCATGACCATTTCCACGGCCTCGACTTTGCCGAGAACGGCGCCGCCGAAGTGGTGCTCGATTGCCTGACCATTCTGGATCACCAGAGGCTGGCCCGCGCGGGCTGGCATGCGCTTGACAGCCTGGACCGGCTCGACTTTGCCAGCATCTCCCGCGTGGCCAGGCACGGAGAAGCCTCGACCCAGCAGCGCATCCAACGCCAGCTGAGCCAAGTCTCGGGCGAGGCTTGAACCTGGATGAAACCCGACGCACATTGCTGTCGATGCTGCCGCCGCGGGCTGCAGTTCCCGTCCCCGAAGCCGATATTGCGGGACGCCCTTCCACCGTCACCCTCCTTCCATGCAGTACCCCTCCGACACCCTCGCAGCGGCCACGCAGCCGGCCTGCCCGATCGACCTCCAACCCGCTGCCGCGCCGCTCACGCATGGCCCGCTGACCGTCCTCGTGGTCGATGACCACAACAGCACGCGGCTGGCGATTGCAGGCGAGCTGGACCGCGCCGGCCACCACGCACTGGAGGCCGACAGCGCCGAGTGGGCGCTGGAGCTGTTCCGCCGCCACCGGCCCGACCTGGTGCTGCTCGAAGTGGAGATGCCGGTCCACGACGGCTACTGGACGGCGCGCGCTGCGCGATGCCAAGCCCGGCGGCTGGACGCCCATCATCTTCCTCACCGGCCTGAATCGCGACGAGTCGGCGTGGCGCGGCATCGAGGCCGGCGGCGACGACTATCGCGTCAAGCCGATCTCGGCCATGGTGCTGCACGCCATGCAGCGCATCCTGCACATGCGCAGGCGGCTGGTGAAGCTTTCCGATGAGCTGCGCGAAGCCAACTCGCAGCTCAAGCAGCTCTCGCAGTCTGACCCACTGACCGGCCCGCTCAATCGCCGCGCGCTCGACAGCCATCTGCAGGCCGCCATCGCCCACTCGCGGCGCGAACAGCAGCCGCTGAAGGTCATGTTGTGCGACATCGACTTCTTCAAGCGCTACAACGACCAAGTTGCAGGGTTGCAATCGCTTCTTCTCGTACGAGATGAAAGTCAGCGGCTGAGGCTGCTGGACAACAGCGTGAGGGTTTGCGATGCTCGCCGCCGATGAAGAAGCCGCTCACCCTCGAACAACTGCGCCGCTACGCGATCTCGCGCAGCCTTTTCAAGCCCGCCACCCTGCCCGTCGCGATCAAGAAGCTGGGCTTTGTGCAGGCCGACCCGATGCGGGCGCCGGCCCGCGCGCAGGATTTGATCCTGCGACATCGCGTCAAGGGCTATTGCGCTGGCGATCTGGAGGCGCGCTATCCGCGGCTACAGGTGGAGGAGGACTGCCTCGTCAACTACGGCTTCCTGCCGCGCCAGCACATGGCGCTGCTGCACCCGCGCACCGCGCGGCGCGTGTGGGACGCCAAGACGCGCCAGCAGGCCGAGGCGCTGCTCGCTGCCGTGCGCGAGCGCGGCCCTACCCATCCCAAGCATCTGCTCGAAGAATTCGCCCACCATGGCCGCATGCCCGGCTACTGGGGTGGCGAGCTGAACGTCAGCACCCAGCTGCTCGACGGTCTGCACTACCGCAGCCAGTTGCGCGTCAAGCGGCGCGATAGCGGCACGCGCGTGTACGAGGCCGTCACGCACGCGGAGCCGGATCAGAGCGTGCAAGCGCGCGCAGCGCGCGCCGATGCGCTGCTCGATCTGGTGGTGAACCTGTACGCGCCCCTGCCCTCGGCCAGCCTCGGCTACCTGACCTCGCTGCTGGGCCTCGGTGCGCCGCACCTGAAGGAAGAGACCCGCGCCACCTTCAAGCGCGCCAAGGAGCGCTATGCCCATGCGTCGATCGACGGCGTTACGTGGTACTGGCCTGCGGACGAAAAGCCGCAGAGCAAGCGCCATGCGGTAGACGAACATTTACGCTTGCTCGCCCCCTTCGACCCCATCGTCTGGGACCGCCGCCGCTTTGAGATCTTCTGGGGCTGGGCCTATCGCTTCGAGGCCTACACGCCAGCGCCCAAGCGCACCATGGGCCACTACGCGCTGCCGCTGCTGTGGGGCGAGGATATCCAAGGCTGGGCCAATCTGCGGGTCGAGAAAGGCCGGCTGCATTGCGAGACCGGCTTCGTCGATGGCCAGAAAAGGCCCAAGGGCGCGGCCTTCAAGGCCGCGCTGGACGAAGAGCTGGAACGCGTGCGGGCTTTCCTGGGCCTGGCCTGAGCCGCAGAAAAGCCCCCCTGGCTTCACGGATGCTTGCGGCGCCTCAGGACGCAGCCCGTCGTGGCCAGTCCGGCCAGCAGCAGGCGTAGCTGCCCGGTTCCGGCACAGCCTGGGTCGGCACCAGTTCGTACGCATGCGCCACGCCGTTGAGCACTGCCGTGCCGACGATCACGCCGCTGTCGCTGACGCCGTAGGCGGTACTGACGTTGCTGGTCCGTGACCAGCCGGTGGCGCCGTTGACCAGTGGGATGGCATGCAGGCCGCCGCTCTGCGACCAGATGAAGGGCAGGCCCGTGGATGGCTGGTTGAGCACGCTGGCGCCCACCACGTAGCCGGTGTTGCTGATGTCGAAGCCGATGGCGCCGTTCTTGCCGCTCAGGCTGCCCACCGCAAAGCTCGTGCCGGTGGCCGTGTTGTAGGCGAGGCCGTCGCGAAGGCCGGTCACCGAGTCGATGCCATAGCCCACGGCCAGGCCGCTGTTGTTGATGGCGTAGGCGGCGGACATGCCGCTGATGAGCAAGGCCGTGCCGTTCGAAAAGAGCGGCGCCTGCGCGGTCGAGGTGGTGCCGGTCGCGCCGACGGCCACGTTCGAGGCGTTGACGTCGTAGGCAATGCCCGAGGTGACGCCACTCGGCAACGCCAGGTGCGAGACCTGGCCGTTCTGCCAGATCAGCGGCAGCGGGTTGGTGCCCGAGATCGTGGTCGAAGCCGTGCCCACGGCCACACCCGAGTTGTCGACGCCCAGGGCCACCGCGTTGGTGCGGCCGCCCAGCTCGGGCAGTGCGGTCATGGCGCCGGCCGCGTTCCAACTGGTCGGCGTGGCGGAAGTGTTGAAGGAGCGTCCGACGATGTTGTTGCCGTTCTGGGAGATGGCGAAGGCCTGCGAGACATCACCGGGCAGCGCGCCCAGGTCGATGATGGTGTAGCTGGGCGCCTGGGCGCTGGCGAGGCGCGCGGCGCCGGCCAGTGCGAGGGCTGCAGCGAGGGGTAGAAGTTGCTTCACGTAATCGCTCCTGAGGGTTGCTTGAGCGGGGGTCGCAAGTCCCGCCTGCCCTGTCCGCAGCCGCGGGAATCGTGACGAACGCTTGCAGCCTAGGGGCAGCCGCAGCAGACAACTTCTGGGTAAGCACCGGGGGAGCCCCAGGTTGGCAAGCAGGGGATGCAGCTGCGCATTTCGGGCACCTGGCGGGCCCGCCCTCCCCCGCGATTCGGGAGGTCAGAAATACCCAGGAGCTGCGGCCCGCACTCAGCCTGGAATGGCTGCCTCACCCGCCTCGCCATCGAAGGCAAAGTATTCGCCGCGAGCCGGCTTGGCGCTCTGGCGCAGCACCTTGTGGCCGGGGCCGATGGGCTTGCCGGTCCTGGCATCGATCAGGGCCAGCTCCACGGGCTCGCCGGTGGCGGTGTCGATCAGCCGCACCGGCTGGCGCCTGGTCGTGGCGTGCTTGTTGCCCCAGGCCATCAGCGTCAGCAGCACGGGGCGGAAGTCCTGGCCCTTGGGCGTCACCAGGTACTCGTAGCGCGGCGGCTTCTCGCTGTAGAGGCGCTTTTCCAGCAGGCCGTTCTCGACCAGCTCGTTCAGCCGGCGCGTCAGCGTGTTGGAGGCGATGCCCAGCTCGGCGATGAACTCGTCAAAGCGCGTGTGGCCGTAGAAGGCCTCGCGCAGGATCAGCATGTTCCAGCTGTCGCCCAGCACGTCGGCCGCGCGGGCCACAGGGCAGGCCATGGATTCAAAGCTGGTGCGTCGCATGCGGTTCTCCGGTTTGCTGCAGCCAAACTTATACGTCACTTTCATGATGCAAGCAATGGAGCAGGCCGTTCATCCCGTTTTCCGTCCAGGGCTATTCCCAAGTAACTTGCATAATGCAAGTTACATCCCTAAAGTCCGCCCATCGCTGATCCTGGAGATCCCCCATGAGCTCACCCGCCGCTTCCACACCCTCTTCCGCCCTTGCGAGACGGCCCTTCGGGCGCACGCTCCTGCAAAGCGCCGTGCTGGTTGCCGTCCTGGTGGGCACCGCGGCCTATGGCGCGCGCTGGTGGACGGTAGGCCGCTTCCACGAGGAGACCGACGACGCCTACGTGGGCGGCGACGTGACAGTGATCGGCTCCAAGGTGACCGGCTACATCACGGACCTGCCCGTCGCGGACAACCAGTTCGTGCATGAAGGCGATCTGCTGGCGCGCATCGACAGCCGCGACTACAACGCCGCCCTGCTCCGCGCTGGCGGCGCCGTGGACGCGCAGGACGCCGCTGTGGCCAATCTGAAGGCCGCCGCCGCGCTACAGCAGGCCCTGATCGCCAAGGCCCGCGCCGGCATCGACGCCGCATCGGCTGAAGAAAGCCGCGCCCGCGACGACTTCCTGCGCCACAAGGACCTGGTCAGCCGCGCCGCGGTTTCCGTCGAGGCTGCGCAGCGTGCCGAATCCGTGTTCAAGACGGCGCAGGCCAACTCGGCGCGCGCCCGTGCCGACGAGCTCGCAGCGGAGCGCCAGCTCGACGTCATCGCCACGCAGAAGCAGCAGGCACAGGCCGCACTGGAACAGGCCCGCGCCGAGCGCGAGATCGCGCAGCTCAATGTGGGCTACACCGAGATCCGCGCCCCGCGCGATGGCTACGTCGGCAACCGCAAGGCGCGCGTGGGCAGCTATGTCAGTGCAGGTACCCAGTTACTTGCCGTGGTGCCGGCCAGCGGCCTGTGGATCGACGCCAACTTCAAGGAAGACCAACTGGGCCGCATGCAGGCCGGCCAAGCGGTCAGCATCCGCGCCGATGCCTGGCCAGGCCAGGTGCTGCACGGGCGCCTGGGCAGCCTGGCACCGGCCACCGGCGCGCAGTTCAGCGTGCTGCCGGCGGAAAACGCCACCGGCAACTTCACCAAGATCGTGCAGCGCGTGCCGGTGCGCATCGAGCTGGATGCGGCCGATGACCGGCTCGGCCGGCTGCGGCCCGGCCTCTCGGTGGTGGTGGCCGTGGACACGAAGGCGCCCGCTGCCTCGCAAGGCGCCACCAAGACCGCGAGCCTGCCGTGAGCACGGCCAAGACCGGGGCCAGCTTCTGGTCGTCCGACATCACACCGATCGAGCAGCTCACGACACGGCAGAAGGTGCTCGCCTTCGCCACCATGTGCGTGGGCATGTTCATCGCGCTGCTCGACATCCAGATCGTCTCGGCCTCGCTGCGCGACATCGGCGGCGGCCTGTCCGCCGGCGCCGACGACGTGACCTGGGTGCAGACCAGCTACCTGATCGCCGAGATCATCGTGATCCCCCTTTCGGGCTGGCTCGCCAGCGTGATGTCCACGCGCTGGCTGTTCGCGGTCTCGGCGCTCGGCTTCACGCTCACCAGCCTGCTCTGCGGTCTGGCCTGGAACATCCAGAGCATGATCGCCTTCCGCGCGATCCAGGGTTTTCTCGGCGGCTCGATGATCCCGATGGTCTTCACCACGGCCTTCATGTACTTCAACGGTAAGCAGCGCGTGGTGGCAGCCTCGACCATCGGCGCCATCGCCTCGCTCGCGCCCACGCTGGGCCCGGTGATCGGCGGCTGGATCACCGACGTGCTCTCGTGGCAATGGCTCTTCTACATCAACCTCGTACCGGGCCTCGTCGTCACCGTCGTCGTGCCCATCATGGTGCGCGTGGACAAGCCGAACCTGAGCCTGCTCAAGGGCGCGGACTACCTGTCGATGCTGCTGCTCGCGGTCTTCCTCGGCTGCCTCGAATACACGCTCGAAGAAGGCCCGCGCTGGAACTGGTTCAGCGACGCGACCATCGTCGCCACGGCCTGGGCCGCAGCGATCACCGGTATCGCCTTCATCTGGCGCAACCTGCTCGCCCAGTTACCCATCGTCGATCTGCGCGCGCTCAAGGAGCGCAACTTCGCCCTCGGCTGCCTGTTCTCCTTCATCACCGGTATCGGCATCTTCGCCACCATCTACCTGACGCCGCTCTTCCTCGGCCGCGTGCGCGGCTTCGGTGCACTGGACATCGGCCTGGCCGTGTTCTCCACCGGCGTATTCCAGGTCATGACGATCCCGCTCTATGCCTTCCTGGCCAGCCGTTTCGACTTGCGCTGGATCCTGGGCGCGGGGCTGGCGCTGTTCGCGCTTTCGATGTGGGATTTCGCGCCGATCACGCATGACTGGGGCGCGCCCCAGTTGCTGCTGCCACAGGCGCTGCGCGGCATGGCCCAGCAATTGAGCGTGCCGCCGGTGGTGACGCTGGCGCTCGGCGGCCTGCCGCCGGCGCGGCTCAAGCTGGCCTCGGGCCTGTTCAACCTGATGCGCAACCTCGGCGGCGCCATCGGCATCGCGGCCTGCGCCACCATCTTGAACGACCGCACTAATCTGCACTTCCTGCGCCTGGCCGAACACACGAACACCGATGCGCTCGGCGGCGTCGGCGAAGCCGGCACGGCGGCTCTGCGCCAGCTCTGGTCGCTGACCTACCGCGAAGCTTTGACGATGACGTTCTCGGACGCCTTCCTGATCGTGATGGTCTGCTTTGTCGTCGCGCTCATCTTCGTGCCGCTGCTGCGCAAGATCGCGCCGCCAAGCATGCCTTCGGCCGATGCGCACTGAAGACCCGATCCCATCCCGCTTTCCAAGGAGCCTTGCCATGACGCTGCGCCCCATCCTCTCGACTCTCGCCATGGCCGCGATGCTGGCCGCCTGCGCCCAGGTTCCCGAGGCGCCGCATCAGCCGCGCGCACTCGACGAGCATTTCGCCGGTCAGGCGCTGCTGGCACAGCAGGCGACGACGAAGAAGCCAGCGCCCGCGCTCAGCGACTGGTGGCAGGGTTTCGAAGACCCGGTGTTGAGCGGCATCGTGCAGCGCGCACTCGACCAGAACCTCGACCTCGCCGTCGCCCTGGCCCGCGCGGAGCAGGCGCGTGCCGCCGCCAGGAGCACGGGCGCGGCGCGCATGCCGCAGCTGGGCGTGCAAGCGCAAGCGCTGACCGAACGGCAGTCGCTGCTGAGCCCCGACGGTGAGCTGGCCCGCCACTCGCCCGGCTACGCGCGGGCCCAGACCTTTCAGGCCCTGGGCTTCGGCGCCAGCTGGGAAGCCGACCTGGCCGGCGGCCTGAAGAACGGCGAGAAGGTGGCCGTGGCCGAATGGCAGGCCGCCGAAGCCGCGCGCATGGGCGCCCGCATCACGGTCGCCGCCGAGGCCGCGGACGCCTACTTCCGCGCCCGCGGCGCGCAGGCCCGCATCGCCGTGGCCGAGGCCCATCTGCAGAACCAGCAGCTGCTGCTGCGCCTGGTTCAGGACCGCTTCAACGGCGGCCTGGCCACGCAGCGCGAAGTGTCCGAATCCCACGCCCTGCTGCTGCAGGCCCGCGGCACCTTGCCGCCGCTGCGCACCGAGCTCGCGCAGCAGTTGAACCGGCTCGACATCCTGATGGGCGAGCAGGCCGGCACGCATGCCGCCACGCTGGTGAAGACGCCGCCCCTGGTCTACAGCGTGCCCGCGCTGCCCGCCAACCTCACACCAGCCGAGCTGATGCGCCGCCGGCCCGACATCATCGCGGCCGAGCGCGAGCTCGACGCCAGCCAGGCCCGCATCGGCGTGGCCACGGCCGAGTACTACCCGCAGCTGACCCTGGGCGGCGTGCTGGGCGGCGAGAGCCTGCACGGCTCCCTGCTTTCGTCGGCGGCCTTCCAGCCGCAGGCCTTCCTCGGCCTGCACTGGCGCCTGTTCGACTTCGGCCGCGTGGATGCCGAAGTGGCGCAGGCCAGGGGCGCGCGCGCCGAGGCCCTGGCCCAGGTGCGCCAGCGCATGCTGCGCGCCACCGAGGACGTGGAGGACGCCCTCGTCACGCTCTCGCAGCTGGAGCTGCAACGCGCCGACCTGCGCGAAGAGGTGCACGCCCACCAGATCGCCCGCGACGCCGCCGAGGACGCCTACAAGGGCGGCGCCGTCAGCCTGATCGAGGTGCTGCAGGAAGACCGCCTGCTGCTGGCTGCCAACGATCAGCTGGCGCAACTGCAAGCGAGCCACGCGCGCGCGGCCGTGGCCGCCTTCCGTGCGCTGGGCGGCGGCTGGGAGCCTGCGCCCGCGCTGTAGGAGCGCACTGCGTGGGCGACACTTGCGGCATCCGTCACCGCAGAACCTGTCGCCCCATGCCCGCCCTGCCCCCGTCCTATGCCGACATCGAACTCCGCAAGCGCTGCAGCCGATGGCTGAACGGCCACCGCCCCTGGCGCTCGATGCGCGAATCGCTGCTGTCCTTGCTGGACCTGGCCGAGGCCGACCAGCCGCCCGACGTCTACGGCGAGGGTGCGGCGCTGCAAACGCTGGAGGCTGAGGGCGCTGCCCTGCTGGGCATGCCCGCGGCGCGCTTCTTCCACAAGGGCGTTGCGGCGCAGCTGGCGGCGCTGCGCGTCTGGTGCGGCGATGGGCCGGGGCCGGTCGCCGTGCATCCGCAGAGCCATATCGCGATCGACGAGGACGAGGCCTTCGAGCGGCTGATGGGATTGCGCGGGCTGCGCGTCGGCGCGCCGGACGCGCCCTTCACCGCGGACGATCTCGCGGCCTTGCCCGAGAAGCCGAAGGTCGTCGTGGTTGAACTGCCGCTGCGGCGCGGCGGCTTCCGCCTGCCGAGCTGGGAAGAACTTCTCGCCATCAGCGCCTGGTGCCGCGCCAACCAAGTCACGCTGCACTTCGACGGTGCCCGGCTGTGGGAATCGGCGCCGCACTACGGCCGCTCGCTGGCCGAGATCGCCGCGCTGGCCGACTCGGTCTACGTGTCCTTCTACAAGGGTCTGGGCGGCCTCGCTGGCAGCCTGCTGCTGGGGCCCGAGGACTTCGTCGCCGCGCTGGCGCCGTGGAAATCCCGCCTGGCCGGGAATGTCTACACCCTGCATCCCTTCGTGCTGAGCGCCATCGGCGGCCTGCGCAAGTACGTGCCGCGCATGGCCGCATATCGCAAGCGGGCACGAGCCCTGGCCGCGCGATTCAGCGCAGAGCCCGGCTGGCTTGTCGCGCCCGAGCCGCCGCAGATCAACTCCTTCCAGCTGCATCTGCCGGCCGACCCCGCGCGGCTGCGCGAGGCCATGCTGGCCATCGCAGGGGAGGAGGGTTTCTGGCTCGGCGCGCGCGCCGCAGCGTCGCAGCGGCTGGCCGGCGGCGCCATGGTGGAAATCATCATCGGCGATGCGGCCGAGGACTGGACGGACGAGCAGGCGCTGGCCGCCTGGCGGCGCGTGCTGGCACAAGTCAACGGCGGCTGAGCGTCAAGCCTCCAGGGCGACGAAGACCAGCTTCGCCAGCGTGCACTGGCGCCGCTCGCCGGTGCAGGGCGACTCGGCCCACATCTGCACCTCGACCTGCACCGAGCGCCGGCCGGTCGCGATCACGCGGGCCGTCACCTCGACCACATCGCCCACATGCGCCGGGGCCTTGAAATCCAGCCGCTCGGTGCTGGCCATCACCACGCTGCGGCGCACGGCGCGCGTGGCCGCCACGAAGCCGGCCTTGGCCATCCACGCCATCGCCGGGCCGCCGTGCAGCACGCCGCGGTGGTTGGCGTGACCGGGGAAGACGATCTCGGCAACCCGCACGGCATCCGCGGCCGGCGGCACATGCCGCGGTACGTCGAGCGCAGGCGTCTCTTCCTGCCGCACCATCACGAACTCGCCCGACAGGCAATCGGTGCGCTCGCCGCTGAGCAGATCCTCGGCGATGAGCCGCGTGTCCACGGTAACCGAGCGCCGGCCTTGGCTGCTCACGCTGGCGCGGCATTCCACCAGATGGCCGGCCGGCGCCGGCGCGGCAAAGTCGAGCCGGCTGACCGCGGCCGTGACGACCGATCCGCGCAGCGCCTTGCTGCCGAGAATGAAGGCCAGCCGGTCCAGCATGGCCAGCGCGGCACCGCCGAACAGCGTGCCATGATGGTTCGATTGATCGGGCCAGACCATGTCGACCACGACCATCGGCGGCGTTGCGGCCTCCGCCACTGCGCCCACATAAGCAGTCATGCCGGCTGACCGCTTCCGCGCATCTGCCTTGCCGCTTCGACCATGTGCGTTAGCGCCGCCCTCACCTCGGGCCATTGCCGCGTCTTGAGCCCGCAGTCGGGGTTGATCCAGAGCCGCTCGGCCGGGATCACCTCGGCCGCCTTGGTCAGCAGGCGCAGCATCTCCTCCCGGCTGGGCACGCGGGGCGAGTGGATGTCGTACACGCCGGGGCCGATCTCGTTCGGGTAGCGGAAATCGCCGAAGCCGCGCAGCAGCTCCATGTCGGAGCGGCTCGTCTCGATGGTGATCACGTCGGCATCCATGGCGGCGATCTCGGGCAGGATGTCGTTGAACTCGGCGTAGCACATGTGGGTGTGGATCTGCGTGTCGTCACGCACCGGGCTGGCCGCCACGCGGAAGGCGCGCGTGGCCCAGTCGAGGTAGGCACCCCAGGCAGCGCGGCGCAGCGGCAGGCCTTCGCGGATGGCCGGCTCGTCGATCTGAATCACGGCGATGCCGGCCGCCTCCAGGTCGGCCACCTCGTCGCGGATGGCCAGCGCGATCTGCAGCGCGGTGTCGGCGCGCGGCTGGTCGTCGCGCACGAAGGACCATTGCAGGATGGTGATCGGCCCGGTCAGCATGCCCTTCATCGGCCTGGCGGTGAGGCTTTGCGCGTAGACGGTCCAGTCCACCGTCATCGGCCGCGGGCGCGAGACATCGCCGTAAAGCACCGGCGGCTTGACGCAGCGCGAGCCGTAGGACTGCACCCAGCCATTGGCCGTGAAGGCAAAGCCTGCGAGCTGCTCGCCGAAGTACTCGACCATGTCGTTGCGCTCGGCCTCGCCGTGCACGAGCACGTCCAGGCCCAGCTCCTCCTGCTGGCGCACCGCGGTTTCGATCTCGAGCCGCATGGCCTGTCTGTAGGCCGCTTCGTCGAGCTGACCGCGCTTGAAGGCGGCGCGCGCGGCGCGGATTTCGGCCGTCTGCGGGAAGGAGCCGATGGTCGTCGTCGGGAAGGCCGGCAGGCCGAGGCGCTTGCGCTGCAGCGCCTGCCGCGCTGCAAACGGTGAGTGGCGACTGTCGGCGTCAAGCGGCAGCGCAGCCAGGCGCCGCGCGACGATGGGCTGGCGCACGCGCTCGCTGCCGGCACGTGCCGCGAGCGCCTCGCGGCTCCGCTGCAGATCCTGCGCCACGCTGGCCTCATCGCCCCACAGCGCGCGCTTGAGCACGCGCAGCTCGTCGAGCTTTTCAAGCGCGCCGGCCATCCAGCTCTGCAGCTCCGCATCGAGCGAGGCATCCTCGCGCAGGCTGAAGGGCACATGCAGCAGCGAGCAGGAAGCAGCCAGCCAGAGCCGCCCGCCGCGCAAGGCGTGGAGCGTGCGCAGGGTCAGCAGCGCCTGGTCGAGATCGCTGCGCCAGATGTTGCGGCCATCGACGATGCCCACCGACAGCTCGCGCTCAGGCGGCAGCTTGAGCGCCACTTCTATCAGCTCTTCGGGCGCGCGCACGCCGTCCACATGCAGGGCCGCCACGGGCAGCATGCAAGCCAGCTCCAGGTTGTCCTTCAGCGGCGAGAAATAGGTAGCCAGCAGCAGATGCTGGTCCACCGCGGCGAGGCGCGCGTAAGCCTGGCGCAGTGCTTGCTGCCATTCGGGCGCGAGATCCAGGCCCAGGATGGGTTCGTCCAGCTGCACCCAGGTCACGCCGCGCGCGGCCAGGCGCGTCAGCAGCTGCTCATAGGCGGGCAGCAGGCGATCCAGCAGCGAAAGGCGGTCGAAGCCGGGCTCCTTGCTCTTGCCCAGATGCAGAAAGCTCACGGGCCCTAGCAGCGCCACCTTGGGGCGGGCGGGCAGCGCGATAGCTTCGTCCACCTCCGCCAGTAAGCGTTCGGCATACAGATTGAAGGGGGTGTGGCTGTCGAACTCGGGCACCAGGTAGTGGTAGTTGGTGTCGAACCACTTGGTCATCTCCAGCGCGGCGGACGAGGCCGCGCAGCCGCAGGCTTCGTCATGCACGTGGCTCTGCGTGGCCTGGCCGCGGGCCATCGTGAAGTAGCGCTGCAGGGCCGGCTCCTGGCCTGTGAAGCCGAAGCGGCCCGGCTCGCAGCCGAATAGCTGGACCAGATTGGCCACCTGGTCGTAGAAGGCGAAATCGCCGACCGTGACCCAATCGAGGCCTGCCTCGATCTGCAGCTGCCAATGCCGGCGGCGCAGCGCAGCGCCTTCGGCCTCCAGGGCTTCAGCGCTGATCTCGCCGCGCCAGTGGCGCTCCAGCGCGAACTTCAGCTCGCGCTGGGCGCCGATGCGGGGAAAGCCGAGAACATGGGTCTTGATCATGGGAAGGAACGCTTGAATATGAATGCGGTCCGCGATGATCCCGGCTTCTAAACTATGATTCAAACGAAACTTTTCTCTGATCTTCAGCAATTAAATTCATGATCAGTCCTTTGGAGCTGCGCCATCTGCGCACCCTGGTCGCCTTGCGCGAGGCGGGCAATCTCTCGCGCGCCGCGCAGCTGCTCAACCTCACGCAATCGGCGCTCTCGCATCAGCTCAAGAGCCTGGAGGAGTTCTACGGCGCGGAGCTCTTCGAGCGCAAGTCCACGCCGCTGCAGTTCGGCGTGGTGGGCCAGCGCCTGCTGCGCCTGGCCGACACCGTGCTGGCGCAGGTGGACGAGGCCGAGCGCGACACGCGCCGCCTGGTTGCAGGCTCGGCCGGTCAGCTGCGCATCGCTGTGGAGTGCCACACCTGCTTCGACTGGCTGATGCCCTCGATGGACGCCTTCCGCCAGCGCTGGCCCGAGGTGGAGCTGGACATCGTCTCCGGCTTCCACGCCGACCCGGTAGGCCTGCTGCACCAGGACCGCGCCGATCTGGCCATCGTCTCCGAGCTCGACGATGACGAGGCCAACGTAGCCGTGCATCCGCTCTTCTGCTTCGAGATCGTGGCCCTGCTGCCCAAGGGCCACGCCCTGCTCAACAAGGCCTGGCTGCGGGCCAGCGACTTTGCCAAGCACACCCTGATCACCTACCCGGTGCCCGACGAAATGCTGGACCTCGTGCGTCAGGTGCTCAAGCCCGCCGGCGTCACGCCGCCGCGCCGTACCAGCGAACTGACGGTGGCCATGCTGCAGTTGGTGGCCAGCGGCCGCGGCCTGGCCGCCCTGCCCGTGTGGGCGGTGGAAAGTTACCTGGCCCGCGGCTACGTGGCGCAGCAGCGCATCGGCAAGAACGGGCTGACGGGCAAGCTGTATGCGGTCAGCAAGGCCTCGCTGGCGGACAAGCCTTTTCTGGCCGACTTCGTGCGCATCATGCGCGAGACTTCGCTGCTGAACCTGCCCGGGGTCAGCCTGCTGTGAACATGCCCTCACCGCAGCCCCTCAACGCGGCGCTGGACTGCCAGTCCTGCGGAGCCTGCTGCGCCGCATTCCGCGTGTCCTTCTACTGGACCGAGGCCGACGACGGCCCCGGCGGCACGGTGCCGGTGGCGATGACGCGCGCCGTCAGCCCGCACCTGCGCTGCATGGCCGGCACCGAGGTGCAGCCGGTGCGTTGCGTGGCCCTGCAGGGCGAGGTTGGCCAGCGCGTTGCCTGCGGCATCTATGCGCAGCGATCGAGCACCTGCCGCAGCGTGGAGCCTGGCGACCTGCAATGCCTGAAGGCGCGTGAGCGCTGGGGCCTGACCGCCGCAGCGAGCACTTCCTCGACGCCCGAGAAGCCAGTACGCTAACGCCCTATCTCGGCGCATCGTGAATGTGAAGGCGCCCGAGCGGCGGGAGCACTTCACCATGATCGACGACCCGAACCACGACCAGTGGATGCAGCGCGTCCTTGGCGTGAGCGTGCCGCGCGGGCCGGCCTCGGCGGCAAAGCCCATGCGTGCCGCAGCGCCCAGCGGAGCGGTGGCGCGGCCCGGCAGCGGCGGCGCGCCGATCCTGCAGACACGCCCGCGCGCCGGCACGAGCATCAAGCCGCCGCCGCGGCTCGATGCGGCCTGCTTCGCGCTCGGTGCCGACAAGCACATCGCCGTCGCCCACAAGCCTGGCGGCGGGGTGGTCTACGAAGCGCCGCCGCCGCCGGTGCGCGAGATCAGCTTCTCGGGCGGCGGGGCCAAGGGCGCGGCCCTGCCCGGCGCAGTGGCCGCGCTGCAAGAAAGCGGCGCGCTGCGCGAGGCGCGCAAGATCTCGGGCGCCTCGGTCGGCTCGATGACGGCGGCCCTGCTGGCGGCCGGCATCACGTCCAAGGAGTTCACCGCCGTGGCCAATGACGACGCCACCACCGGCGCCATCGTCGAGGGCAGCGGCGGCACGACGCTGGGCCTGCTCGGCGCGGCGCTGAAGAACAAGTTCAGCGGCGGCACGCTCAACCCGCTGACTGGCAAGGGCCTGGAGACGGTGGTGGGCAAGGTGCTCGACGAGACCCTGCGCAAACGCATTCACGAGTACATGATGCAGTGCGAGTCCTCTGGAACGCCGCCCGATGCCGGCGTGGGCGCGGTGGCTGAGCTGCTCACCCAACGCGGGCCGACCTTCATGGACCTGCGCAAGCTCTCTCACGCGATCCCCGCGATCAAGGAAGCCGTCATCACCGGCACCTACACGACCGAGCTCGGCACCATCGACGACGCCTCGAAGGACGGCTTCAAGAACCTCAACGAGACGGGCCGGCTCTACATCTTCGACGCCGACAACGAACCCGACATGCCAGTGGCCGTGGCGGTGCACGCCTCGGCCTCCTTCCCCGCCGCCTTCAAGCCGGTGGACATCACGCTCTCCAGCGGCCTGACCGTGCGCTTCATCGACGGCGGCGTGATGAACAACACGCCGACCGCGGCCAGCATCGGCAACGAGCGCGAGCTCGACCCCATCCCCGAAGGTCGCGGCCTGACCTTCGTCTTCGAGGACGCGGGCGGCACCAGCAAGGACCTGCTGCGCGGCGAGGTGGCGCCGAGCACGGGCGTGATCTCGCGGCTGACCGACTGGTTCGTCGGCTCCGAGAACGCCGGCGCCGAGTACGCCAAGAACCGCAGCATCAGCGACCACCCCGAGGAGCTGATCGAGGTGCCGCTGACCATCGAGCCGCGCCAGATGCCCTGGTACAAGCGCCAGAAGCTCAAGCCCTGGAAGCGCCAGGTGGACCCCGACGCCGACATGCGCGGCGGCACGCTGAACTTCGGCCTCTCGGCGGCGGCCAAGCTCAAGTACCAGGAGAAGACCGAGGCCGTGACGGACGGGCGGCTGCGCGAGACGGCGCAATCGCAGAAGCACGAGTTCGCGTCGGACGCGCAGATGTTCGTCTCGGTCCCCCTGCCCGAGTTGCAGGTGCTGGCCGATGGCAACTACGCCGGCGCAGCCGAGGGCTTGCGCTTTCGCGCGCGTGTGGCCGAGCTGATCGGCAGGATCGAGCAGACGCGCAAGGCCCACGGCAAGCTGGCTGAGGCGCTGGCCGACCCGGCCGTGGCGGGCTCCATTGCCGAGCTCGACACGGCGGCCGGCGCTGACGTCGATTTCCAGGGTTATGTGGCGCGCGAGATCAACAAGCGCGCCGAGCTGGACGGCGTGTTCGACGCGGCGCGCAAGGCCGGCCTGCAAAGCGCCACCCTGGCCGCCACCTACGCGGTGGCCGACACCGTCAAGGCGCGCGACCATGCCAAAAACATCCTGCGCGAAGTGCTGTACCCGCGCATGAAGCAGCAGCCGGAAGGCGGCGCCGGCATCGAGACGCTGCTGGTCGTCGAAGGCCTGCTGCGCGGCGCCGACGAGCCTGCCGACGTGAACGGCGCGCTGCAGATCGCCATCGACCATTTCATGAACAAGCCTGACCACCGCCTGCCCAAGCGCGGCCACCATCAGTTCGCGCTCGACCTGCAGCGCTGGTTGATGCACTGAATACGAGAATGCTTCCATGTTCAAAAGCACCGCCGCCCTGTATGCCGACCTGGCCCGCCACCTCGGCGTTGAAGCGCTGCCCGCCGACGAGGCCGGCAGCGTGGAGCTGAACATCGGCGAGGACAGCACGGTGATGCTGTTCGCCGAGGACGAGTTCTCGCTGATGCTGGCCGCGCCCGTCATGCCCCTGCCCGCCGGCCTGGACTACGGCCTGGTGCTGTGGCTGCTGCGGCGCAATTTCCATGACAGCACGCTGGCGCCGTTTCGCCTGAGCTGCGATGCCGCAGGCATCATCGTTCTGTGGGGCCGCGTTCCCGTGCAGGGCATGAGCGGGCCGACGCTGGCCAAGCTGATTGAGGCGCTGGCCGGCGAGAGCCAGCTGGTGCGTGAAGAGCTAGGCGCTTGAAGGAGCTGAAGGAGCAAGCGATGGCCGACAAGCTCAACGAAGCCAGCTGGACCGCCCTCGTCAAGAAGCTCAAGGCGGAGCTGGACGACAAGGCCCTCGTCAAGGCCCTGGCTCATTTCGACAAGACCGAGGCGGCCAAGCCCGCGCCGCGGCTGGACGCGCTCGACGAGGTGATCGAGCAGATCAAGAAGCAGGTGCTGGCGCTGGCCAGGCGCAAGAAGGAACTCGGCGACAAGCCCTTTGCCGAGCTGAAGAACAAACTCGACGAATTGCTGGACCTGGCTGAGTGCGAGCACAAGGCGATGAAGTCGGCCAGCGAGGCCGACGATGAAGAGGAAAGCCCGATCCTCCTGACGACCAAGATGCTGCCCCTGCTGCGCGAGCTGAAGAAGGGCGAGGCGCGCATGCCTGCGCTGATCGGCGTGGCCGGCAAGGACTGCGCCGTGCTGATCCTGCGCCGCGCGATCAGCCCCACGCGGCGCAAGCTGCTCAACGAGGCGCTGGGCGCGAGCAGCGGCGTCAAGTACATCGTGGGCGAGAGCCTGTTCGAGAACAAGGCACTGACCTTCGTGGTGCAGAGCCAGGCCGCCGGCCTGGCCAAGAAGCTGCGCCAGGCCTTGCTGGACCAGACCGGGCTGCGGCTCAAGGTGCGCGTGCGCGGCGAGGATGGCGACGACGAGCATGGGGAGGATGAGGACGAGATCGCCGTGCCTGAAGCGCAACCGGCCTCGACCCAGCTTGCTGCGTCCGCGCCCGCGGCGAGCAGCGCCGCCGATGCCCTCGCCTTCAAGACCCGTCTCGAAGCCCTGCTGCCGCGCCTCAAGGGCAGCGACGCAGCACGGCTCAAGGCCAGCGAGGCCGGCGCCGCGTCACGCAACCGCGACTGGGCAGGCGCCATGCGCTTGCTGGATGAAGCGGAAGCGCTGCTCGCCCAGCCCGCAGCGTCGCAGGCCGAAGCCGCGGAACGGTCACGCGGCACCATCGCCCCCTCCATCGTCTACACCCAAAGCCGCCTGGCCTGGCTGGCCTCGCGCAAGAAGGTGCAGGCCGAGATGCAGAAGCTCGAACAAGCCATCCTCGCGCACTACCGCGGGAACGCTGCGCTGCCCGCCGTGGCCTCGGGCGTGCGCAAGCTCGACCGCGTGCTCGAACTCTTCGACGAAGCCCTGGCAGACACGCTGGACGCCGCGCTCAACGCCGCCGATCCCGCCACCAGGCAGCGCCTGCACGACGAGGCCCGCACCCAGATCGCGCGCTACGAAGGCTTTCTGGCCAACGACGTGATGGTTCGCGAACTCGACGCCAATCCCTTTGTCCCGATTGCCGTGCAATCGACTTTGTCCGGCAGCTTGAAAGTGCTCGCGGCGAAGATTGTTTGAGACCGGCTGCCGAGCGCTCAGGCGTAAGGCGTCCCGGCCATGGCCGCTTTCAGGCCCAGGCTGCCCTTGTCCACCAACGCAAGAAAGACCGCGCCAGCCTGCGCCGTATCGCGCGTCGCCCGGAAGCTCTGGTGAGCCTGGATGAGGGCCGTGGCCCAGGTGGCCAGAAGAAGACCGGCCGCAAACCCGGCGGCAGGATCGCCTGCTTCCCGCCCCACGCATTCGGCTAGCGCCACGGCAACGAGCTGTGCGATCTCGTCGCGTATCGCGCGGGCCCGGGCCTTGAGCGTTTCGCTACGCTCGATGGTCGCCACGAAGCGCTGGCTGCGGGCCGAGAACTCGACGTAGGGGCTTTGCTCGGCCAGCAGCCGATGCGCGAGCAGGCGCAGGGTCTCGATCGGCGAGACGCTGGGGTCACGCTGCCGCAAGGCCTGGCGCAGGACCTCGCGCGCCTCTTCGTCGCGATCAAAGAACATGTCCTCCTTGCGGGGGAAATGATTGAACACCGTCATCCGCCCGACCTCGGCCGCCACGGCGATCTCGTCCACCGTCACCTGGTCGAAGCCGCGCTCCTCGAACAGCCGTGTGGCGGCATTGGAGATGCCTTGGCGCGTCGCAAGGCGCTTGCGGGATCGGAGGTCGGTGGGCGTTGACATGCACAAATTGTACTAAGTACACTTTATGTACTCAATACATATTTGACAGAAAATCCATGAACATAGAAGTACACGGGGCGGCCGATGTCGTAGTCGTCGGCGCTGGGCCGGTCGGCCTCCTGGCCGCCATCGAGCTGACCCTGGGCGGTGCGCGGGTGCTCGTGCTGGAACGCCTGGCCGCGCCGAGCCTGGCGATGAAGGCAGGCGGCATCGGCCCCCTGGGCAGCGAGGCCTTGGAGCGCCGCGGAATGGCCGCGGCCCTCGCCGCCGACGAAGCGCGTTTCTTCGCGGCGATGCAGCAGCTCGCAAGCGGCCAGCCCGGCGCAGAGCTGCGCGGCAAGACCTCGAAGTTCAGCGGCCATTTCGCCGGTCTGGCCCTGATCCGCAAAGACGCGCAGCAAGAGCCGGAGCGGCGCTCCCGCCCCGTCGATCAGCAGGGCATCGAAGCCATGCTGGCCGAGCGTGCGCGCGCGCTCGGGATCGAGGTGAGGCGTGCCAGCGAGCTCACCGGCTTCGTCCAGAAGCAAGACGGCGTCGACGTGGCCTGGGCATCCGCCGCAGGCACGGGCCATATCCGCTGCGCCTACCTCGTGGCTTGCGACGGCGGCCGCAGCCTCGTTCGCAAGCAGGCCGGCTTTGATTTTCCCGGCACGGCACCGACCTCCAGCTTCTACCAGGCTGATGCCGAGATCGACCATCCCGAACGCCTGCTGCCCATCGGCTGGCACCGCACGGCGCAAGGCGTGTTCTCTTACGGGCCCTTCCCGGGCCGCCTGTTCATGCTGGACTTCAGCGGCCCGCCCGAGGATCGGCAGGCACCGGTCACAGTCGGGGAGATCGAAACCCTGCTGCGCCGCATCAGCGGCAAGGACGTGCGCGTGAAAGCGCTGCGCAGTGCCAGCCGATGGACGGACAACACGCGGCTGGCCGATACCTACCGCAAAGGCCGCGTGCTGCTGGCCGGCGATGCCGCGCATGTCCATTCGCCCTTCGGCGGCCAGGGCCTGAGCCTCGGGCTCGCGGATGCAGCCAACCTCGGCTGGAAGCTCGCCAGCGTGATCCGCGGGGACATGCCGGAGAGCCTGCTGGACAGCTACACGGCCGAGCGGCGCCCCGTCGCCGAAGCGGTGCTGGCCAACACCCTGGCGCAAGTCGCCATCCTGCGGCCCGATCCGCAAGCCGGCGCGATGCGCGAGCTGGTGGCCCGGCTCATGCAAATCGACGACGTCAACCGGCTGATCGGCGCCATGATGAGCGGCGTGGCCACCCGCTACGAGCTCGGGGCGGAGCGCGACGACGTCGGACGGCTGATGGGCGACCGGCCGATCCGCCTCCGCAGCGGCGGCAACGCCTCGCTCTACGGGCTCATGCAGGAAGGCCAGGGTGCTCTTCTCGATGCCACCAGCGAGGGACGGGCCTCCAGGCTTCTTGCCACGGCGGCTGCGGCGCCGTGGCTGCGCTGCGTCGCCGTCGATGGCGGGCCGTCGATGCTGATCCGCCCCGATGCCTGCCTAGCCTGGGTGGGCGAAGGCGACTGCACGGATGGATTGGAGCAGGCGCTGCATTGCTGGTTCGCTCGGCACGCTTTGGCAGCGGCCTGAGGTCCATGGCGGCTGCGGCCGTCTACTGTATTTATAATCAGTGGGTGACGGCCGCGCCACCTCCTCTCACCCGCCTGCACCGCGCCCGCCTGTTGGCGCTTTGGCGTTCGGCGGGCTGGCCCTGCAAGGACGGCCTCGAGATCGACCTGCTCGCGGCCGGCCTGCTGACGACGCACATCGATGGCGCCGGCCGCGAGCAGCTCCGGCTCAGCGAGGCCGGCATCGCCTGGCTGGCCCAGGCGCGCCAGCAGGGCCAGCGGGCGCTGAGCCGGCACGACCGCCTGGCCCTGCGCTTTGCCGAGCAGCTGATGGGCGCCGGCCGCATCGTCTGGCGCGAGCTCTCGCTGCGGGCCAGGATCGAGGGCCAAGCAGAGGCAGTGCAGCCGCGCAGCCCGCTGTGGCCCAGGGAAGAAGAACAAGAAGCGGCGGCGGAAGCTGCAGCCCCGCACAGCTGGCGCATGGCCCGGCCCGACCTCTTCTCGGTGCGCAACACCAGCGTGGAGGCCTATCTACAGCCGCAGGTGCACGAGGTCAAGGTCAGCCGCGCCGACCTGCAATCCGACCTGCGGCATGCGGCCAAGCGGCAAGCCTATGAATGGCTCAGCTGCGAGAGCTACTACCTGTTCCCGGCCGGCATCGCCGAGCCCGAGGAGATCCCCGAGCCCTACGGCGTGTGGGTGCTACATGGCGAGATTGCCGATGGCCGCTTCGAGCAGCTGCGGCCCGCTCGGCATCAACCCTGCACCCTGCCCTTTGCCGTGTGGCTGACCCTGGCCAAGGCCACGCCGCTGCAGGCCGAGGGCGAGAGCCCGCAGGCGCCGCTGAACGAGAACCCCGCGCCGTGAGCAGCGACGGCGCCTACCGCGTGGCGGTGCGCGAGCTCTGCGAGTTCGGCGCCAAGAGCGGGGACCTGGACCTGCGCTTCACGCCCGCGCCCACCGCGCTCGAAGGCATCGAGGGCCATGCCCGCGTCGCCGCAAGGCGCAGCAGCAGCAGCGACTACCAGAACGAGCTCACGCTCAGCGGCCAATTCGAAGAGCTGCGCGTGCGGGGCCGCGCCGACGGCTTCGACGCCGCACGCGGCCGGCTGGAGGAGATCAAGACCCACAAGGGCCGGCTCGATCGCCAGCCAGGCTCGCACCGCGCGCTGCACTGGGCGCAGCTGAAGGTCTACGGTGCCCTGCTCTGCGCCGAGCGCGGCCTGGCCGAGATCGAACTGGCGCTGGTGTACTTCGACATCGGCAACGAGAAGGAGACCGTGCTGACCGAACGCTGCACGGCCGAGCAGCTGCAAGCCTTCTTCGAGCAGCTGTGCGGGCGCTTCCTGGGCTGGGCGCGGCAGGAGCTTGAGCATCGTGCAAGGCGCGACGCGGGCCTTGCGGCGCTGCAATTTCCCTTCGGCGATTTCCGCGCCGGTCAACGCGTGCTGGCCACGGCCGTCTACAACGCGGCGCGCAGCGGCCGCGTGCTGCTGGCGCAGGCACCCACCGGCATCGGCAAGACGCTGGGCACGCTGTTCCCGCTGCTCAAGGCCACGCCGGGCCAGCAGCTCGACAAGCTCTTCTTCCTGGCCGCCAAGACCTCGGGCCGGCAGCTGGCGCTCGATGCGCTGCAGCGCCTGCCGGCACCCGGCCTGCGCGTGCTCGAACTGGTGGCGCGCGAGAAGGCCTGCGAGCATCCCGACAAGGCCTGCCATGGCGAGAGCTGCCCGCTGGCCGCCGGCTTCTACGACCGCCTGCCCGAGGCCCGCGCCGCCGCCATCGCGCAGGCCGGTCCGCTGAACCAGCAGCGCGTGCGCGAGCTTGCGCAACAGCACCAGGTCTGCCCCTACTACCTGAGCCAGGAGCTGGCGCGCTGGGCCGATGTCGTCGTCGGCGACTACAACTATTTCTTCAGCAGCAGCGCGCTGCTGCACAGCCTGACGGCAGTGAACGACTGGCGCATCGGCCTGCTCGTTGACGAGGCCCACAACCTGGTGGACCGTGGCCGCGGCATGTACAGCGCCGAGCTGCAGCCGCAAAGCCTGGCCGAGGCGCGACGCTCGGCCACTGCGCGCAAGAGCGCGGCGGTGAAGCGCGCGCTCGACAAGATGCGCAAGAGCTGGCGTGCGCTGGGTGATGCACTGAAGGACCTCGAAGAGCCCGCCTACAGGGTCTGCGCTGAACCGCCATCCGCCTGGTTCGAGGCCCTGCAAGCCGCCAGCGGCACGATCAGCGAGCACCTGGCCGAACACCCGGCCGACGCGCCCGACCTCGCGCTGCAAGGCTTCTATCTCGAAGCGCTGCAGTTGCTGCGGCTCTGCGAAGAGCTGGACCCCACGCATTCCATCGTCGACCTCAGCCGTGCCCGCGAGCGAAGCCAGCGCAGCGGCAAGGACAGCGCCTGGCTGGCCGAGGCGCCCATCGTCTGCCTGCGCAACATCGTGCCGGCGCCGCATCTCAAACCCAGGCTGGAGGCCGCACACACGGCCACGCTGTTCTCGGCCACACTGCAACCTGAGCGCTGCTATGCCGACCTGCTGGGCCTGCCCGACACGCATGCTCATGTCGATGTGCAGACGCCTTTCCGGACCGAGCAGCTGCAGGTGCGCATCGCGCGCGACGTCTCGACCCGCTGGCGTGATCGCAGCGCCTCGCTTGACCGCATCGTCGATCGCATCGCCGCGCAATACGGCGAACGGCCCGGCAACTACCTGGCCTTCTTCAGCAGTTACGACTACATGCACCAGGTGGCCGAGCGCCTGGCCGCGCTGCACCCCGCGCTGCCGCAATGGCGCCAGCAGCGCCAGATGCGCGAAGCCGAGCAGAAGGCCTTCCTGGCCCGCTTCACGAACGAGAGCCGGGGCGTAGCCTTTGCGGTGCTGGGCGGCGCGTTTGCCGAAGGCATCGACCTGCCCGGCCGGCGCCTGATCGGTGCCTTCATCGCCACGCTGGGCCTGCCGCAGGTCAATCCGGTGATGGAGCAATTCCGCGAGCGGCTCGGCGCGCGCTTCGGGCACGAGAAGGGTTACGACTACGCCTATCTGGTGCCGGGCCTGCAGAAGGTAGTGCAGGCTGCCGGCCGGGTGATCCGCACCACCGAGGACGAGGGCGTGATCGAGCTGCTGGACGAGCGCTTCGCCAGGCCGTCCGTGCGGCGCCTGCTGCCGGCATGGTGGCGCCTGACTTGATCACCGCCGTGGATTTTTATCTGAACCTCACACCCAGTCGAGCGTCAGATAGAACGTCGCCCCATAGCCAGGCCTTCCCTCCGCCCAGATCCGCCCGCCGTGGCGCTGCACGATCCGCTGGACGATGGACAGGCCCACGCCGGTGCCGTCGAATTCCTCGGCCGAGTGCAGCCGCTCGAAAGCGCCGAAAAGCCTGTGCACCTGCGCCATGTCGAAGCCTGAGCCATTGTCGCGCACGAACAACACGCGTTCGCCGTTCTGCATCTCGCTGTCCACCTCGATGCTGGCATTTGCGGTCTTGCGGGTGAACTTGAAGGCATTGGAAAGCAGGTTGACAAACACCTGCCGCAACAAGCCCCCGTCACCCATGGCTACAGGCAAGGCGCCCACCCTGATCACCACGGGATGATCGGCGCGAGCGGCCTGCAGGTCTTCCAGCACATCCTTCACGAGCGCTCGCAGGTCCAGCGGAGCGAGCGTCAGGGCTTGCTTGCCCAAGTGCGAAAGCCGCAACAGGTCTTCGATCAGTGCATTCATGCGCAGGCCCGCACGCTCGATCTGCTGCAGCCATTCCCGGGCCTCGCCGGCAAGCTGGGCTCCGTATCGGGCGGAAAGCAGGCCGGAAAAGCCGATCACGGCATTGAGCGGCGTGCGTAAGTCATGCGAGGCCGAGCGCGTAAACGCATCGAGCTCGCGGTTGGTGGCTTCGAGTTCGGCCGCATGCTCGCGCAGCTGGCGTGACAGCGCCTCGTTCTCCCGCCGCAGGCGTCGCAAGGCAAGGCAGCGCTCGATCACAGGCAGCACGACGCTGAGCTTGAAGGGCTTGAGGACGTAGTCGAGCGCGCCGGAGCGCATGGCCTCGACCGCGCTGTCGATGCTGCCCGCGCCGGTCATGATGACGGTCACGAGAGAAGCATCAATGGCCTGCGCCTGCCGCATCAGCTCGATGCCACTCATGCCGGGCATCATCAGGTCGGAGAGCAGCAGATCGAAGGACCCACGGCGCAAGGCCGCCAGCCCGTCCTCGGCACGGTGGCAGCCCTGCACCTCATAGCCCTGCTCGCTCAGCGTGTTGCACAGCGCCTCGACCTGCGCGATCTCGTCGTCGACGATCAGCACGCGGGCACCCTCATTCTTGTTGTTCAACGGGCACTCCTCCATCCTGGTGCACATCAACTTCGTTACCAAGGCTGGATACGCCTATCTAACGAGTTATGTGAGCGGACACAGGCATGGTGGCGCAAATAGCGGCACGGAACAAGAAGTTCAGCGATGCGCTGTGCAGAGTTCGCACGGCGCATCGCTGAATTGGGGATGCAAAATCTTTCGATCCTGCTGATCAGGGCCGCACTGGAGGAGCCAGTCCTACGCCAGGCTGTCGGACAACCGGCTAATGCGCTGGCCACACTCAAAAATTGGCCCAGTCGCCGCCGCCTGCAGAAGCCAGGGCCGGCAACGCACCCGTGCGCATGCCCTTGACTGGCGACCGCGCCGCAACCGCTGGGGCGCCGGCAGTTCGGCGGACAGCGGCGGGCCGTTCCACATGACTCTCCTGGCGGCTGGTCTTGTTCGCGTTGGGCGCGTCCGTCGACTGCACGCCCGCAACCCGGAACACGGAGACCGCATCGACGAGCGCCTCGGCCTGATGACGCAGGCTCTCGGCAGCGGCGGCAGACTCTTCCACCAGGGCCGCGTTCTGCTGAGTGACCTGGTCCATCTGGCTGACGGCCTCGCTGACCTGTGCCACGCCTGCCGTCTGCTCGCGACTGGCGCAGGCGATTTCCTCCACGATGTCGTTGACTCGCTGAATCGCGCCGACGATATCGGTCATATTGCTTCCCGCGCGGCCCACAAGCGCTGTGCCCTGCTGAACACAATCGACGCTTGCGCCGATCAAGGTCTTGATCTCTTTTGCAGCCTCGGCTGAGCGCTGGGCGAGCGTTCGCACTTCCCCGGCGACGACGGCAAAGCCGCGCCCCTGCTCGCCGGCGCGGGCAGCCTCGACTGCGGCATTCAGCGCGAGGATGTTGGTCTGGAACGCGATGCCATCGATCACGCTGATGATGTCGACGATCTTCTTGGATGCCTGGTCGATCTGCTGCATCGTCTGCACCACCTCCCCAACGATCACCCCGCCGTCGCGTGCCACCTGGTTGGCGTTCAGGGCCAGTTGCGTCGCCTGGGCCGCGCTGTCCGAATTCTGCTTGGCCGTGGCGCTGATCTGCTCCATGGATGCTGCGGTCTCCTCAAGCGACGAGGCCTGCTGCTCGGTCCGGCTCGAAAGGTCGTGATTGCCCTGTGAGATTTCCGCACTGGCCGTGGCGACGCTTTCCGAATTGCTCCGAACGCTGCCGACGATCTTGCTGAGCGAGTGCTGCATGCGAGCCACCGCTGCCATCGTGCTGGTCGTGTCATCGGCCCGGATCGATACCGGCGTTGCGAGGTCGCCATCGGCCACGCGTTGCACGGCCGTGCTCAGATCAGCAGGTTCGGCGCCGAGCGCACGGCTGAGGCTGCGTGACAGCGCCCAGCCTGTCAGCCCACCGATCAACGCCATAGCGCCTGCCATAGCCATCATGATCGCTGCGGACGAAGAAGCAAGGTCCATCGAGTCCGCCGCCAAGCGCTTGGCGATATCGGCCTGGAGCTTCGTTGATTCATCGATCGCACCGAAAAGAATGTTCTGCTTCTGGTGCACTTCGCCGGTCAGCAACAGGCCCGCCTCGTCGGTCTTGCCTTGCGAGGAGAGCGCCACCGCGCGATCCATTGCTTCGTTGTACCCGCTTCGGCCCTCTTCGATCGTCTTGAGGAGTTCCTTGGCTTGCGGGAGGACGATCTTTCTATCCAGCATTTCGAGCAGCTTGGTGTTCTTTGCACGTGTGTCTGCAATAACCTTCTTCTCGGGCGCCTGAAGCGTGGCGTCCTTAAGGATGATGACGTTGCGCACGGCGCGGGCAATGGTGTTCAGGTTGTCCTTCAAGTCACTGAGCATGTCAACCTTCGGCATGCGGTCGTTGGCCAGTTCATCGACCTCGGACGCGAGGTGCCGCAGTTGAAGCATGCCGGTGATGGCAATTGCCGTGCCAAGCATGACCGAGGCTCCGAAGCCCAGCGCAAGGCGGGTGGAGACTTTGAGAGTTGCGAAGTTCATATCAATCCAGTGTTCACAGAAGAGGAGTCACGACGGCGCCTGCGCGCCACCATAGGTTTGTGTGGGTGCCGAATCTCGAGCCGGCGACGCGTGGCCATTCGACATGCCACGACGCTTTGCCGTGACTCAGTGCATGTCGGCCTTGGCGTCCGCCACCAGGTCTCGGAGCTGCGACTCAATGTCCAGCAGCACGAGTCGCCTCGAGCCGACGCTGCAGATGGCGGTCAGATGGCGCTGCTCGGTCGTTCCACTCATAGGCGGCATGCTGCGGACCAGCGCCGGTGTCAGGGCCACCACATCGCAGACGCTATCGACGACGACGGCAAACGGGCGAGCGTCCACGTGGACGACGATGGTGATGGTGAAGTGGTTGAACTCTGCAAGCGGCAAAGCGAAGCGGCGGCGCAGGTCCAGCAGCGGCACGATCTCGCCGCGCAGGTCGATCACGCCGAGCAGGTCCTTGTGCGAACCCGCGAGCCGGGTCGGCGCCTGGTAGGAACGGATCTCGCGCACGCAGCGCAGCGGGATCGCGTACTCCTCGTTACCGAGGCGGAAGCTCAGCACTTCCTGTTCGTGGAAACTGGCCAGCGGGGGACTGGGCACCGCGCACTCTGACAACTGCAGGGTATTCATGGCAAGGACCGGTGCGAACCGGGTAGATGGGAAACGATGGCTGAATCCTAAATGATACAAATGATATTTGCATCATTTTGTTCGTATCGTTTATCACATTTCACCTGACCATGCGGCCATCGATCCCCGCTCAGTCCAAGCCCTGCAGACTCTCCCTCAGGTCTTGCCACAGCGGCAGCGCTGCGTCCCATGCGCCGATGGAGGCTGCATGTTCGAGCTGACTGGCCTGGGCAGAGGCGCTCTCATGGCCGAGCAAGAGCAGCACGCTCTTGAGATTGTGGGCAAGACGGAGTAGGGCCTGGGCATCGCGCGCCGCGCAGGCAGCATCGCCGGCCGCGGCATCCGCCGCGAACTGGCGCAGGCAGCCCGCCCGGTAGCCATCGTAGAGCGCCTGGTCGCCGCCAAAGTGCTGCACCGCGGCGTCCGCATGCCGATGTCCGGTTGCAGCTGCGACCGAAGGGGCTTCCTCGGCAAACTGCAGCGCTTCGCGCACGCAAGCCTCCAACGCAAGCACGGTGCAGGGCTTTGCCAGCAGCCGCCAGACAGGAAGCTCCGCCAACCGCGCCTGTGCCGAGGTCGACAGCCCGGCGCTGAAGACGACGATGCGCGGCAGGGGGGCGGGCCGCTGCGCCAAGTTCTCGATCAGCTCGAAGCCCGAGCGCCCGGGCAGCATCAGGTCGGTCAGGATCAGCTGCACGCCTGGGTTCTTTTCCAGCAGGGCCAGGGCGGTATCCACGCTGTCGCAGCAGTGCAGTTCCAATGGCAGCTCGGACAGCGCCAGCGAGACGAAGCGCTGCAGCGGCGCATCATCCTCGACCAGGAGGACGCGCGCCGACTCCATCATTAGGCGCCCCGGCCGAGTGCTGCCTTCAGCAGCGGCGGCAGCTCCATCACCAGCCGCGGCTTGTGCACCACCGGCACATCGCTGAGCGCAAAGGCGTAGGGCTTGCGCTGTTCCTCGTCCAGCGAGGTCACGACGATCAACCGGCTGCGCGCGAACTGCGGCTGCGAGCGCAGGCTGGTGATCAGCGTCGCGCCGTCGATGCCCGGCAGCAGGATGTCCACGATCAGCAGGTCCGGCTGCAACTGCCCGTACATCGCAAGGCCGACGATGCCGTCCGGCGCCATGTGCAGATCGACCTGCGGGAACTGCTGGCCGATCAGCAGGGAGATGAGGTTCTGGAAATGGACCGAGTCCTCGATCAGCAGCACCTTGGGCCGCAGGGCCGGTACGCCCTCACCCGCCGCGGCCTTAACGCCGCCGCGCTGCCGGGCCCAGGCGTCGATTGACGAGCGCGAGATGCGTCGATGGCCCCCCGGCGTCTTCCAGGCCGTGAGGTCGCCGCGGTCCACCATCAGCTGCACCGAACGCACCGCCAGGCCCAGCATGCGTGCCACCTCGAGGGTGCTGAAGTCAGTCTGCGTCTCGTCGGGCGGTGGGGGCTTCTTGGGCATCGTGCGATTTTGCCGAATTCCTGGCGCGCGTCCGGCAATCATTCAAAATGATATTTGATATAAATGATATTTCATTTAAGCTCTCGAACATCGCCACCGGAGACCGGCCATGAAGAAGATCCTGATCGTCGATGACCACGCGGACATCCGCCGCCTCATCCACATCACGCTCGAGTTCGAGCACTACGAAATCCACGAGGCCGCCGACGGCCAGTCGGCGCTCGACGCCATCGCCGTGCTCAAGCCCGACCTCGTGCTGCTCGACGTGATGATGCCCGGCACCGTCGATGGCCTCGAGGTCTGCCGCCGCATCCGCGCCGCGCCCGAACTGCACGGCGTGCGCCTGATGCTGCTCAGCGCCCGCGGCCAGGCCAGCGACCGCGAGACCGGCCTGCAGGCCGGTGCGGACAGCTACCTCGTCAAGCCCTTCAGCCCACTGCAACTGATCGACAGCATCGCCTGCCTGTGGATCGAAGCCTGAACCGGAAGACCATCACCATGAGCACCGCCCTGATCCGCCGCGACGACAAGGTCTTCAGCGACGAAGCCAGCGCCCAGATGGAGCGTTTCATTGCCGACTTCGGCGCCATGTACAACGAACGCAACGAGGCGCTGCGCGAGGTTTCGCGTGCGCACCACGAGGCCCTCATGCGCCTGTCGCTGGCAGCCGACTTCCGCGACGACGATACCGGCGTGCACATCATGCGCATCGGCTACATCGCCGAAGCACTGGCCCGTTGCCTCGGCGAGCCGGCACGCTTCGCGAGCATGCTGCGCCTGGCCGCACCGATGCACGACATCGGCAAGATCGGCGTGCCCGATAGCGTGCTGAAGAAGCCCGGCGCCTACACGCCCGACGAGCGTGCGGTGATGAACGGGCATCCGGCCATCGGCGCCAAGATCCTCGGCCGCTCGCGCGTGCCGCTGTTCCAGATGGCCGCCGAAGTGGCCATGACCCACCATGAGCGCTGGGATGGCGCCGGCTACCCGAACGGCCTGGCCGGCGAAGACATCCCGCTGTCCGGCCGCATCGTCGCGGTGGTGGACTTCGTCGACGCCCTGACCATGGACCGCTGCTACCGCCCCGCCTTTGCCGACGACGTGGCTCTGGGCATGCTGGTCCAGCAGCGCGGCCGGGCCTTCGATCCGCACATTGTCGACCGCTTCGTCGACAACTCGTCCAGCCTGATCGCGGTCCGCGACCAGATCAACAGCAATCCGCCGGACCTGGAAGCCATGTCCGCCGCCCTGTGAGCATGATCATGAAACCAGCCTTCCCGATGATCCTCGCTGCAGCGCTGGCTGCGGCCGCCACCTCGGCAGCAGCCGGCGGCGAACCCTCGACGCTGGAGCGCGTCCGCAGCAGCGGGATGCTGCGCGTGTGCATATGGCCCGACTACTACGGCATCACCTACCGCAACCCGCGCAACGAGCAACTGAGCGGCATCGACATCGAACTCTCCGCGGCGCTGGCCCAGGACCTGGGTGTGAAGCTGGAATACGTGGAGTCTTCCTTCACGCAACTCATCAAGGACGTGAGTAGCTCCCGCTGCGACGTCGCCATGTTCGCCATCGGCATGCTGCCACAGCGCAAGGAGGCGCTGAGCTTCACCCAGGCCTATCTGCAGAGCGACATCTACGGCGTGACGACGCGCATGAACCGGCAGGTGCGCCAGTGGAGCGACATCGACCAGCCCGGCACCGTCGTCGCCGTGCAGGCCGGCACCTTCATGGAGCCGGTGATGACGCAGGCGCTGAAGCAGGCGAAGCTGGTCGTCGTGCGCCCGCCGGCCACGCGCGAGCAGGAGCTGGAGTCGGGCCGCGTCGACGTCTTCATGGCCGACTACCCCTACAGCCGGCGCCTGCTCGACAACGCCGACTGGGCCCGCCTCGTTGCGCCGCTCAAGCCCTTCTTCGTCCTGCCATATGCCTACGCCACGCATCAGGGCGACCCGCAGTGGCTGGCCCGACTGGATGAATTCGTCAGCCGCGTCAAGCGCGATGGCCGCTTGCAGGCCGCGGCCAAGCGCAACGGCTTGTCCGACATCGTGGTGGACTGAGCCATGGTCGTGCGCCCGCGTCGACGAGCACTGCGGCTTGCCAAAAGCAGCAACGGCAACAACAGCCGGGGGCGGACCGTCATCCTCGTGCAGCTGCTGTCCGTGTTGCTGGCGCTGGCGGTGCTGGCCGTGACCGGCGCGCTGATCCACTACGAGCGCCATGATGAGCTCGACGAAGCCCAGGACCAGGGCGCGCTGATGGCCCGGGTGCTCGAGGCACACGTCACACAGACGGTCGAATCGGCGTCGCTGACGCTGCGCGCGCTGCAAGAAGGCGCGGCCCTGCAACCCAACCTCTCGCCGCCCAACCTGGAGCCCCTGCTCCGGCAGTCGCTGCTGGGCCAGCCCTATCTGCGCGAGCTGGCCGTGCTCGATGAGTCCGGCCGCATCCTGGCCAGCTCGGACCCCGCGGCGCAGGGCCGGCAGATCGCCCTGCGGTCGCTCGGGCCACTGCCGCGCCTGGGCGCCGACCAGCTCAGCGACGTACTGGCCGGCCGCAATCTCAAGGACGTGGGCCGCCAGACTCTCAAGCCCGTCGCCGGCCCGACCATGCTGCCGCTGCTGCGCCGCTTCGAAGCGCAGGATGGCCGTCGCCTCCTGTTGGTGGGCACGATCAATCCCGAGGTGTTGATCAACTATCCGCAGGACTCCCTGGCCGACGATGCCGGTTCGGCCGCACTGCTGACCTACGGCGGCCAGCTGATCACCAGCGGCCCGAATGCCGTGCTCGATCCGGGCACGCGCCTGAGCCAGCACCCGGTCTTCGCCCACCTGCTCACCGAGCACGAGTACGGCAGCTACATCGGCGAAGGCATGTCGCCGGGCGAGCACGTGGTGGCTTTCCGCGCATCGCGCTCGCGGCCCCTGGTGGTGCTGGTTGAGCGGAGCAAGCAAGCCGCACTGCTGCGCTGGACCCAGAGCTCGCCATGGCTGCTCGCCTTCGGCCTGGCCGGCGTGGCCCTGATCGCGTGCGCTGCTGCGGTGCTGGTGCGCAGCCTGCGCAACCGCGAGAACGGCCGGCGCGCGCTCGAGCTGGCCCACGGCCAGCTGGCCCAGCGCGAACGCGAACTCAGCGTCGTGATCAAGAGCGTGCAGGAGCTGATCTTCCGCACTGACGCGGCGGGCCGGCTCACTTTCGTCAATGCGCGCTGGAACGCCATCAGCCAGGGCGACAGCGCCGGGGCTCTCGGACGCAGCCCGGCAGACATGGTGGTGCCGCAGCACCGCGCACGCGTGGAGTCGCTTTTCCGCATGGACGACCAACGCGGCATGCGCTCGACCGAGGTGGCCGTGCACACCGTCTCCGGCGCGCATTTCCGCTTTGCCGTGAGCGTCGTGCCGCTGCGCCGCCAGGGGCAGATCGTCGGTTTCGCCGGCAGCGCCGTGGACGTGTCGGAGCGCTATGTCGCCCAGCAGCGCCTGCAGCGCCAGCTGGCCTTCAGTGCCCTGCTGCTGGAGATGAGCCCCCTGCCGGTGTCCATGGTCGACGACCAGGGCCGCTACCTCAGCGTCAACCAGGCCTGGGAAGACTTCACCGGCCTGCGCCGCGAGGACGTCATCGGCCAGGCCGCGGTGGCGGATGAGCAGGTCACGCGCCAGGACACCGAAGACCTGCAGTTGCTGGCCGAAGGCGGCCGCCTGCGTTACGAGACGCAGATGACGCATCGCGACGGCTCGCGCCGCGACATGGTGGTAACCAAGGTGCTGGTGCCCGACGAGCACCGCGGCACGGCCGGCATCCTTTCCACGCTGATGGACGTCAGCGAGTTCCGCGATGCCGAGCGGGCCACGCGCGAGGCCCGCGACATCGCCGAGGAGGCCTCGCGCGCCAAGTCGGAGTTCATCGCCAACATCAGCCACGAGCTGCGCACGCCGCTGCAGTCCATCCTGGGCTTCTCCGAGCTCGGACAGGCCCGCAGCCATGAGCAGCCCGGGCTGCAAGGCATGTTCGACGACATCCAGACCTCCGGCCAGCGCATGCTGGCCCTGGTCAACGACCTGCTCGACGTGTCCAAGATCGAGAGCCCGGTCGGCACCTTCGATCTGGAGCGCTGCGATCTGCGCGTGCTGGTGCAGTCGGTGCGGCGCGAGATGGCCCCGCTGCTGGAACGCAAGCAGCTTCAGCTGCGCCTGCAGCTGCCCGATGCGCCGCTGCGTGTGAAGGCGGACCCGCTGCGCTTCCAGCAGCTCATCCGCAACGTGATGGCCAACGCGATCCGCTTCTCGCCCGAGGGCGCGCCCATCGAGCTGAGCGCGCTGGCGACGGCAGACGACGAGGCCCACATCGCCATAGCCGATCGGGGACCCGGCATTCCGCCGGCCGAGCTGGAGCAGATCTTCGAGGCCTTCGTGCAGTCCAGCCAGACCAAGGACGGCTCCGGCGGCACCGGCCTGGGCCTGGCCATATGCCGCAAGATCGTCGAGATCCACGGCGGGCGCATCCACGCGGCCAACCGTCCGGGCGGCGGTGCGGTGTTCCACATCCATGTGCCGCTGCGCACCACCGCCGACACCCAGATGGACACCGCGTCCATCGCCGCGGCCTGATCGACTCAAACCACCAGCTTCGCCAGCGCAGCACGCAGCTCGCGCAGCTTGGGCGGCTTGCTGAGCACGTGGTCCACCTCGGGCGGCACTTCGCCTTCAGCAACCAGGCGCTGGCCCCAGCCCGTGACCAGGATGATCGGCGTCGCGGGCGATTGCGCCTTGATGGCGCGGGCGACCTGTCGGCCGTCCACATAGGGCATGCCCAGGTCGGTGAGCACCGCATCGAAGCCCGCGCCCGCAGCTTGCTCTGCAAGAAACCTCTCGATGCCGGCCTGCCCACCATCGGCCGTGACGACTTCATGCCCATCGGAGGCCAGGGTGTCGCGCAGGGAACTCAGGACGAGGAGGTCGTCATCGATCAGTAACAGGCGCAGTGGCCGCGAGGGCTCCGCCACGTCCAGCAGCGTGGCGGCGGCCTGGCCCGGCAGGGCGACCGGGAAGATCAGGCGCATGGTGGTGCCACGGCCCGGTTCGCTGTCGATCTGGAATTCCGCGCCATGCCGCTGCACGACGCCGTAGACCATTGCCAGGCCCAGGCCCGTGCCACGCTCACCCTTGGTGCTGAAGAAGGGCTCCATGCAGCGCCGCCGGGTGTCCTCGTCCATGCCAACGCCGGTGTCGATCACCTCAACTTCCACCGTCGTCGCCGCATCGGCATTCGGCAAGGCTCGCGCACGCAGTGTCAGCTCGCCGCCGTCGAGCATGGCATCCACGGCATTGAAGACCAGGTTGATCAGCGCCTCGCGCAACTCGCTCTCGAGGCCCATCACGGCGGGCAGTTCATGCGGAAAATCGGCATTCACCGTGACCACCGCGCCGCGCTGCAGCGGCATGTCGTGCCAGCGTGCGCGCGTCAGCTCCATCACCTGCTCGAGCAGCGGCGGCAGGTCCACGCGGACCAGGGCCACTTCGGCCTCGCGCTGCCGATAGAACTCGCGCAGCCTGGCCACCGTGGCGGCTACGTCGTCGGCCGAGCGGGCGATGGTCTGCAGATAGCCGCGCGCCCGCGGGCTCAGTCCCGGCTCGTGCTCCAGCAGGGTCTCGGTGTAGAGCAGCACCGGCGAAATCGCGTTGTTGATGTCGTGGGCCACGCCGCTGGCCATCTGGCCGAAGGCGCGCAGGCGTTCCTGCTGCATCACCGCCTGCTGTGTCTGGCGCAGTTCGTCATAGGCCGCCTGCAAGGCCTCGTGCAACTGCATCTGCCGGGCCGCCAGCGCCACATGGGCTCCGACCTGGCGCAGGAACTCGCAATCCGCGCTGCTGAAGGCCGAGCTTGCCGCTCGCGCAAGCACCAGGATGCCGAACTGGCCTCGGTCGGACTGCAGGGGCACCAGGATCAGCGAGCGCAGGCCGCCATCGGCCAGGCGCTGCGAGAAAGGTGCGTTGCTCGCCGCGGTGTCGGGCTCGTAGATCAGCTCGCCCCGCATGCAGCCGGCCAGGCCGTTGGCATCGATCTCGATGCGCTGGCCTTCGCCCAGCATCACCCTCCAGGCGAGCTCACCGCTGGCAGCGCCGACGCGAAGCACCTGCAGGCTCTCCAACGCCGGCTCGTGGCGGAGGATGCAGGCGAAGTCGGCCGGCAGCCGCTCCTCCAGCCTGCGCACCACGACCTGATAGATGCTGTCGAGATCCTGCCGCTCGCCAATCGCCGTCGTGATCTGGTCAAGCAGGCTCAAGCGCTCCAGCTGGGACTGCAGACGACTCTGCGCCTGGCGGCGCTCCGTCACGTTGCGCGCGATCTTGGATGCGCCGACGACGTGGCCCTTGGCATCACGGATCGGCGAGATCGTGGCGGAGACGTCCACCAGGCTGCCGTCCTTGCGCACGCGCACCGTCTCGAAATGATCGACCGTCTCGCCAGCACGGATCCGCTCCAGGATGTCGGTCTCTTCGCTCGCGCGCTCGGGCGGTATCAGCATCAGAATGGGGCGGCCGAGCGCTTCGGCCTCTCGGTAGCCGAACAGCTTCTCGGCGCCGGGATTCCAGCTGGTGATGATGCCGTCCAGGCTCTTGCCGATGATGGCGTCGTCGGAGGATTCGACGATGGCGGCCAGGCGCAGGTGCGCGGCCTGCACATGCCTGTGTTCGGTGAGGTCGAACAGGGTCGAGAGAAAGTCGTCGCCGATGCGGATGCTGGACAGCACGACATCGCGCCGACTGCCGTCCTTACATAGCACCTGCCGCTCTTGCGCGGGCAACGGCGAACTCCCCGCATCCGGACGGTTCTTGTTCGCGTTCCAGACTTCGAGGCTGGCGCTTCGGTCCAACGGGTCCGGGTAGGCGCGCTGCACCCAGTCGCCAACCGTTCGAAGATCGGCCAGCGTGTAGCCCAGGGTCTCGACAAAGCGTTTGTTCAGGCCCACGAACTGCCCCTGCTCGTCCACAAGCGCCTGCGGCAGCGGCGAGTCCTCGAACATGCTGCGAAAACGCTGTTCGCTGCGGCGCAGGTCGGCCTCTGCATGCTGGCGTTCGGCGGCCGCTGCATCGAGGTGGCGGCGCACGTCGGCGATCTCGGCAATGCCCTGCGCCCGGTCTCCCGGCGTGCGTGGCCGGGCCAGGGCCGCCACGGCCCCGCTCAATCGGCGGCCAGCCGCTGCGCCTCCGATCAAGCTGACCACGGCAGCGCCCAGCAGCGCCAGCGCAAGCCCACCTGCCGCACGCAGCAAGGGCTCGCGGGACGCCTGCTCAGGAATCTCGACCACGACGGACCAGTCGCTCACGGGCGACTTGCTGGCGAAGCGCAGGCGGCTCTGAGCCTCCGCGCTCGGCTTGAAGCCGGCCGGCGCGCGCTGGGCGATGGTCCTGCCGCCGCTGTCGGCCAGCGTCAGCGACCAGGCTGCTGGCATCGAGATTTGGTCCAGATGCTTCTGAAGCTGCCGGGTCTCGAACGTGGACAGCAGGAGGAAGGTCACTTCGCCCTTGCGCCGGATCGGCGCGGCCACAGCGACGAGCGGCATCCTGGCAACCGGTCCGTCCACCACGTCGCCCACGGCGGGCTTGCCGGTCTGCAGGGCAAGCGCCGCGGCGGAACGAGCCTTGGGCCGAGGCAGGCTGGGCAAGGGCGACCCGAAAGGTACGCGGGTGTTGAACAGCATCTGCCCGTCCAGCCCGGCGAGGATGACGTGGGCGCCAAAGCTTTGCTGGAAGCCCTGCGCGCCCTGGTAGAGCTCCATCCAGCGAGTCGAATCGCCGACCGGCGCGGAGCCCGCCAGCATCTGCAGCGCAGCGATGCGCCCTTCCAGGTCCTGGTCAATCGCAGAGGCCAGCGCCTTGGCCAGGCTGGAGGCCTCCACGTCGCGCTGCGCCTGAATCTCGCGCAGCTGGCTCATCGCCAGATACGCGGCCAGCAGCAAGGGCGGCAGCAGGCAAAGCCAGATCAGCCGCGTGAGAAAGGTCTTCAGCGTCAGGGAGGCAGTCCCCGCCGGCAATGGCGTGAGATGAACTCCCTCCTCCTCCTTCATCCCGTCTCCCAGTCAGTCGAATTGCGGCGTTATGCCGTCATGCCGCCGCATGGTGGCCCAAAGCCGGGGTGGAGGCAAGGCGCGCTGCGCCTTTCAGCTCAGTTCCACCGTTTCCAGGTACTCCGGCACCTGGCAGGTCCAGCCGAGCTCCCGTTCCATGCGCTGCCGCAGCGCATCGGCCGCCGGGGGTTCGCCGTGGGTGATGAAGCTCTTCAGCGGCGGCCTCTCGAAGCCGCGCAGCCAGGCCAGGATCTCGTCGGCGTCGGCATGGCCGGAGAGGTTGCCCAGCACGCTGACCTCGGCGCGCACCGGCACGTCCTCGCCATGGATGCGGATCGCCTTCGCGCCATTCACCATCGCCGCGCCGCGCGTGCCGCCGGCCTGGAAGGAGGTGAACAGGATGGTGTTGTGCCAGTCGGGCGCAAAGGCCTTGAGGTGGTGGACGACGCGCCCGCCCGTGGCCATGCCGCTGGCGGCGATGATAATCATCGGGCCGCGCATCTGGTTCAGCGCGCGCGATTCGTCCGCCGTGTTGATGATCTTCGCCGCATGGCACATTGCCGCGCATTCCTCCTGGTTCAATCGATGCTGGTCGCGGTGGCGCCAGTAGACCTCGGTGGCATCGGCGGCCATGGGGCTGTTCAGGAAGACCGGCAATTGCTGCGGGATCACCCCGCGCTGCTTGAGCAGATGGATGCAGTACATCAGCGTCTGCGCACGGCCGACCGCAAAGGCGGGTATCACCAGCACGCCTCCGCGGGCACTCGTGCGCTTGATGACATGGGCCAGCTGCGCAAGCACATCCACGGGCTCGTGGAGCCGGTCGCCGTAGGTGGACTCGGTCACCAGATAGTCGGCGCCGGGCATGGGCATGGGAGGCTTGAGCACCAGATCGTTCGGGCGGCCCAGGTCGCCGGTGAAGAGGATGGAGCGGCCGCCCGCTTCGAGGCGGACGAAGGCCGAGCCCATCATGTGGCCGGAGGGCGCCAGCCGCGCCTTGAAGCCCGGGGCCGGGCTCCAGGACTGCTGGAATTCGATGAGCTCGATGAGCTCCAGCGCCTGTCGGGCGTCTTCTTCGGTATAGAGCGGTTCGGCCGGATGGTGCTTGGAGAAGCCATGCCGGTTCGCATATGCCGCCTCTTCCTCCTGCAGGTGCCCGCTGTCGGGCAGCAGGATGCCGCACAGCTCGCGCGTGGCCTGGGTGCAGAAGACCTTGCCACGAAAGCCCTGCTTGACCAGCAAGGGCAGGTAGCCCGAGTGATCGAGATGCGCGTGCGTCAGGATCAGGGCATCGATCCTGGACGGCGTCACCGGCAGCGGCGCCCAGTTGCGCAGGCGCAATTGCTTGTAGCCCTGGAACAGGCCGCAGTCGACCATCAGCGTTGCGCCTTCATGGCGCAGCAGGTACTTGGAGCCGGTCACCGTGCCGGTGGCACCGAGGAATTGGATCTGCATGGCGAGGTCTCCTTGAGCGGGTTCCGGCCACGGTAGTCCCGGCGACAGGTCTCGCGCTTGAAAACTCTCAAGTGCAGGGGAGCCGCCAGAGCTGACATTGGCAGGGTCATGTCGGCACCTTGCCGCAGGAGACCCGCTATGTACCAGCGCATTCTTGTGCCCTTCGACGGCAGTCCGACCTCCCTGCTCGGGCTCGAGGAGGCCATCAAGCTCGCCAAGCTCACCGGCGCCAGCCTGCGTGTCATCTACCAGATCGACGAGCTGGCTGACGTCACCGGCTTCGAGTCCGCGGCCATCTACGCGTCCGACGTACTGCCGAGCCTGCGGCGCATCGGCGCCGGCATCCTCGACCAGGCGCGAAGCCGCACGCAGGCCGCCGGCGTTGCCGCGCAGACCGACATGTTCGAAAGCTGCGGCCGCAAGCTGGACGAACTCGTCATGGAGCAGGTCAAGGCCTGGAACGCTGATCTGGTGGTGATTGGCAGCCACGGCCGGCGCGGCGCCGCGCGCCTGTTCATGGGCAGCGATGCCGAGCAGATCCTGCGCACGGCTCCCGTGCCCGTGCTGATCGTGCGCAAGGCCGATGCCGCGTGCTGACCCAATGGTTCAGCGCGTTCCTGCGTCGCCGCGGGGGTCTGCGGCACTTCAGTCGTTCCCATCTTCCGCAGGTTTCGAACGCACAAGCGACGGCACTGCCGCCCGGCCTGGGCCCGTCTCTTCTTGAGGCCGCCCACTGCGACGCCGGCTCGGCGCTGTCCAGGCTCGACGCCCATGTCGATGGCCTGGACGCCGCCGAGGCAGCGCGCCGCCTGCGCCGCGACGGGCCCAATGAAATCGCCCATGAGAAGCCGCTGGGCGGGATGGCTCATCTGTGGGCCTGCTACCGCAACCCCTTCAACCTGCTGCTGAGCGTGCTGGCCGCGCTCTCGGTCAGCAGCGGCGATCTGCGCGCCGCCGTGGTGATCATGGCCATGGTCGTGCTGAGCACGCTGATCCGCTTCGTCCAGGAACGCAAGTCCAACGAAGCGGCCGATCGCCTCAAGGCCCTGGTGGGCAACACGGCCACCGTGCTGCGCCGGCGCGACGGCCAGGCCGCGCAGCGCGCGGAGATCGCCTTGCGCGAGCTGGTGGCGGGCGATGTCGTCATGTTGGCCGCGGGCGACATGATTCCGGCCGACTGCCGGCTGCTGTCGGCCAGGGACCTGTTCATCGCCCAGTCCTCGATGACGGGCGAGTCGATGCCGGTGGAGAGGTTCGCCGAGCCGGACCCGACCTGCACTGACCCGCTGGCACAGCGCAACCTGCTCCTCATGGGCACCAACGTCGTCTCCGGCGCAGGCACGGCCCTGGTGCTGGCCACCGGCAATCGCAGCTACTTCGGCACACTCGCGCAGCACGTCACGGCCGCGCCGGTCGACGCCAGCTCCTTCCAGGCCGGCGTCAACAGCGTGAGCTGGCTGCTGATCCGCTTTGCCTTCGTGATGGTGCCGCTGGTGCTGCTGATCAACGGCTTTACCAAGGGTGACTGGCTGCAGGCCTTCCTGTTTGCGCTGTCGGTGGCGGTCGGGCTGACGCCGGAGATGCTGCCGATGATCGTCACCTCCACGCTGGCCAAGGGCGCGGTGGCGCTGGCGCGCAAGAAGGTGGTGGTCAAGCGGCTCGATGCGATCCAGAACTTCGGCGCCATGGACGTGCTGTGCACGGACAAGACCGGCACGCTGACGCAGGACCGGATCGTACTGTCCCGGCATGTCGATGCCTTCGGCCAGGCCTCGGAAGAAGTGCTCAAGTTCGCCTTCCTCAACAGCTACTACCAGACCGGCCTGAAGAACCTGCTCGACCTCGCCGTGCTGGCTCATGTGCAGCTGCCCGAGAACCTGAAGCTGGCGCAGCACTACCGCAAGATCGACGAGATTCCCTTCGACTTCGCGCGCCGGCGCATGTCGGTGGTGGTGTCCGAGCGCGATGACCACCACGAGCTGATCTGCAAGGGCGCGCTGGAGGAAGTGCTGGCCCTGTGCACGCGGGTCCGCGCCGCCGGCAGCGGGCAGGACGGCGTGGTCGCGCTGAGCGGCGAGACCGTCGATCACGTCCAGCAGGTCGCGCGCCAGCTCAACCAGGAAGGCCTGCGCGTGGTGGCCGTGGCGATGAAGGGCCTGCCGCTGGGCCAGACCCATTACAGCGTGGCCGACGAGGCCGATCTCACGCTGATCGGCTACATCGCCTTCCTCGATCCGCCCAAGGATTCCGTCGCGCCTGCGCTGAAGGCACTGGCCGGTCATGGCATCACGGTCAAGGTGCTGACCGGGGACAACGAGACCGTCACCGCCTGCATCTGCGCGCAGGTGGGCTTGAGCTCGGCGACCCACCTCAGCGGTTCGCAGATCGAGGCGATGGATGACGCCGCGCTGGCGCTGGCGGTGCAGGACTGCAACGTATTCGCCAAGCTGACCCCACTGCACAAGGAGCGCATCGTGCGTGCCTTGCGGGCCCATGGCCATGTGGTCGGCTTCCTCGGCGACGGCATCAACGACGCCGCGGCTCTGCGCGCGGCCGACATCGGCATCTCGGTGGATTCCGCCGTGGACATCGCCAAGGAGGCAGCCGACATTATCCTGCTGGAAAAGAGCCTGCTCGTGCTCGACGAAGGCGTGATCGAGGGCCGCACAACCTTCTGCAACATGCTGAAGTACATCCGCATGACGGCCAGTTCCAACTTCGGCAACGTCTTCTCCGTGCTGGTGGCCAGCGCCTTCCTGCCCTTCTTGCCGATGCTGCCGCTGCACCTGCTGCTGCAAAACCTGCTCTACGACATCTCGCAAACAGGCATTCCCTTCGATCACGCAGACGCCGTGCTCGTGGCCCGGCCCCTGAAGTGGAACCCTGCCGGCATCGGCCGCTTCATGCTGTGCTTCGGCCCGATCAGCTCCATTTTCGACATCGCCACCTTCGCGTTGATGTGGTTCGTCTTCGGCGCCAACACCATGGCGCAGCAGGGGCTGTTCCAGTCCGGTTGGTTCGTCGTGGGCCTGCTGACGCAGACCCTGGTCGTACACCTGATCCGCACGCCCCTGCTCCCCTTCGTGCAAAGCCGCGCCTCGGCAGCGCTCACCGGCACGACGCTGGCCGTGGTGGTGTTCGGCCTGTGGCTGCCCTTCAGCCCGATGGCGCCCTATCTGCAGCTGCGCGCGTTGCCCGGCGCCTATTTCGGCTGGCTGCTGCTCATCGTGCTGTCCTACGCGGTGCTCGTGCAGGCGATGAAACGTCTTTACCTTCGGCGCTTCACGTGGCAGTGACGGCTTGCGTTTCTGCAAGCCGTCCCGCCTGGTCGCTCCTATCGTTGGCTCTTGCCCCTTGAAGGAGAGACGAGATGACACAGATGATGAAGGCCGCCGTGGTCCGTTCGTTCAGCGAGCCGCTGGAGCTCTGCGAGGTGCAGGTACCCGAGGTGACCGCCGGCCAGGTGCTGGTGAAGGTCGTCGCCTCGGGCGTCTGCCACACCGACCTGCATGCCGCAAAAGGCGACTGGCCGGTCAAGCCGACGCTGCCCTTCATTCCCGGCCACGAGGGCGTGGGCTATGTCGCCGCGCTGGGTGCGGGCGTCAAGGGCATCAAGGAAGGCGACCGCGTGGGCGTGCCCTGGCTGCACACGGCATGCGGGCATTGCGAGCACTGCATCACCGGCTGGGAAACGCTCTGCGACGAGCAGCAGATGACCGGCTACACGGTCAACGGCGGCTACGCGGAATACGTGCTGGCCGATCCCGGCTATGTGGGCCATCTGCCGGCCAACCGCGGCTTTGCCGAGATCGCGCCCGTGCTGTGCGCCGGCGTCACGGTCTACAAGGGATTGAAGATGCTGGACTGCAAGCCCGGCGACTGGGTGGCCATCTCGGGCATCGGCGGGCTCGGGCACTACGCCGTGCAGTACGCCAAGGCGATGGGCGTTCATGTGATCGCCGTGGACGTGGACGACGCCAAGCTCGCGCTGGCCCGGCGCCTGGGCGCCGACATGGTCGTCAACGCAGCCACGCAGGACCCCGTCAAGGAGGTCCAGCAAGCGCTGCGCGGCGCGCATGGCGTGCTGGTGACGGCCGTCTCGCGCAGCGCCTTCTCGCAGGCGCTGGGCATGCTGCACAAGCGCGGCACCATGGCCATGGTCGGCCTGCCGCCGGGTGACTTTGCACTGCCCATCTTCGATGTGGTGCTCAATGCCAAGACCGTGCGCGGCTCCATCGTCGGCACGCGCAAGGACCTGCAGGAAGCCCTGGCCTTCGCGGGCGAAGGAAAGATCCAGACGGTCTACCAGGAGGCGAAGTTGCAGGACATCAACACGGTCTTCCACAAGATGGAGCACGGCGACATCGAGGGCCGCGTGGTGATGCGGATTTCCGAGGGCCTCTGACGGCCCTCCCCTCTCAACTCTCGTCATTCGGAGGCACTCCATGTACCAGCGAATCCTCGTTCCCATCGACGGCAGCGCAACCGCCGAAGCGGGCTTTGACGAAGCCCTCAAGCTCGGCAAGCTCACCGGCGCCACGCTGCGCCTGGTCCACGTCGTCGACCTGGTTCCCTACACCACCGACTACGGCTTCGGCCCCTGCTACGCAGGCGACCTGATTCCGCTCATCCGCGAGGCCGGCGAGAACCTGCTGCAGGCGGCGCGATCCAAGGCGACGCAGGCCGGCCTGGCGGTCGAGACGCGGATGCTGGACTCCTTCTCCGGCCGCGTGTCGGACCAGATCCTAGATGAAGCACTGGCCTGGGGCGCCGAGCTCATCGTCATCGGTACGCACGGCCGCCGCGGCATCAGCCGCCTGGCCATGGGCAGCGACGCAGAGCAGGTGCTGCGCCAGGCGCAGGTTCCCGTGCTGCTAATCCGCAGCGAGCATCGGCCCGATCAGCAGGCCTGACCTGCGGACACCGCGTCAGCAATCAGCCACGGAAGATGTCGAAGGGCTCGATGCGCAGCACGCGGCGCACGCCGAAGTAACTGGAAACCCCGGCGATAACCAGCACCATGCCGAAGGCCAGCAGCAGATTGCCCGGCGTGACGATGGCTGCGTAGTTGGGCAGGTTCGCGCGTGCCGCGCTGATCAGCAGCGTGACCAGTCCGACCCCCAGGCCGAAGCCCGTCAGCGCGGTGAAGCCGGCCATGAACAGGATCATGTAGACCAGCTCGCGGCCCTTGGCGCCGATGGCCTTGAGGGCGCCGAATTTTTCGAGGTTCTCGAGGATGAAGCTGTAGAAAGTCTGCCCCGAGATCGAAAGGCCGACCAGGAAGCTGATCACCGTCATGATCAGGATGTTGGTGCCGACGCCGGTCTTGTAGGTGTAGAAGTCCGAGGTCCGCTGGTTGAACTCGTCGCGGGTCAGGGCCAGGTAGCCCAGTGCCGCCACCTGCTGCTTGATGCTGGCGACAGCGGCCTCGTTCCTGGCCTGCAGCAGCACGTAGGAGATGGTGAAGCGCGTGGTGGGCAGGTACTCGATGGCGCGGCTGTAGGTCGTGTAAAGCGTGGGCACGCCGTTGAGGCCGTTGGCCGCCACGCGGGCAATTCCTACGATGACGCCGCGGTGGTCGTTGAGCTCGAAGCTGGTGCCGATCTTCGGGCTATCGAGCTTGCCGATCTCGGCGTCGTTGACGACGAAGAAGCCGTTGTCCGCGAAGATGTCGCTGATCTGCCCTTGCTCCAGCTCGGGCCGGCCGTACAGGCTGGTGTCATCCAGGCCGATCACGGTCACGCCCTGGTAGCTGCCGTTGGCCAGGCGCACCTGGGCGCCGCCGACGAACAAGGGCACGGCGTAGCTGACGCCTTCCATGCTGCGCACCGAATCGAGCAGGTAGTCGGGCAAGGGAATGGCGCTGGTGGGCGTGTTGACGGCCGGGTCGATGATCCACATCGGCGCGCCGATATTGCTGATCGTCGAATGGGCCCGGCTGATGACGCCGGCGAACATGGCCGTCATCTGCATCATCAGGAACACGGCGAAGGTGATGCCGATCAGCAGGGCCGAGAACTTGGCCCGGTCGCTGACCAGCAGCTTGAAACCGATGCGCAGGATGCCGGCGCACTTCATCGTGCGGGCTCGTTCCACCAACCGCCGCCCAGGGCCGCGAAGAGCGCCACGGCATCCTGCTCGCGCTGCGCCTTGGCGCGGATCGTCTCGATCAGGGCCCGCCGCTGCCGGACATGCGCCGCCAGCACATCGACGGCCGCCGCCAGCCCCGCGCTGTAGTTGGTCTGCAGCAGGCTCAGAGCCGCCGCGGTGGCATGCTCGGCCTCGCCTTGCGCCTGCTGCACCTGCGCGTCGAACTGCAAGGCCTTCATCGCGTCGGCCACCTGGGCAAATGCGCTCAGCACGGTCTCACGGTATTGAGCCTGCTGGGCCTCGAAGGCGTCGACGGCCGCCTGTCGCTGCCAGCGCAGCATGCCGCCGCGAAACAGCGGCAACGCCAGCGAGGCCCCGGTACTCCAGAAGCGGCCGGATGCGACGGTGAGATTGCCCAGGCCGGTCCCCGCGCCCCCATAGCCGGCGCTGAGGCCGAAGGTCGGAAACTCCGCCGCCGTGGCCACGCCCACATTGGCGCTGGCCACATGCAGATCGGCCTCGGCGGCCAGGATGTCGGGGCGCTGGCGCACCAGTACCGAGGGCAGGCTCAGGGGCAGATCCGGCGGCAGCTGGAGCTCGTCGAACGGCAGGCCCGGCTCGGGCTGCACATGGGCCGGGCCCTCGCCCTGCAGGAGGGCCAGCAGATGCCGCGCCTGGGCGGCCCGCTGCTCCAGCTGGGCGAGCGCGGCCTTGTCGGCGCCGATCTGGGCTCGCAGCGGCAGGACATCGGCGAACGGCGCGATGCCCGCACCCACCTGCACCAGCATGCTGCGCCATTGCGCCTCCTCGATGGCCAGCAGTTCACGCTGCGCCAGGATCTCGGCCTCGCAGGCAGCCAGCGAGATGGCCGTGTTGACGAGGTTGGCCGTCAGCGCAAGCGCAGCAGCGCGCACGGCGTGGCCCTGCCCGTCCGAGATGGCTTGCTGGCCTTCCAGGGCGCGCCGCGCACCGCCGAATAGGTCCAGCGGATAGCTGATCACGCCTTCAAGCGTGACGACGTTGAAGAGGCTGCTCTTCGCCGAAGACCCCGTCTGGATCGGCGCGGAGCGCGCTCGCTCTGCGCCGGCATTCGCATCAATGCGTGGAAAGTAGACGCCCTGGCCGGCGCGCAACTCGTCCTGGCTCTGGCGCAAGCGCGCTTGGGCGGCCTCCAGCGTCGGGCTGCGTGCAAGCGCCAGGGCCACCATCTCGTCGAGCCGGGCCGATCCGAAGAGATGCCACCAGTCGGCACGCACCTCGGCGCCCGGCAGCAGGCGCTGGGACTCCTGGCCGGCATCGATGGCGATGATCCGTGCCGGCCCCGGCTCGTAGCCGGCGTCCGCAGGCGGCGCCGGGCGCACGAAGTCGGGGCCCACGGCGCAACCGGCCAGCAGCCAGGCCGCTGCGACGGCCAGCAGCCGGCGGGCCATGGGCAGCGAGGCGGTCATCTCACTTCTGCCCGATGAACACGTCCACCAGTTGGCCGGGATAGGCCACGGTCGGTGTCTTCATCTGGAAGCGGAAGATGACCGGCAGCACGCGCAGGTCCACCTTCTCCTGGCGCTGGTTGGACAGCTCGATCTTCGGTGACACATAGGGCTGCACGCGAACGAACTCCAGCGGCACCTTGATGTCGGTGCCGCGGATGGACATCTGCGCCTGGATGCGGTCCGGCGCGGGCAGACGCGAGACCAGCAGCTCGTCCACATAGCAGCGCACCGCCAGGGTCTGCTGCGGCGCGCTCATCACCACCAGGGGCTGCTGGCTCTGCGTGATGGCGTCATAGGCGCCCTGGCTGGAGACATAGCTGCCGGGCGCGGTGTTGACGGCCAGCACCACCCCCGCGGAGCGCGCACGGACCGTGTAGCGCGCCAGCACGGCCCGGGCCGACAGATACGCCTGATGCAGCGCCTGGACCTGCTTGCGCTGGTTGCTCACGTCGTAGCTCCAGGCGCCGGCACGGGTCAGCTCGTACTGGCGGCGCGCGACTTGCACGGCAGCGCTGGCCTGACCGACGGCATGGCCGGCCGTGTCGAGCACATCGCGGCTGATCGACAGGGGATCGGCATCCGCGCTGACCTGGCGCTTCTCGTACTGGTCGAGGACCGTGAGCAGGTTCGCCTCGGCCAGCTCGACCTGGGCCTTGGCGATGTCCAGCGCCTCGCGCCGCGGCTGGGCCCGCAGTTCATCAAGCAAGGCCGACGCCGCCTCGGCCTGCAGGCGCAGCTGCTCCGTGTCGGCGGCCTGCGCCGTGTCGTCGATCTTCAGCACCGCCGTGCCGGCCTCCACGCGCTGGCCTTCGTGCACCAGCACCTGCGTGACAGGGCCCGCCACCTCGGGAAACAGGTTGATGCTGGAACCGCCGGGCTGGTCGCTCTCGATGATGCCGTTGGCATAGATGGCCGTAACAAACGGATTGCTGACGGGCGGGAAGGCCGGCGGCTGCGGCTTGCGCTCGATGCCGAAATACCAGGCCGCGGCAAGGCCGACGAGCAGGCCCAGGACCGCAGCGACGAAGATGAGGCGACCCTTCATTGCGTGCCCTTGTCCAGGCCGGTGATGCGGCCGTCTTCCATGTGCACGATGCGGTCGGCGAACTCATTGATGCGCGCGTCATGCGTCACGATCAGGATGCAGCAGCTCTGGTTGAGCACCTTCTCCTTGACGAAGGCGATCACCATCCTGCCGGTGTCGCCGTCGAGCGAGGCCGTGGGCTCGTCAAGGATCAGGATCTGCGGGCCGCCGATGATGGCGCGTGCGATCGCTACGCGCTGCTGCTCGCCGCCGGACAGCTTGACCGGCAGGATCTCGCTGCGCCCCTGCAGGCCGACGATGTCGAGGTACCTGCGGGCTTCGGCAAGCGATTCATCCCAGTCGCACTGCTTGAGGATCAGGGGGATGGCCACGTTCTCGGCCGTGGTGAGACGCGGGAACAGGTGATAGTCCTGGAACACGAAGCCGACCGTGTGCAGGCGGAAGTCGGCCAGATCGTCAGCATTCATCTGCCAGATGTCCAGGCCCTTGACCTGCACGCTGCCGGCGTCCGGGCGCAGGATGCCCGAGATCATGCTGAGAAACGTCGTCTTGCCGCTGCCCGAGGGGCCGACCAGGAAGACCATCTCGCCGAAATGGACCTTGAAATCCACTTCCTTGACGGCCGTCACGCGCGTCGCGCCATCACCGAAGCATTTTGTCAGCCCCGTGGCCACGATGGCTTCAGGCATCCTGAGTGCAGGGGCATCGCCAGCGGCGGGCGTCGGCATCGCGCTCAGTCCTGGCCGCGCACCAGCAGCACGGGCACCGTCGCCACGCGCGCCACCTGCTCCGCATCGCTGCCCAGGGCCAGGCGGCCGAGCCCCCGGCGCCCATGCGTGCCGATGACGATCAGGTCGGCCGCCCAGGACCGGACCTCGATCGCCACCATTTCGGCAACACGCACGGCATTGTTCTGCACGAGCCGAGTCTCCACCGCCAGGCCCGCAGCTTCGACCTGAGCCTTGCCGGCGCGCAGAATCTTCTCGCCCTCTTCGCGCATCAGCGGCTGCAGGTCCGCCGGCAAGCCCGGCGCATACATCGCCTGCTCGACGGCATGCACCAGGCGCAGGCTGGCTCCAGTGAGCTTGCCGAGCTTGATGGCTTCCGCCAGGCCACGGTCAGACGTGGGGCTGCCATCGACGGGAACAAGAATTCGTTGGTACATGCGGGGCTCCGGCAAGGCTTGCAGTTCAGTCGGCCCAGTGTTGCGGCATCGCGGCGCAGGCCCTTGAAAAAACGCAACCAACGGCCTTGAACCCGGCCGCATCGAGGAAAAACAGGCCCGGCAGGCTCAGTCAGCTAACTGCGAGATTCAGCTGATAAGCTGATCGTCTCCAATGCCCTGCGAGCCTCCCGATTGACCGTGATGCCCCCGCCCGTCCACCTCGCCGTCCTCGATGACGAGGTCGAGATCACCCAGCTGCTGGCCACCTACCTGGCCGGGCATGGCTTTCGCGTCACGCAGCTGCACAGCGGCAAGGCCCTGATGGCGCTGATGCCCGCTGACGCGCCGCAGCTGGTGCTGCTGGACCTGGGCCTGCGCGGCGAGGACGGCCTGGCCATCGCCCGGCAACTGCGCGAGCACTGGCGCTGCGGCGTGGTCATCATCACCGGCCGCGGCGACTCGGTGGACAAGGTGGTCGGCCTGGAGGTGGGCGCGGACGACTACGTCATCAAGCCCTTCGACCTGCGCGAGCTGCTGGCGCGCATCAAGGCCGTCTTGCGCCGGCTCACGCCCGATGCGGTGTCGAGCAGCCCGGCCCCGAACGCGGCTGCGGCAGCGCCGCGCGAATGCCTGCGCTTTGCGGGCCTGGAGCTGGACCTTGCCGCGCGCCGCCTGCTCGCCGCCGACGGCAGCGAAGTGGGCCTGACCACGGGCGAATTCGAGCTGCTCTGCGCCCTGGCGCGCCACCCGGGCCGCGTGCTCTCGCGCGATTTCCTGCTGGAGCAGACGCGCGGCCGTGAGGCTGGCCCCTTTGATCGCACGGTCGATGTGCAGGTCGGCCGCCTGCGCCGCAAGATCGAGCCCAGGCCGGACAGCCCCGAGATCATCAAGTCCGTGCGCGGCGCCGGCTACATCCTGGTGCCGCCGGTCACGGCGGGCTGAAAGAAAAGCCTTGGACGACAGCGTGCAACCCCCGTCCCTAGCCGTCCACGCAAGCCTGGACATTCCGACCATCGCGCGCGCCCTGTTCGCCGCCTACCCCGACGCGATGCTCGCGGTCGACACGCAAGGCAAGATCGTGCTGGCCAATACCGCCGCCGCCTTGCTGTTCGGCTACGACGTCGAGGAACTGCTGCGCATGGGCGTGGACGCCTTGGTGCCCGACGCCGTGCGCTCGCGCCACGCCTCCTTCCGCGGTGCCTACGGGCAGCGCCCCGCACCGCGGCCCATGGGCACGCAGACCGACCTGGTGGCGCGGCGCAAGGACGGCAGCGAGGTGATGGTGGAGATCGCCCTGAGCCCCATGCAGGATGGCGGCCAGGTCTATGTGCTGGCCGCCATCCGCGACATCAACGCTTACCCGCGCGCGCTGCAGGCCCTGCGCCGCGCGCGCTACAGCGATTCGCTGGCCCGGCTGGGCCGCCTGGCCATCGACGCGCGCGACACGCATGTGCTGCTGGACAGCGCGCCGGCCCTGGCCGCGGAGGCGCTGGACGTGGAGGCCGCGCGCGTCTACCTGCTGGACGAGAGCCGCAGCGAATTCCGCGTCGCCGGCGGCAAGGGCGTGCTGCCCAGTGAGGCCTCGGGCAGCCGCGTGGCCAACGATGCGCAGAGCCTGCTGGGCTACGTGCTGGCGCAGGCCGCGCCGGTGATCGTCCATGACTTCCGCAGCGAGCAGCGCTTCAAGGTGCCGCAGGCCTATGTCGATGCGGGCCTGGTCAGCGGCATGGCCGTGCCCCTGTTTGAACGCGGCCAGGTGATGGGCGTGCTGGCCGTGCGATCGTTCAAGGCGCTGCACTTTGGCGCCGACGAGCAGGGCTTTGTGCAGACCCTGGCCGACATGCTGGCCAACTGCCTGCTGCGCATCCGCACCGAAGAGGCGCTGCAGCACGCCGCGCGGCTGGAGAGCGTGGGCCAGCTGACGGGCGGCATCGCACATGACTTCAACAACCTGCTGACCGTCATCCAGGGCAATCTGCAGGTGCTGGCCGAGCTGGACCTGCCGGTGCAGGACGCGCAGGCCCAGCAGTTGCTGGCCGCAGCCGAACGCGCCGGCCGGCGTGCGGCCGAATTGACGGGAAAGCTGCTGGCCTTCTCGCGCCGCCAGGTGCTGCGGCCCGGCGTGGTGGACGTGAACGCGCTGCTGCACTCGCTGGCCGACATGCTCAGGCGCACGCTCGATCAGCACATCGCGGTAAGCGTGGAGGTGGCGCCGGATTGCCCGCCGGTGCTCGCCGACCCGAGCCTGCTGGAATCGGCCCTGCTCAATGTGGCCATCAATGCCCGCGACGCGATGCCGCAGGGCGGCCGGCTGCAATTCGAGGCCCGGCCGGCACTGCCGCCGATGGACCTAGACGCCGATGCTCCCGCAGCAGCGCGCCGCTTCGTCTCCATCGTCGTCAGCGACAACGGCGTCGGCATGAGCGATGCCGTCAAGGAGCGCGCCTTCGAGCCCTTCTACACCACAAAGGAAAGCGGCCGCGGCACGGGCTTGGGCCTGTCCACCGTCTACGGCTTCGTGCGCCAATCCAACGGCGCCGTCACCATCGACAGCGAAGTGGGCCAGGGCACGCGCATAAGCCTGTACCTGCCCACGCCGCAGACGGAAGATGCAGCGGCCCATGTCGGCGCGCTGGCGCGCAGCCTGCTGCCGCAGGGCTTGCGCTTGCTGCTGGTCGAGGACGACGTCGAGGTGCGCAAGGTATTGCGCCATTTCCTGGAAGGCATGGGTTGCCAGGTCAGCGACGCCGTCAACGGCGAACAGGCGCTGGGCCTGCTCGATCCCGGTGCTGGCTTCGACCTGCTACTGACCGACATCGCGCTGGGCCCGGGCATGCGCGGCACCGAGCTGGCAGCCCTGGCGCAGCAGCGGCAGCCCGGCCTGCCGGTCCTGCTGATGTCGGGCTTCACGCCCGAATTCCTGGACACCGGCAACGATGCGCTGGCGAACTGGCCCTTGCTGCGCAAGCCCTTCAAGCGCGCGGAACTCGAGCGCGCGATCGTCGAGGCGCTGAGTTACTGAAGGGTGGCGGAAGGAGGCACAAGACTGCGCTGCACGAACTCGGCCAGCGCCGCCACATTGGGAATGTGCACATCGCGCCGGCCCTTTTCGACAAAGGAAATCACCTGCTCGCGCGCCAGGCGCGAGAGCGCACGGCTGACCGATTCCAGCGTGATGCCGAGATAGTTGCCGATCTCCGCGCGGCTCATGCGCAGGGCGATCTGGTCGCTGCGCAGGCCGCGCTCGGCTTGCGCCTCGGCCCAGTGGCGCAGGAAGTCGGCCACGCGGGCATCGGCGGTGAGCGTGCAGACGGCGGTCAGCGATTCGCGCTCGCCGCTGAGCTGGCGGCTCATGGCCTGGTGCAGCACGGTCAGCAGGGCCGGCTGCTTGGCGGCTGCGGCGATCAGCGATTCATAGCGGATGGTCCAGACCTCGCCGGTGTCCATGGCGATGGCATCGCAGGCATGGCAGCCCTCGGCAATGCCCTCGAAGCCCAGCCAGTCGCCGCGGAACTTCAGGCCCACGACCTGCTCGCGCCCATCGGCGATCAGGTTGACGAGCTTGAAGAAGCCCGAATTCACCACGTACAGATTGCGGAACGGATCGCCGGCGTGATAGATCACATCGCCCGCGTGCACCAGCCGGCGCAGCGGCGCCAGCTCGTCGCGCAGCAGGGCCAGCATGTCGGCAATCTGCTGCACCACGGCCTGGCGCGAAGCGGTCTCGCGGCCCGGCACGCGGTGCATCAGTTGCGGACGCGAATGCGAGGCTTCGAGATTTGCGGTGTTGAGCATGATGGTGTCCTCGGTCTGTGGGCTGCAATGGAACTCATGCTAGGAAGCGCCCTGCAACACGCTGCGAACGGCCGGTGCGACTCGGTAACAGTGGGTGAACCGAAGATGTCTGCTCTGCAACAGTCGATACATGCAGCCGCGCTTGCGCATTCGCAACCGGCAAGCGTGGGGGCTGGGTAGCCTGCGGCGAATGGCGGCATTCCGCGGCCAACCGTTCCTTCCATGAATCCGTCCGAGCCAGGAATCCAGAGCCCGCCCACGCTGTCGCCCTTGCAGCGGGATCAGCTGCTGGCCTGCGCACGCAAGCTGCTGCAGGCCAGCGTTTCGGGCGATCCCTGGCGGCCCCTGCGCGGCAGGAACCTCGGCCTGCTGTGCGAGCAAGGCGTCAGCGAGGGCGCCGAACTCTTTCGCGCTGCCTGCAGCGAACTCGGCGCGCGCGTGGCCACCATCCAGCCCAGCCTGGACTGGTGCAAGGCGCCGCAGGAGGTCGTGACTCAGACGGCGCAGGTGCTGGGCCGTCTCTACGATGCCATCGAATGCCAGGGCCTGGCGCCGGAGCTGGTCGCCCAGCTGGGTGCCGCCGCGGGCGTGCCGGTGTTCGACCGCATCGCCCTGCCCGGCACTCTGAGCGAGGAACTGGCCGGCCGCATCGACCCCGCGCTGCCGGCGGACACCAGCCGGCGCTATCTGCTCGAAGCCGCAATCCTCGGCGCACTGGGGCTCGGTGGCTGAACGATTGCGCGCAACTTGAGAGTCAGCTCTGGATTTAAAGTTCGCAATCGACGCTTTCGCAGGCGTCCTAGTCTTGGTTCCGATGAAGGCCCGCCCGGCCTGCATCCCACTCAACCCCGCATTCCAGGAGATCCAGCATGACCGCTCTGACCCGTTCGAATCCTTCGACCAGTTCCTCCCCGAGATGCTCCGCCGCATGAAACTGCCGCTGCATTTCAGCGACGAGCCGAACGCCGAGATCCGCATCGACATCACCGAGAAGGACAAGGACTACGCCGTGCGCGCCGAAATCCCCGGTGCCAAGAAGGAGGACATGCGCATCCGTGTGGACGGCAACTTCGTCTCGATCGCCGCCGACATCCGCAAGGACCACGAGGAAAAGTCCGGCGACCGCGTGGTGCTCACCGAGACCTACCGTGGCAACGTCTCGCGCGGCTTCTCGCTGGCCCACGAGATCGACGCCAAGCATGTGATTGCCAAGCTGAGCGACGGCGTGCTGAACCTGACCCTGCCCAAGCGCGAAGGCAGCGCTAGCAAGACCATCGAGATCCAGTGACCGTCCCGGCCGCTGGAGAAAGGCCGCCGCGGCGGCCTTTGCCTTGTCATCGGCGGTTCATGCCCGCGGCTGCGTGGCGGCCGCGATCCAGTCGCCCATCGGCGCCCAGCCCGGCATGGCGGACAGGGGCCCGGCCATCGGCGGCGCCGCATTGCCGACCAGCTTCTTGACCATCGCCAGCTGGGTCTGGTTGCAGACCTGGGCCACGTCCATCCAGTAGCGCCAGGCGGCCTGGAGGTCGTCGCCGGCGGCGTTCACGGCGCTGCTCATCATCGCGCCGGGATCACCATCGCCCTGAAGCTTCAGCTGCGTGGCCTCGTGGCGGATCTGCGCCTCATGGGCCGCATCCATCTGCAGATGACGCAGGTGCTGCGCGCCTTCCAGCAGCGCGCAGCTGAGCTCGTTCATCATCGCCAGCTGCGCCTGGAGGACGGGGGCCACGGATGCCGCAAGGGCAGGCGGGGCGGGGCTGGCGCCATCGGCCAGGCCATTCGCGCTCCTGGATCGGGTGGAAGTCTTCATGGATGTCCCCTTGGCCGGAGCAATGAAGTGGCCGCGGCATCGGCTCCGGCTGCCGAAGCACGGCGTCGCATCAGCCTAGGCCGGCACGCGCCGGCCCGATTGACAACTCGCAAGTTCAGCGCAGCCGATCCGGCGCTTGAGAGTTCGCAAGCGCGGTCGCAGGCCGCGTCCAAGAATTCAGCCATGCCCGACGCCGCCCACACCAGCCTCGACCACGCCCTGCATGCGCAGATGGCCCGCGCCACCCAGGGCATCTCACCGGGCTCCGCGGTCAGCGCCTACATGGACTGGCTCACCCATCTGGCCCTCTCGCCGGGCAAGCAGGCCGAACTCTGGATCAAGGCGCAGCGCAAGTTCGGCAAGCTGAGCCTGCACGCCGCGCAATGCGCGACGCAGCCTTCCAGGCCCTGCATCGAGCCACTACCGCAGGACCGCCGTTTCGATGCGCCCGAATGGCAGCAGTGGCCCTTCAAGCTGATCTACCAGAGCTTTCTGCTGACCCAGCAGTGGTGGCAGAACGCGACCACCGGCATCGAGGGCGTGAGCGCGCACCACGAGCAGATGGTCACCTTTTTCGCACGCCAATGGCTGGACATGCTCGCGCCTTCCAACTTCCTGCGCACCAATCCCGAAGCCCTGGCCGAGACCTTCAGGAGCGGCGGCATGAACCTGCTGCGCGGCGCTCAATACCGCCTGGAAGATGCGCTGCGCCTGGCCGCCGGCGCCGCGCCGCCGGTGATGGCGCAGTTCCGCCCAGGCCACGAGGTCGCGCTCGCGCCGGGCAAGGTGGTGATGCGCAACCGCCTGGTCGAGCTGATTCAGTACGCGCCGCAGACACCGACGGTGCACGCCACGCCGCTGCTGATCGTGCCCTCGTGGATCATGAAGTACTACATCCTCGACCTCTCGCCGCACAACTCGTTGGTGCGCTACCTGGTCGAGCGCGGCCACACGGTCTTCATGCTGTCCTGGAAGAACCCGGACAGCGAGGACCGCGATCTCGGGATGGAAGACTATCTGCAGTTGGGCGTGATGGCCGCCATCGACGAGATCACCTCCATCTGCCCGAGGCGCGGCATCCAGGGCCTGGGCTATTGCCTGGGCGGCACGCTGCTGGCGATTGCGGCTGCGGCGATGGCGCGCGACGGCGACGTGCGCCTGCGCTCCCTGAGCCTGCTGGCCAGCGAGCTCGATTTCAGCGAGCCGGGCGAGCTGGGCCTGTTCATCGACGAAAGTCAGCTCGCCTACCTGGATGCGCTGATGTCCGAGAAGGGCTACCTCGACGGCAAGCAGATGGCCGGCGCCTTTGCTCTGCTCAACGCGCGCGACCTGGTGTGGTCGCGCATGGAGCACGAGTACCTGATGGGCCAGCGCGCACCGGTAAGCGACCTGATCGCCTGGAACGCCGACGCCACCCGCATGCCCGAGCGCCAGCACCATGAATATCTGCATCGGCTCTATCTGCACAACGACCTGGCCGAGGGCAGGTACCCGGCCGGCGGCCAACCGGTTGCGCTGGCCGACATCACGGTGCCGATGTTCGTTCTTGGCACGCAGCGCGATACGGTCTCGCCCTGGCACTCGGTCTACAAGGCGCATCTGCTGACGCATGGGGAGCTCAGCTTCTGCCTGTGCAGCGGCGGGCACAACGTGGGCGTGGTCGATCCGCCGGACGCCGAGGTGCCGCACAGCTTCCAGCTGGCCACGCGCGCCGCAGGCGGGAGTTTCATCGACGCCGACAGCTGGGCCCGCGACACTCCCTTGCAAGCCGGCTCCTGGTGGCCGGCCTGGGAGCAATGGCTGCATCGCCAGGCCGGACGCCGCGTGGCACCGCCGCCGCTGGGCCGCGCCGTGCTGGGCGATGCGCCAGGCCACTATGTCTTGCAAGCCTGAGGAGCCGCCGTGAGCGACGAAGTACTCGAAAACCGCCCCTTCGACGAGCTGCGCGTCGGCGACAGCGCCAGCCTGCAGCGGCATGTCACGCGGCGCGACATCCAGCTCTTCGCTGCAGCGTCGGGCGACCACAACCCCGCGCATATCGACGCGGCCTATGCGCGCAGCACCCGCTATCACGGCATCATCGCCCACGGCATGCTGGGCGCCTCGCTGATCTCGGCCGTCCTGGGCACGCGGCTGCCCGGCCCCGGCACGCTGTACCTGAGCCAGTCGCTGCGTTTTCTGATGCCAGTCCAGTCGGGCGACCTGCTCACCGCCACCGTCACGGTCACCTCGCTGGACCCCGGGCGCCAGCACGCCATGCTCGATACGCGCTGCGTCAACCAGGACGGGCAGCTCGTCATCAGCGGAGAGGCCGAAGTGATGGCGCCGGCCGACAAGCTGCGCATCCGCGAGACCGACCTGCCCGAGCCGTTCTGGGCCGACAAGGAACTGCGCTACGAGAAGCTGCTGAAGGCCGCCGCGCAATGCCCGCGCATCCGCATGGGCGTGGTCCACCCATGCAGCCGCGAGTCGCTCGAAGGCGCGCTCGACGCCGCGCGGCTAGGCCTGATCGAACCGGTGCTGATCGGGCCCACGCAGCGCATCCGCGCCCTGGCCGACGAATGCGGCCTCGACCTCACCGGCGCGCAATTCATCGACGCGCCGCACAGCCACGCTGCCGCGGCCAAGGCGGTGGCGATGGCGCGCGCCGGCCAGCTGCAGGCGCTGATGAAGGGCAGCCTGCACAGCGACGAGCTGCTCAGCGAAGTGGTGAACGCCGAGACCGGGCTGCGCACCGCGCGGCGCATCAGCCACGTCTTCGTGCTGGACGTGCCGCGCTATCCCAAGCCGCTACTGATCACCGATGCGGCGATCAATATCGCGCCGGACTTCGACACCAAGGTCGATATCGTGCGCAACGCCATCGACTTGGCCCACGCGCTGGGCCGGCAGCAGCCCAAGGTGGCGGTGCTGTCGGCCGTGGAGACCGTCAGCTCCAAGCTGCGCTCGGCCATGGAGGCTGCGGCGCTGTCCAAGATGGCCGAGCGTGGGCAGATCACCGGCGGCCTGGTGGACGGGCCGCTGGCATTCGACAATGCCGTCTCGCCGCTGGCCGCGCGCAGCAAGGGCATCACCTCCGCCGTGGCCGGCGATGCCGACATCCTCGTCGTGCCCGACATCGAGGCCGGCAACATGCTGGCCAAGCAGCTGGAGTACCTGGGCGACGCGCAACTGGCCGGCCTGGTGATGGGGGCGCGCGTGCCGATTGCGCTGACCAGCCGCGCCGACACGGCCCATTCGCGCATCGCCTCCTGCGCGCTGGCCCTGCTGTGGGTCAGGCAACAAAGTCAGGGCCAGCCATGAACGCGATCCCGCCCGATATGGTCATCGCGATCAATGCCGGTTCGTCCGGCTACAAGTTCGCCGCCTTTGCCTGCAGCGGGCGCGATGGCGATCCGCAGCGCCTGCTGCACGGCGAGATCGCGGGTGTCGGCCACGCGCCACATCTGCAGGCCTGGCGCGACGACGGCCAGGCCATCGAGGCCCTGAAATGGCAGGAGAACGCGCAGTCGCCGCAGGGGCTGGAAGGCGCGATGCGCCGCCTCTTTGAATGGCTGCTGCTGCAGCTGCCAGAGCATCGCGTCTGCGGCGTCGCCCATCGCGTGGTGCATGGCGGCACGCGCTACACGCGGCCCTTGCGCGTATCGCCCGCCGTGCTCGATGGCCTGACGGCGCTGACCCCGCTGGCGCCGCTGCACCAGCCCCAGAGCCTGGCGGCGATCCGCGCCATCGAGGCCATCGATTCGAGCCTGCCGCAGATCGCCTGCTTCGACACCGCCTTCCACGCCGAGCAGGACTGGGTGATGCATGCCTACGCCCTACCCCACAGCCTGCGTGTCCTGGGCCTGCGCGGCTACGGCTTTCACGGCCTTTCCTACGACTACATCTCCGGCCGACTGCCGCAGCTGCTGGGCGAGCGGGCCGAGGGCCGCGTGGTGGTGGCGCATCTGGGCAACGGCGCCAGCCTGTGCGCCCTGCGCGAGCGCCGCAGCGTGGCCACCACCATGGGCTTCTCGGCGCTCGACGGCCTGGTGATGGGCACGCGCTGCGGCCATCTGGATCCCGGCGTGCTGCTCTACCTGATCAGCACCCTGGGCATGGATGGGCGGCGCCTCGAAGCGCTGCTCTATGGCGAATCGGGCCTGCTGGGCATTTCAGAAATCTCCTCCGACATGCACGTGCTTGAGGCCAGCAGCCACCCGCGCGCGAAGGCCGCCATCGATCTCTTTCTCAACCGCCTGGCACGCGAACTCGGCGGCATGGCCGCCATGCTGGGCGGGCTCGACGCGCTGGTCTTCACGGCCGGCGTAGGCGAGCACAGCGCCGCAATCCGCCGCCGCGCCTGCGCCGATGCGGCCTGGCTGGGCGTGGAGATCGACGACGCGGCCAACGAGGCGCAGACCAGCGGTGCACGTTGCATCAGCACGCCGGCCAGCCGCGTCAGCGTGTGGGTGATTCCCACCAACGAAGAGCTGGTGCTGGCCCGCCAGGGCTGGAGCCAGCTGCGGGCCTGTTCCTAACTCGCTTCCGGTGAGAGCCAGTTGGGCCGCGCCGCGTCAGGCACTTTCTCCATGCCCTGGATCGCATCCCTCAGGCCGTAGAGGTCGGACACGCTGCTTCCGTCCAGCACGTCGGCCTGGCGCAGGGCCAGCACGGGTAGGGGCGGCCTGCCGATGATGCGGGCGATCTCGGCGGCGGCGTTGAAACCGCCCTGCAGGCCCATCACGCAGACCAGTGAGACCCGCTGGATCGTCGGCGTCTTGCGGGGCCCGAAGATGTCGTACAGGAAGCTGCGCACCGGCGAAGCCAGCTGGCCCATCCAGATCGGCGAGATCACCACCATGTGGTCGAACCCGGCCGGATCCGGCCCCACGGCATGGTAGGCCGGCGTGCGGAACAGCAGCGACTCCGACATGCAGCGCAGGTCGCCAACGAAGCCGGCCCGCGACTGCACGTCTTGCAACTCCAGCTGCGGCCACTGCGTCAGCTGCTGCAGCTGGTCAGCCACCCGCTTGGCGGTGCCGGTTCTTGAGTAATAGGCGATCAGTGTGCGCGACATGGCGATGGCTCCTATTGGGCGAGTGCCCGCAGCTTGCAGGCCGCGGCACGGCCCGGCTTGAAAAATCGCAAGCGCGCGAGCGCTGCGCCGTTTGCGACTTCGCAAGCGGCCGCGTCGCATCGCGCCCACCATGGCGGCACCCACCACCTCTCGAAGGAGTCGCCATGTACCAGAAGATCCTCGTGCCGATCGATGGCAGCGAGCCCTCCAACCGCGCGCTCGACGAAGCCATCGCCCTGGCCAAGCTGACCCAGGGGCAGCTCAAGCTCCTGCACGTCGTCGATGAGCTCTCCTTTGCGATGGCGGCCGGCTACGGCTCTGCATCGACAGGCGTCGCCGGCTCGTACAGCGGCGACCTTTTCGAAGCCTTGCAGGAGGGCGGCAAGAGCATCCTGAACGTTGCCGAAGACCGCGCGCGCGCCGCCGGCGTCTCCTACGTGAGCGTGCTGCAGGACAGTTTCGACGGCCGGCTGTCCGACCAGGTGGTGGCGCTGGCGCGGTCCTGGCCTGCGGACCTGATCGTGCTGGGCACCCACGGTCGGCGCGGCATGGAGCGCCTCTTCATGGGCAGCGACGCGGAGCTCATCGTGCGCGTGGCGCCGGTGCCGGTGCTGCTGGTCCGTACACCCCAGGGCGCGAAGGATTGAGCCTGCGGCGCAAGCGTTCCCGAGACCGGAAGCCTCCATGTCCAGCATAACCCTGCGCATCATCTTCGAGGAGCATCTGGCGCTGGAGTCCGTGCTGCGCTCGCTGCAAGGCCATCTGGCGGAAGCCAGGCGGCTCGACAAGCGGCCGGACTTCCATCTCGTCCGCAACATGCTCTTCTATGTCGACGAGTTCCCTGAGCGCAGGCATCACAAGAAGGAGTCGGAGCTGCTGTTCCCCAAGATCCGCGCCCGGAGCCTGCATGCACGCGAGCTGATGGACGAGCTCGACGCACAGCATGCGCAAGGCGAGCATGCCATCCATCGCCTGGAGCATGCGCTGCTGGCCTACGAGGTGATGGGCGAGAGCCGGCGCGAGGCCTTCGAGACGGCAGTGCACCGCTACGTCGACTTCTATGTGGCGCACATGCGCCTCGAAGAGTCGCAAGTCCTGCCGTTGGCCTCGCGCGTGCTGAGCGCCGAAGACTGGGCCGACCTTGACGACGCCTTCTCGCAAAACCGGGACCCGCTGGTGACACATGATCCGGAGTTGCAATACCGGCGCCTGTATAGGCGCATCGCCGGCCAATGCAGCCGGCTGGCCGGCACCAGCGGCGCGCCATGAGCGCGGCCGAGTCGATCATCGACGACCCGCAGGAGCTGGGCGCCTTCACCCAATGGTGCAAGGGTGCAGGCGCTGAAGCCGTGGCGGAATCGTCGCTGCAGATCGGCGGCATGCACTGCGCGAGTTGTGCGCTGGCGGTGGAAGCCGCCCTGAACGCGATCCCCGGCGTGCTGGGTGCCAGCGTCAACGGCGCCACGCAGACGGCGCGCGTGCGCTGGGATGCGCGGCTGACCAAACCCTCTCAATGGCTGACGGCCGTCGAGCGCGCCGGATACACGGCGGTGCCCGACACGGCGGCGCAGGCGCGCGCGCTGCGCGAGCGCGAGCGCCGCCTCATGCTGTGGCGCGTCTTCGTGGCGGTGTTCTGCTCGATGCAGGTGATGATGATGGCGACGCCTTCCTACGTCAGCGCGCCGGGCGAGCTGGCGCCGGACCTGAAGCAGCTGCTCGACTGGGGCGCCTGGCTCGCGACCCTGCCCGTCCTGTTCTTCAGCGCCGCGCCCTTCTTCAGCGGCGCCTGGCATGCGCTGAAGAACGCTCGCATGGGCATGGACGTGCCGGTGGCACTGGGCATCGCGGTGACCTTCGTCGCCAGCTCCGGCGCCACCTTCGATCCGGCCGGCATGTTCGGCAGCGCGGTCTACTTCGATTCGCTGACCATGTTCGTGTCCTTCCTGCTGGTCGGACGCTGGCTGGAGATGAACGCGCGCCAAAAGGCCGCCGCGCAGCTGGAACTCAGCTTCAACCGTCTGCCCGAAGGCGTGGAGCGGGTGCTGGAAGACGGCCGCTGCGAGACCGTCAGCGCGCGGCGCCTGAAGCCGGGCGACCGCGTGCGTGTGCCGGCCGGCCAGGGCTTTCCGGCCGACGGCCTCGTCGTCGAGGGCGAGACGACGGCCGACGAAGCCCTGCTGACCGGCGAGCCGCAGGCGGTGACCAAGCGCCTGGGCGACGCGGTGGTCGCCGGCAGCATGAACCTAGGCGGGCCCGTGGATGTCCGGGTGCTGCGCACAGGTGCGGACACGCGCTATGAGGCCATCGTGGCGCTGATGCGCCAGGCCCTGTCGCAGCGGCCCGACCTGGGCCGCGTGGCGGATCGCTGGGCCGGGCCTTTCCTGCTGGCCGTCATCGTGTTGGCCTTGGGCGCTGCCGTCGTCTGGCATTGGATCGCCCCGGACCGGGCGGTCTGGGTCGCGGTCTCGGTGCTGGTGGTGACCTGCCCCTGCGCTCTGTCGCTGGCCGTGCCCACGGCGTTGCTAGGTACCGCCTCGTTCCTGGCGCGCTCCGGCGTGCTGGTGTGCCGGCTGGACGCGCTCGAAACCCTGGCGCGCGTGCAGCACGTGTTCGTGGACAAGACCGGCACGCTGACGGATGCCGGCCTGCACTGCCGTACCGTCTGGCTGCTCGGCAAGGGACGGTACGAAGGCACTGCGAAGATGCGCGCCGTGGCCGCCTCGCTGGGGGCTCGCTCCACGCACCCGCTCGCGCGTGCGCTGGTCCGGGACCAGGCCGATGCCGGGCTGGTGTGGCAGGACATCAGAGAGCAGCCCGGCGCGGGCCTGGAGGGTCGCGATGCCGAGGGGCGCCTTTGGCGACTGGGCTCGGCAGCATGGGCGGCGCTCACGCCGCCGGCGGAAGAGCCGGCGCTGATTTCCGTCTGGCTGTCGCGTGATAGGCAGGTCCTGGCCCGTTTCGAGTTCGAGGAACGGGCGCGCGCCGACAGCGTCGCGGCGATCCAGGCCTTGAAGCATCGGCGCATGAAAGTCACCTTGCTGTCGGGCGACAGCGAGCTGCGGGTCAAGGCCATCGGAACCACGCTGGGCATCGCCGACAGCCGGGGCGATCTCACGCCCGAGGCCAAGCTGCGGGCGGTGCGCGAGGCACAAGGCCGCGGCGAGGTGGTGGCCATGATCGGCGACGGCATCAACGATGCGCCGGTGATGGCGCAGGCCGACGTGGCCCTGGCGATGGGCGAAGGCGCGGGCATCGCCAAGTCCGAGGCCGACGTGGTGCTGCTGGGCAACTCGCTGTCCGGCGCCGTGCTGTCGCAGGACCGCGCACAGCGCACGATGCGCATCATCCGGCAGAACCTGGTCTGGGCCGCGCTCTACAACGCGGTGGGCGTGCCGCTGGCGCTGCTGGGCCTGCTGCCGCCCTGGGCCGCGGGCCTGGGCATGGCGTGCAGCTCGCTGTTCGTGGTCCTGAACTCACTGCGGCTGACGCGCTGAGGCTTGCACGCTGATGGACATCCTCTATCTCCTCATTCCGCTGTCCGCCGTGCTGGTGCTGGCCATCATCGGCGTGTTCGGCTGGGCGCTGAACGCCGGGCAGTTCGACGCGCTCGATGCCGAGGGGGAACGGATTCTCGAAGCCTCATTCGATCCGCTTGAAAAATCGCAAGTGGAGAAATAAGGCGGCTCAAAGAATGCGCTGGCGTGTTCACGAGGAGCCCCGCAATGACCGTTTCGAAACTTGAAGCCACGCCAGTCTACGAAGACGGGCCCGTCAGAATGTTTGCGCTGGCCGCCGTCCTGTGGGGTGTGGTCGGCATGCTGGTCGGCGTGTTCATCGCCGCCGAGCTGACCTGGCCCGATCTGAACCTCGGCATCTCCTGGCTCAGCTACGGCCGCCTGCGGCCGCTGCACACCAACGCGGTGATCTTCGCCTTCGGCGGCTGCGCGCTGATGGCCACATCCTTCCACGTCGTCCAGCGCACCTGCCAAACCCGGCTCTTCCTGCCGGCGCTGGCCAAGTTCGTCTTCTGGGGCTGGCAGGCCGTCATCGTGGCCGCTGCCATCACCTTGCCGCTGGGCATCACGCAGGGCAAGGAATACGCGGAACTCGAATGGCCGATCGACATCCTGATCACCATCGTCTGGGTCGCCTACGCTATCGTCTTCTTCGGCACCATCGGCATGCGCCGCGTGCGCCACATCTACGTGGCCAACTGGTTCTTCGGCGCCTTCATCATCGCGGTGGCGCTGCTGCACGTCGTCAACAGCGCGGCCATCCCGGTAAGCCTGTGGAAGAGCTACTCAGCCTACGCCGGCGTGCAGGACGCGATGGTGCAGTGGTGGTACGGCCATAACGCTGTGGGCTTCTTCCTCACGGCCGGCTTCCTCGGGATGATGTACTACTACATCCCCAAGCAGGCCGAGCGGCCGGTGTACTCGTACCGGCTCTCCATCGTCCACTTCTGGGCGCTGATCTTCACCTACATGTGGGCGGGCCCGCATCACCTGCACTACACCGCGCTGCCCGACTGGGCGCAGTCGGTGGGCATGGTGTTCTCGCTGATCCTGCTGGCGCCCAGCTGGGGCGGCATGATCAACGGCGTGATGACGCTCAGCGGCGCCTGGCACAAGCTGCGCGACGACCCGATCCTGAAGTTCCTCATCGTTTCGCTGTCCTTCTACGGCATGAGCACCTTCGAGGGTCCGATGATGTCCATCAAGACCGTCAACGCGCTCAGCCACTACACGGACTGGACCATCGGCCACGTGCACAGCGGCGCGCTCGGCTGGGTCGGTCTGGTCTCGATGGGATCGCTGTACCACCTGATCCCGCGCATGTACGGCCGCACCAAGATGTACAGCGTGCCGGCCATCGAGCTGCACTTCTGGATCGCCACCATCGGCATCGTGCTCTACATCGCCGCCATGTGGATTGCAGGCGTGATGCAGGGCCTGATGTGGCGCGCCACCAATCCTGACGGCACGCTGGTCTACACCTTCGTGGAAAGCGTCAAGGCCACCTTCCCCTTCTATGTCGTGCGCCTGATTGGCGGCCTGCTCTACCTGAGCGGCATGTTGATCATGGCCTGGAACGTGATCAAGACCGTGAACGCCGGGCGCATTCAGTCCGTGCGCATCCCCATGGCCCTGGCCACTGTCTGATCGAGACGGAGTCTTCAAACCATGAGCGACCATTCCCCCGCCACCGGTCACGAGCGCATCGAGACCAACAACCTGCTGATGATCGTGCTGACGCTGATCGCCGTGGCCATCGGCGGCATCGTGGAGATCGTGCCACTGTTCTTCCAGCGCTCGACCACCCAGCCCGTTGACGGGCTCAAGCCCTACACCGCCCTGCAGCTCGCTGGCCGCGACATCTACATCCGCGAGGGTTGCTACAACTGCCACTCGCAGATGATCCGCACGCTCAGCGCGGAGACGCTGCGCTACGGCCACTACTCGATGGCGGGCGAGTTCGTCTACGACCACCCGTTCCAGTGGGGCAGCAAGCGCACCGGCCCCGACCTGGCCCGCGTGGGCGGCAAATACAGCGACGAGTGGCACCGCATCCACCTGACCAACCCGCGCGATTTGGTGCCCGAATCGAACATGCCGGCCTATGGCTGGCTGGTCACCGGCATGGTGGACCCGGCCGAGATGGCGCCCAAGATGCGCGCGCTGCGCAAGGTCGGCGTGCCCTATGCAGATGCCGAGATCGATGCTGCGGCCGAGGCCGTCAAGGGCCGCACCGAGCTCGAAGCCGTGATTGCCTACCTGCAGGTGCTGGGCACCTCGGTGAAGTGAAGGAGCCGCTGTCGTGGACAACATCAATACCCTGCGTGCGATCGTGACCCTGGTCTCGATGCTGCTCTTCATCGCCATCTGGATCTGGGCCTATTCGCGCCGCAACCGGGCAGGCTTCGAGGAGGCGGCGCAACTGCCCTTCTGTGAAGAGGAAGCCGTGGCCCAGGACAGCAGCAAGGAGCAATCAGCATGAGCGATTTCCTCAACGACGGCTGGTCCGTCTTCGTCGCCGTGCTGACGGTCGCGGGCATCCTGGCTTGCATGGCCTTGCTGATCGTCGCGAGCCGCCGGCGCGTGATGAGCAACGACAACAGCACCGGCCACGTTTGGGACGAAGACCTGCGCGAGATGAACAACCCGCTGCCGCGCTGGTGGATGGGCTTGTTCGTGCTGACGATCGTCTTCGCCGGCGTCTACCTGGCCTTGTATCCGGGCCTGGGCAGCCGCAAAGGCTTGCTGGGATGGACCAGCGCCGGCGAGGTGCAGGCCGACCAGGCCAAGGCCCACGAGCAGATGGCGCCGCTGTACGCCAAATTCGCCGCGCAGAAGACCGAGGCGCTGGCGCGGGATCCGCAGGCTATGGCCGTGGGCGAACGCCTGTTCGCCAACAACTGCGCCGGCTGCCATGGCGCGGATGCACGCGGCAGCAAGGGCTTCCCCAACCTCACCGACTCCGACTGGCTTTGGGGCGGCACGCCCGAGCGCATCGAGGAGACGATCACCAAGGGCCGCATCGGCGTCATGCCGCCGCTGTCCGCCGTGGTCGGCAACGACGAGGACATGCGTAACCTTGCCCACTATGTGCTGAGCCTCTCCGACAGCCCCTACAACTCGATCAAGGCGGCCTACGGCAAGCCGAAGTTCGGCATCTGCGCAGCCTGCCACGGCGCAAATGGCAAGGGCAACACGATGCTCGGCACGCCGAACCTGACCGACAACGTGTGGCTGCACGGCTGGGGCGAGGATGCCATCGTCTCCATGATCAAGAACGGCAAGACCAACGTCATGCCGGCGCATGAAAAGCGGCTGAGCCCCGAGCAGATCCACGTGCTGGCCGCCTATGTGTGGGGGCTCTCGAACACGGCCGCCGCCCAGACACAGAGCGCCGCAAAATGAACGAGAAGGCCGGCGAGCCTGCGGTACAGGTCGTCTCGCTGTACCAGAAGCAGCCCGCCATCCAGGTGCGCAGCGTGGAGGGCTGGTATGCCAACTGGCGCCGCGCGCTGGTGGTGCTGACGCAGCTGGTCTTCTACGGCATGCCCTGGCTGCTGTGGAACGGCCGGCAGGCCATGCTCTTCGACCTGGCCGCGCGCCGCTTCTACATCGGCCCGCTGGTGCTCTACCCGCAGGACTTCATCTACCTGACCGGCCTGCTGGTCGTCTGCGCGTATTCGCTGTTCTTCTTCACCGCCATCGGCGGCCGGCTGTGGTGTGGCTATGCCTGCCCGCAGACGGTCTACACCGAGATGTTCATGGGCGTGGAGCGGCGGCTGGAGGGTGACCGCAGCGCGCGCCTGCGCCTGGACGCCTCGCCCTGGAACCTGGACAAGCTGCTGCGCCGCGGCGGCAAGCATGCCGTGTGGCTGCTCATCGCCCTGTGGACCGGCTTCAGCTTCGTCGGCTACTTCACGCCGATCCGCGCGCTCTGGGCCGAGGCCTTCACGCTGGATTTCGGCCCCTGGGAATGGTTCTGGGTCAACTTCTATGCCCTGGCCACCTATGGCAACGCCGGCTTCATGCGCGAGCAGGTCTGCAAGTACATGTGCCCCTACGCGCGCTTCCAGAGCGCGATGTTCGACCGCGACACGCTCATCATCGGCTACGACACCCACCGCGGCGAACCGCGCGGCCCGCGAGGCCGCAAGAACAGCGCGGCGCAGCGCCAGCTGGGCTCCTGCATCGACTGCAGCCTGTGCGTGCAGGTCTGCCCCACCGGCATCGACATCCGCAAGGGCCTGCAGTACGAATGCATCGGCTGCGCCGCCTGCATCGACGCCTGCAACAACGTGATGGACAAGGTCGGCGAGCCGCGCGGCCTGATCCGCTACTCGACCGAGAACGCCATCGAGCGCGGCTGGACCGAGGCGCGGATCTGGCGGCGCCTGCTGCGCCCGCGCGTGCTCGTGTACGGCGTAGTTCTGGTGCTGATCAGCGGCCTGGTGCTGGGCAGCATCGCGCTGCGCAAGCCCTTCAAGGTGGACGTGCTGCGCGACCGCAGTTCGCTGGCCCGCCTCGTCGAGCAGGGCCGCATCGAGAACGTCTACCGGCTCCAGCTCATGAACGTCACCGAATCGCCGCAGCACTACCGCATCCGCGCCGAAGGGCTCGACGGCCTCACCGTAGCGTCGCAGACCGAGTACGAGGTGGAGAGCGTCGGCGCGCGCTGGGTGGCGGTACGCGTGCAGGTGCCCCCGCAGACGGCTGCCGCGCTGGCGCCTGGCGCGCATCCGATCCGCTTCGTCATCGAACGGATCGCGGCCACGCCCGCCGAATCACTGAGCGAAAAGTCCACTTTCGTCCTTCCGCGCTGAGACAGGAGATCGTCATGCAAGATAAATTCGGACCCGTTGCTCCCTGGTGGAGGCACGGCCTGGCCTGGATGGTCTGGGGCGGCCCCGCGCTGGTCGTGGTGGCCAGCTTCGTGACGCTGGCCCTCGTGATCATCCATCCGGACCCCGAGCTGCATCCGGCGCTGCTGAGCACGCGGCAGGCGCCGGCAGAGGATGACAGCGGCGCCAGCCAGCCCGCCCTGCCGGCCCGCAACCATGCCGCCGAGGGGCACTGAAGTGAAACTGAAGAGCCCCTCGCCCAACCGTGCCACGCTGAACGCGGGCCCGTCCGGTCGGTCCCCCGGGGGGACCCCGAGGCATACGGCATCGAGCCGCATGCCCCGACAGGCGGGCCGGCTCGGGAGCGGCCCAGCGCTCGGCCCGAAATGCAAGGCCTCCGGGCAGCGCGTGTTTCATGCAACGAGGGTGGCGCGCATCGCCATGGACCGCTGATGTCCGGCGCGGCCCATCGTACCCAGCGGCTGGCGGCAGTGCTGTGGCCTTCCTTCCTGATCGCCGGCGCGATGGAGATGCTGGTCTTCTCCATGGTCGACCCCGGCGATCTGCACGGCATCGGCGGCGCCGCCATCGAGATGTCGCGGCAGGCGGTCTACACGCTGGGCTTCCTAGCCTTCTGGGCCATGGTCAGCATCGCGTGCTCCCTAACCGCACTGCTGATGACCGAGACCGACGCAAGCGCCGAGGAGCGGGCCGGCGCTTGATGTTTTTCAAGCCCGCCCCGCGGCGCCACGCCATAGTGCATGCATGAACACCGTGACCCTCGCCAGCGTCGCTGAGCTGTCCGCCACTCTTGCCTCGCGCCTTGACATGCAGGGGCCGCGCTACACCTCCTATCCCACGGCAGACCGCTTCAGCGAGGCCTTCGGCGCGGCCGACTACGTGCAGGCACTGCAGGAGCGAGCCCGGGCCGACAAGGCCGGGGCAGCGCCGCCGCTCTCGCTGTACATCCACATCCCCTTCTGCGAATCGGTCTGCTACTACTGCGCCTGCAACAAAGTCGTGACGCGTCGTCACGAGCGCGCCATGGCGTATGTGCAGGCGCTGGAGCGCGAGATTGAGCTGCACACGCAGATCCTGGGCAGCGCGCAGCGGGTCACCCAGCTGCACCTGGGTGGAGGCACGCCGACCTTCCTGAACGACGACGAATTGCTGGCCTTGATGGACGCGATCCGGCGCAGCTTTGAGCTCCAGCCCGACGCCGAGATTTCCATCGAGGTGGACCCCCGCACCGTTGACCGACGGCGCCTGCAGTCCCTGGCCGCGATGGGCTTCAACCGGCTGAGCCTGGGCGTGCAGGACTTCGACCCGGCGGTGCAGGCGGCGGTGCACCGCGTGCAATCCTTCGAGCTGGTGGCCGAGCTGATGCGCAGAGCGCGCGAGCTGGGCTTTACCTCGATCAACGTCGATCTGATCTACGGCCTGCCCAGGCAGACGGCCGCCTCCTTCGCGCGCACGCTGGAGCAGGTGAACCAACTGCGCCCTGATCGCATCGCGCTCTACGCCTACGCGCACCTGCCGCGGCGCTTCCCGCCGCAACGCCGCATCGTGAGCGAAGACCTGCCCGCGGCAGAGGACCGCCTGCACATGATCCAGCAGGCCATCGCCACCTTCCTGAGCCACGGCTACCACTACATCGGCATGGACCATTTCGCGCTCGCCGACGACGCGCTGGCGATTGCCAGGCGCGAGGGCCAGTTGCACCGCAACTTTCAGGGCTACAGCACGCAGGCCGACTGCGACCTGATCGGCCTGGGCGTCTCGGCCATCGGACGCATGGGCGATTGCTACAGCCAGAACGCCAAGTCGCTGGACGAGTATTACGAGGCCCTGCAGCTCGGTCGCTTTCCGGCGGCCCGGGGCATCACGCTGACGCCCGACGACCTGCTGCGCCGCGAACTCATCATGGCGCTGATGTGCCGGGGCCGGGTCTCGGTGGCCGCCATCGAGGCCCGGCATCCAATCGACTTCAAGCGCTACTTTCAGGACGACATCGGGCGGCTGCGCCCCTTGCAGGAGCTGGGCCTGGTGGACATCGGCCCCGAGGCCATCGAGGTCAGCGCGAGCGGCTGGTTCTTCGTACGCGCGATCGCCATGGCCTTCGATCGCCACCTGCAATCCGATCCGGCACGCAGCCGTTTTTCCCGAATCTTCTAGCCGTGATCACTTCGGTCGACGCCGCCGTCATCTGCAGCGCAGGCTTGCTCGGCCTGTCCAGCGTGCCGCACTGCGCCGCCATGTGCGCTGCGCCCTGCGCCGCGCTGGTCGCTCGCACGCCAGGCGCGGCGCCGGCCTTCCACACGGGCCGGCTGCTGGGCTACGCCGCTGCGGGTGCGGTCGCTGCGGCGAGCCTGGGCGTGATCGGTGAATGGGCCCGGTCTCTGCATTGGCTGCTGGCGCTGTGGGTGCTGCTGCAGGCCGCCATGCTCAGCGTCGGCGGCTTCATGCTGCTCACGGGCCGCACGCTCGCCTTGAACGGCGTGGGCGGCTGGGCACTGCCGCTGCCGCGGCAGGATGGCTCACAGCCGATCCGCTGGGCCCGCGCACGCGCAGGCCTGGCCGGCGGGCTGTGGGTGGCGTGGCCTTGCGGCGCCTTGCAGGGTGCGCTGGTCGTGGCCGCGCTGGCGTCGAACCCGGTGAGCGGGGCGGCGGCGATGGCGGCTTTCGCGCTGGCCAGCAGTGCCGGCCTGTGGCTTGCGCCCTGGCTGTGGAGCCGGGCGGCCGGATCATCCATGCAAGCTCATGCGACGCGCCTGGCGGGCATGTTGCTGGTGCTGGTGTCGGCCTGGGCGCTTTGGCGCTCGCTCGGGGCACGCATCACGGCGTGGTGCTGACGGGCCCTCCGGCCCTGCGCAGGCATGACGCGCGCCAGGGCTAGGGAGCCGTAGCGGTGCAGGCACCGTCCAGCGCGCGGATCGCCTCGGCAAACGTCTGCAGAGAGCCCATGCAGCTTGCATCCGACACGTCGTCGTGCGGGAGGATCAGCAAGGGCAGCAGCGGCCTGCCGACGAGGCGGGCCACCTCTACCGCTGCACTGGCCACGCCGTCCAGGCCCACGACGCAGATCAGCGACACCTGCTTCGCGCAAGCCGCCTGCGAGGCCTGGAAGATGTCGCGCAGCAGGCTGCGCAAGGGCGGTGCCAGTTCACCGATCCAGACCGGCGTGATGACGACCAGGCGGTCGAACGCCCCCGCGTCCGGGCCGCGCAACCGGTATTCAGGCAGCTGCCCGGCGCCCATGGAATCGCCGCAGGGGTGGGCATCGGACACTTCAAGCACGGGCCACTGAGTCAGTCGATGCAGGAGCTCGGCGACGCGGCGCGCGGTGCCGGTCACGGAGTGGTAGACGATCAATGTTCGAGCCATGACGCTTGCTCCCGCTTCAAGGCCTGCAGTTTGAGCGCAAGCCGTGCCGGCGGCTTGAAGAATCGCAAGTGCGCACAGCGCGCACCTTGCGCGATGGCTCGCGTGATTTTTCGCAAGCCCCGCGGGCTGGCCGAGGCTGAAATGTCGGCGGAGGGATGTTCCTCGCCTTGGCCATCTGGCCTGCAAGCATGAAGACAAGATCAAGCCGTCGTCGCCTGGCTGCCATGTGTGTGGTGGCCGCGAGGGGCCTGCGATGAAACGCGATCCGCAAGACGCACTCACCACCCCCGGCAGCGGCGGGCAACAGCTAATGCCGATCCCTCACCGCAAAGTGATCCGCTCCTGGCTGACGCCGATCGCGACGCGCAGCACGGCCACGGCGCTTCGCCTGGTCGCCCTCGATGTCCTGCTGTTCGCGCTGTCGCTGGGCCTGACCATCGCCTGCAAGAGCCTGGTCCTGCAGCTGCTGCTGGCGTTGACGACCGGCTTCATGATTGCGCGCCTGTTCATCATCGGGCACGACGCCTGCCATCAAAGCCTGACCCGCCATCGCGGGCTCAACCGCTGTATCGGCCGGCTCGTGTTCCTGCCCTCGCTGACGCCCTACAGCCTCTGGGAGGTCGGCCACAACGTCGTCCATCACGGCTACACGAACCTGCGCGGCGTCGATTTCGTCTGGCAACCGCTGACGGTCGATGAATACCGGACCCTGCCACGGCATCGGCGACTTCTGGAGCGCATCTACCGCAGCGGCTGGGCGCCGTGGCTCTATTACGGCGTTGAAATCTGGTGGCGGCGCATGATGTTCCCGAGCCAGCGCTACATGGGCGCGCGGCGCGGCATCTTCATCGCCGACTGCCTGCTCGTGACCGCCTTCGCCTGTGCCTGGATCGGCGGCCTGGTCGCATGGGCGCTGGCCAGCGGCGGCTCGGTTTCGCGGCTCGTCACGCTGGGATTCGTCCTGCCCTTCCTTGTATGGAACGGCCTGATCGGCTTTGTCGTCTACGTGCACCACACGCACACCAGCGTGGCCTGGCATGAGGACAAGCGCAGCTGGGCGGCCTCGCAGCCCTTCGTCTCAACGACCGTTCACTTGACCTTCCGCTCGGCCATGGGCAGCGCGCTGCACCACATCATGGAGCACACGGCCCACCACGTAGACATGAGCGTGCCGCTGTACCGGCTCAGGGCGGCACAGGCACTCCTCGAAGAACGCCTTCGCGGACACATCGTCGTGCAGCCCTTCTCCTGGCGCTGGTACGTGGACACGGCGCGCCGGTGCAAGCTGTATGACTTCGAGCAACACTGCTGGACGGACTTCAGCGGCAGGCGATCGGGGCCGTCTCAGTTCGCTTGCACCGGCTTGTAGATGCCGCAGCCCAGCAGCAGGTCTTCGCCGGCGGGCACGACGTAGGAAATCTTGGGCGCCACCTCGCCGGTCACCGGGTTGCGGAACTCGTAATCCACCCAGCCTCCGCCCGCGGCTGCAGCGCGCCAGACGTCCTCGCGCAGGCGGGTCACATCCATGCCGATGATCTCGCGGGCAGACTTGCCGACGTTGGCCGGCTTGCCGGCGAAGGCGTGGTAGACCAGCGCCCGGTCCCAGGCGAAGACGTACATGTCGCGATCACAGTAGCCGCGCGACGGGTCGGTGAACTCCTTCAGCGCCGCACGGCCGAGCGCCTGCCAGCGCTGCTGCGCCTTCTCCACCAGCGCGAAGGCTTCGTCGGCCGTGCCCTGGCGCAAGCGGAAGGCCCGCACGGTGCCGACCAGCCGCTCGGCACGCTCGCCCAGCTCGGCCGAGTCCGCCGAGCTGCGTTCGACCATGTGTGCGTTCTTCTGCGTGATCTCGTCGAGCCCGCCGATGGCCTCGGACAGTTCGGCCACCGCCCTGCTCTGGCTCGTGGCGGCGCTGGAGATCGTCTCCAGCTTGGTGGCCAGGTGCGCCACGCCCTGGACGATCTGGTCGAGCATGCCGCTGGCGCCGTCGATGTGCCGCACACCCGCCTCGACCTGCTCGCCCGAAGTCTCAAGCAGGCCGCGGACTTCCTGCGCCGCCTGGCTGCTGCGAAGCGCCAGCGCCCGCACCTCGGCGGCGACGACCGCGAAGCCGCGGCCTGCCTCGCCGGCGCGCGCGGCCTCCACCGCGGCATTTAGCGCCAGGATGTTGGTCTGGAACGCGATGCCCTCGATCACGCTCGTGATCTCGCGCACGCGCGCGGCGCTGTCCTGGATCTGGCGCACCGCGCCGACGGCATCGTTCATGCGCTGCCCGCCGGCGTCCGCGATGTCACGCACCTTCGCCGCCAGCCCGCCCACCACCACGGCTTCCTGGGCATTCGCCTGGACGGTCTCGGCCAGCGCCTGCACGCTGGCGGAGGTCTGCTCCAGCGTCGCCGCCTGGCGCTCGGTGCGCGACGCGAGATCGGCGGCGGCCGCGGACAGCGAGCGTCCCGCCAGGGCCACCACCACCGCGTCGCTGCGCACGCCGGCCACCAGGCTGGAGAGCGTCGTTCCCACCTCGTCCATCGCCCGGGCCGTTCTGGCCAGCTCGTCGCGGCCGGGCATCGCCAGCTGGCCCGTCAGATCGCCCCCGCGCAAGGCCCGTGCCGCGGCCGACAGCTGCCCGAGCGCCTCACGCATCTGCATGAGCAACGCCAGCCCGAGGTAACTGAGCAGAACGACCGCGACCACGTCGAGCCAGAAGGACCACGTCAGGCCGGCCATCTCCCGCTCCCGCACGGCCGCCAGCAGCAGGGCCAGTAGCGCAGGCACGAGCAGCAGGGCGCACTTGCCCGCAAAGTCGAAGCGGAGGAGTAATCCCGCACCGGGCTGGAGCCAGCGCGGCATGCGTGAGGGTGGCTGCACTTGTGTTCTCCCTGTTCTGGCGTCCGTTCAAGGCTGAGCGGCTGCACCGACTGAACTGCATGCCGGCGGTGGCCAAGTGTAGGTTCGAGCTCTTCGCGCCGGAATCGCGGCTGCACGCCGGGCCTGCACCGATTCCCGCAAGCTGCGGCCAACGATCAGCGCCAGGCTGACAAGCTCCGCCCTTGGGCACAAGACCTGGGCGCAGATTCCCGACCTGCCGCTACGGTCGAGCACCGATCTCCCGAATGAGATCGATGAACGCGCGCAATCCCGCCGGCACGTGACGGCCTGCGGGAAAGTAAAGATCCAAGCCCGCATAGGGTGGGGTCGAGTCCTCCAGCACGCGCACGAGTTGTCCCGGCACATCGACGTTGAGCGCCTCGCCTCGCTTGGCAAATTCCCATCGGGAAGGCGCACCACTGCAGCCGTGCCCGGATGCAGTGGTGCGCCGCCAGGTCCGCCGGGGATCGCGGCTTCGGGCGCAGCTCGAAATACCTTGGCGAGCCCCCTCGGCCATGCATCGGGCGCCGGTCGAGAGTTCGGCCTGCTGAGATTGAAATCGTTCCTCGAAGCCAAGGCCATCATGACCTTGAAGGGCTGATCTCTGCGATGCGGCCACCGTCCATGCGGCGGTGGAGCGCGATCAAGCCAGACCATCAACGGCGATCCTGGTGGGCCGCTCCTATGGCGGCATCACGCCAACGCACCAGGCAGCTGAGAGAATCCGCCGTGCTATCGCTTCGATAGATTGTTGGCTGAAGACCTCCTGTGAAACACGACACAACCGACATCGCCATCATTGGTTCAGGCATGGGGGGCGCGACTGTGGCGCACGCACTCGCCGCATCGGGCGCCCGGATTGCCATCCTCGAGCGTGGCCACCAGATTCTTGCCGCCCCTGAGAACCGTGATGCCCGGGCTGTCTATCAGCGGGGCCATTTCAAGTCGGACGACGCCTGGTACAAGCCGGACGGGACTGCGATGCCGGCCGGCAATCACTTCAACGTCGGCGGCAACTCCAAGTTCTATGGCGCCGTCCTCTATCGCTTCAGGGAACGCGACTTCAACGGTGTGCAATACCCGGAAGGTGAGTCCAGGGCTTGGCCGTTCAGCTACGCGGAACTCGAGCCTTGGTACCAGGCGGCCGAGGAGCTGTATCAGGTCCACGGCGATGGCAGCCAAGATCCCACGGAGCCCCACCGCAAGTCGCGCCTGCCGCACGCACCTGTCCCCGACGAGCCCGCGATTGCCGAGGCCCGGCGACGCCTTGAGGCCATCGGCCTTCATCCGTGCGCGCTGCCGCTGGGCATCGATGTTGAAACTTGGCTTCGCCATGGCCGGACCGGCTGGGACGGGTTCCCCGATGCACGCGAAGGAAAGATGGATGCCGAGAACTGTGCGCTGATCCCTGCGCTCGGGCACGCGAACGTCGAGCTTCGAAGTGGCGCCCGAGTGAGGCGTGTGCTCTTTGATGCCGATGGAAGGCGTGCCGTCGGCGTGGAATACGAGTCGGGCGGCGAGATGCATGTCTTGCGCGCCGGCGTGCTCGTGCTGGCCGCGGGGGCCATCCCCAGCGCCGCGATTTTGCTGGCTTCGGATACGGGCCGCGGGGTCAATCGGTCGGGCCAGGTCGGGCGCAATCTGATGGCCCACAACCAGAGCATCGTCATTGGCTTCGACTGGCGCTTCAAGAACGATTCCGTCTACCAGAAGACCTTTGCGGTCAATGATTTCTACTTGTCCGACGGCGCGGGCGGACCCTCGCTGGGAAACGTCCAGTTGCTGGGACGAGTCGATGGCGCCATTCTCAAGTCGGGCCTGCCGCGCGTGCCGGAGTGGGTGCTTCGGCGCGCGAGTCGCCACACGCTGGACTTCTTCCTGAACAGCGAGGACCTCCCGGATGGTCACAACAGAGTGACGCTGGATGGATCACGGTTGGTGCTGGATTTCCAGCGGCGCACGAATCTCTCGGTACACGAGACGCTGACCCAGCGATGGAAGCAGGCGCTGCGGGAGGCGGGTTTCCGACATTCGGTCTCGATGCTGTTCGGCCGGGACGCACCAGGTCACCAATGTGGAACGATTCGCATGGGAGTCGATCCAAGCGATTCACCATTGGACCCCTGGTGCCAGGCTCATGATTGCGAGAACCTGTTCGTGACCGATGCCAGCGCGTTCGTCTCTTCAGCCGCGGTCAATCCGGCCTTGACCGTGGCAGCGCTCGCGCTGCGTGCATCCGAACGGATCCGCTCCTTGATGGGCTGCCAGCCTGGACTCTGAAGCGCTTGCGTGAGCAAATCAGCTTCGGCCTTGATGTCGTGCCACATGGCGTCCGCCCTTTAGGCGCTTCCGGCCCGAGCACAACCCCGACCCAAAAGATGGCCGGCCATGGCGAGCAAGGTGACGATCAGCACCAGGGGCAGCGTCCAGATGAAGCGCCGCCGGAAGTCCGTCAGCTCAGGGCTCTCGCCCTCATCGAGCGTGGGGATCTCGCACGGCGGTCACAAGTACCGCTGGGGCGTATCAGTCGATGCCACAGCAGGCACCGCGCTCACGTTGCACTCTCGTTGCCGCGAAGCTCCGCCGCAGTGGTGTCGCGCGCCCTTTCCAGCGTCAGCAAGGTGTGCAGTTGCCTGAGCGCCTGCACACACTCGGACACGCTGGTCTGTGCACGGCGGAAGGTATCGCTTGCCTGATCATCCTGCAGGCTTGACTCTGGTAGCCTCGGCGGCAAGCCCTCGTTGAAGCAATCGAGCAACCTGAAGCCGACGGCATTGAACAGCAGATCCCAGTCCTGCGTGATGATCACGGGCCGGCCGACGACGGGCAGCGAAGTCAAGCAGGGAGAATCTGCGACCCCACCCCCGTCCGTAGCCCATGCATCGCGTGCTGGGTCCGATTCCGATGGACATCCTGCGGCATTCATTCTCGGCGCTCCTGTCGAAATGCGCACCTTCAATAGTTCTTTGGCCCCGTGAAGCGCGGGGTCCTGGGGAACGCGTCGCGACACGCTCTGGCCGAGGGGATAAGTCATGATCCTGTTCTTCGGATAGCTGAGAGGATTGGAGCGCCGTCCTCCACGATGGTCGGTGCGCCAAGCCACATAGATTGCTCCTCCCCGAATTCCTCTGACGACGCCGGCGGCCGCCTCGGGCGCGCACCCAGATGCTCGTCGTGCGTTGCGAAACGCCGAGGGATGCAATAGTCCGAATAGTCCGGGTGCTGAGTTCGGAAACGCACAGATGCCCGCTGCGTCATGAACGCAGACTCGGCCATGAACTTGTTGCATCCTTCTTCGATCTCAGATCGACCATCGACTTTGGCCGGGAGCCATCCACATGACCTACCAAGGTGAACGTGCTCGTCCGATGGCCAGCGAGCAGGGGCGATTCTTCGAGGTATCGAAGGTTCGCGTTGGCCCCGATGGCCGCGTGAGCGACGTGCTCTGGGTCGAAGTGGATGCCGGCTCGGACCGAGACGTGGGCGCTCGCGTTCTGGCTACAGCCTCCGAGGTTGTGGATGCCATTCATGATGGAGCCCAGGTCGTCGCTGTGTTCTCGACCCAGGACCCTCTGCCGGAACGCATGTTCGTTGTCGTCGAAGAAGAAGCTGGTGGCGAATACATCTCCTTCGACGGTACGCCCTCGCCGGGACGAAATCTTGCCGACCTGGACCGCCTCGATGGCTGAACATTCATGATCGCGTTCGAGGTCATCGACATGACATCAGCACGTTGTGCCGGAGCGGTGACGAAGGCCCTGAAGGCGGTCGATCATTCCGCACGGGTGCGAGTCGACCTGGCCACATTCACCGTCGAAATCGAACCCGCCAGAGCGACTGCGCGGCAATTCAGCGATGCGATCAAGCGAGCCGGCTACTCGCCGGTGGCAGCATGAGGACCTTTGCCGTGTCCAAGGTCCGCTTGGATGCCGACGGACGCATCGCGGCCGTGCTCTGGGGCCAGGTGGACACGGCCGCAAACGCCTGGGCAGGGCCGGAGATCGTGGTACCCGTTGCCCTGGCCGTGGATGCGCTGCGCGCTGGCGATCAGGTGTTCGCCCTGTTTCCGTCCACCCACGGTCATTTGCCTGACCGCCAGTTCGTGGTTGCCGACTACGACGGCAATCGCAAGACCATCGTCCTGGATGGGCCCACCGCCTACGAGCGCGAGGTCCACGACATGGACCGGCTCGAGGGCGCCTGAGGCGTGTCGATATCCAGGTCAGCGGGACGCGCAGAGCCAGAGCCTCTCAAGTCGAGAGGCCTTCTTCTTCGACGTTCTCCCTCGCGTCGCCGTAATCGCCCCGCAGGGCCGCGGCATTGCAGCGCGCACGGTGCAGCAAGGCGCGTTGCGCGACAACTCGATTCGCATCGTCACCCGCCCACAGTCGCAATGCTGGCTCCTGCAGCGCGCGCGCGAACGAGAAGCTCAGGGGCCAGGGCAGGCCAGGCCTTGCACGCAAATGCATGGCGTTCAATCGGGCCGTCGCCAGTTCGGAGGCCTGGCCGCCGGACAGGAAGGCGACACCCGCCACCGCGGCCGGCACGGCGCGCCGCAAGCAGCTCAGCGTGGCATCGGCGACTTCATCGAGCGACACCGGCGGTGTGCAGGACTGGCCGGCCAGCACCATGTTTGGCTTCAGGATCATGGCCTCCAGGGTCACACCCTGCAGGCGGAGCTGGGCGAAGACCCGGTACAACACCTCGGTCGTGACCTCGCCGCAGCGCGCCAGCGTATGCCCACCCTCCATCAGCACCTCGGGCTCGACGATGGGCACGAGCTGCGCTTCCTGGCACAGCGCGGCGTAGCGCGCGAGCGCGTGCGCGTTGGCCTCGACGCAGGCACGGCTCGGAAGGCCATCCGTGATGGCCAGTACCGCCCGCCATTTGGCGAAGCGCACGCCCAGCGATGCATAGCGGACCAGTCGCTCCCGCAAGCCATCCAGCCCCTCGGTGATCCGCTCCCCGGCATGGCCGGCCAAGGCCTGCGCACCGGCGTCCACCTTGATCCCCACCAGGATGCCGGCGGCGTGCAGGACGTCGGCCATCGGCACGCCGTCCTGCGTGCGCTGATGCAAGGTTTCATCGAACAGAATCGCGCCGCTGACGAACTCAGACAAACCTGGGGTCGTGACAAGCAGCTCGCGATAGCGGCGGCGCGACTCTTCCGTCTGCGCAATGCCAGTCTCTGCCAGGCGACGGTTGCACGTGCCCACGCTTTCGTCCATCGCCAGCAGGCCTTTGCCTGAGGCCAACAGGGTCTGCGCGGTGGCGATCAGGACGCTCACGGCGCGGCGCGCCCATCGGCGTCCTGTTGCTGGCGCGAAGCCTGAAGGCGTGTGTGCGACATCGGCCGAACTTAGGCCTGGCCGGGCATCCTGGTCCGTGCGTTGCCGCACACATCGAGACTTGCTCCGACTGCGTATGAAAGCGCACAGACCCAGCCCCCAGCCGAGCCCACACTGAATCATGCCGGCTTCCCATCGCCGCCTCCACGGGCGTCCCCGCCCGGCACCCCGTGATTCACGACTGTCGACGGCGACGGTCCAAACCAGCCAAGGACTCATCTCATGTTGCGAACCCTGCAAGACCTCGAGAAATGCACCATCGGTGCGACCGACGGTGACATCGGCCGCGTCAAGGACGTCTACTTCGATGACCACGCCTGGGTGGTCCGCTACCTTATCGTCGAGACCGGCTCCTGGACGTCAAGCCGCAAGGTGCTCATCTCGCCCATCTCGATCCGAACGCCCGATTGGCCGGCACATCAGCTGCCGGTCGGCATCACCCGCGAACAGGTCAAGCACAGCCCCGACATCGACACCGACAAGCCGGTGTCGCGCCAGCAGGAGACGCAGTTCCTCGGCTACTACGGCTATTCCAGCTATTGGGATGGCACCGGGCTGTGGGGCGCAGGCATGCTTCCGTATGCCATGTATCCGGGCTATTCCGCACCCGCCGTCGACCGGGTCACGCAGGAGCTGGCCGTCGAGAGCGCCCTGCGGGCCGAACGGGCTCAGCACCTCCATGACAACCCGCATCTGCGCAGCAGCAAGGCCGTCGTCGGCTACCACCTGCAGGCCATCGGCGGCGAAGTGGGTCACGTCGAAGGCCTGCTGATCGATGACCAGACCTGGGCCATCCGCTACCTCGTGGTCAACACCAGCAATTGGTGGATGGGCCACAAGGTGCTCATTGCGCCGCAGTGGATCGACGGCGTGCACTGGTCGGATCGGACCGTGACGCTCAATCTGAGCCGCGAGGTGGTGCAGAACGCGCCGCATTACGACCCTGCGGCGTCACTGGACCGGCAAGGCGAGGTCGGCCTGTACACGCACTACGGCTATCCCCCTTACTGGACCGCCGGCAAGGCATTCAAGGGAGAGACCTGAGGCACGGCATGTGTTTCCTGGCGCACAGACTGAGGGTTGCGGCCATCCCATGCTGACACTTCCCGCGCCGGAAGTCGGCGAATCATCCTTTGGAGGCCCCATGACATACACACCGTTCTTCGCCACGTCCCGCAAGCTGCTTTCTCCCGTGCTGGTCGGCGTGCTCGCAATCGGCGCATTGGCCATGACTGCATCGGCGCACGCTGATGCCGTGCTGCAGGCTGCGCTCACCGGCGCCAGCGAGGTGCCGCCGGTGAAGACTGCTGGAACAGGCAGCGTCGAGGCGACACTGAACGCCAACACGCATCTGCTGAGCTGGACCGTCACCTACGCCGGCTTGACTGGACCGGCCACTGCCGCACATTTCCATGGCCCGGCGATGCCGGGCCAGAACGCCGCCGTGCTGGTACCACTCGCCGGCAAGATGACCAGCCCGATGAGCGGCAGCGCCACGCTCACCGGCGCCCAGGTGGCCGATCTGATGGCGGGCAAGTGGTACTTCAACGTGCACACATCGGACAACCCGGGCGGTGAAATCCGCGGCCAGGTGACGGTGCGTCCATGAGCGATTGAAGGCGCCCGTTTCGTCTCCGACTGCAAGGGGCCGTGCGCGCCGGATTCCTGAACTCACGATAGCCATTGCCAGTTCAGGATCTCCGGCAAGTCCTGCCCATGCTCGTTGATGTAGCGCTTGTGCTCGATCAGCTTGTCCTGCGCCATCTGCTTCAGGTAGGCGCCCTTGCTACCCAAGCCGCCAACGCGGTCAACGACGTCCTGCACCAGGTGGAAGCGGTCTAGATCGTTCTGCACCCGCATGTCGAAGGGTGTGGTGATCGTGCCTTCTTCCTTGTAGCCGCGCACATGCAGGTTGCGGTTGGCGCGCAGGTAGGTCAGCCGATGCACGAGCCAGGGGTAGCCGTGAAAAGCGAAGATGATCTGCTTGTCCTGGGTGAACAGCGAGTCGTAATCCGCGTCGCTCAATCCATGCGGATGTTCCGTGCTGGACTGCAGGCGCATCAGGTCAACGACGTTGACCACGCGCACTTTCAGATCCGGCAGATACTCGCGCAGAATCGATACGGCGGCCAGAACCTCCAGGGTCGGCGTATCGCCGCAGCAGGCCATCACCACGTCCGGCTCGCTGCCCTGATCGTTGCTGGCCCAGCGCCAGATGCCGATGCCCTCAGTGCAATGCGCGATGGCCGCATCCATGGCCAGCCACTGCGGTATCGCATGCTTGCCGGCCACCACCACGTTGACGTAGTTGCAGCTGCGAAGGCAGTGGTCGAACACCGAGAGCAGGCAATTCGCGTCCGGCGGCAGGTAGACCCGAACGATATCGGCCTTCTTGCTGACCACGTGATCGATGAAGCCGGGATCCTGGTGCGTGAAGCCGTTGTGGTCCTGTTGCCAGACGTGCGAGCTGAGCAGGTAGTTCAGCGACGCGATCGGCCGGCGCCATGGCAGTTCGCGCGTCACCTTCAGCCATTTGGCATGCTGGCTGAACATCGAATCGACGATGCGGACAAAGGCCTCGTAGCTGTTGAACAGGCCGTGGCGTCCGGTCAGCAGATAGCCTTCGAGCCAGCCCTGGCACTGGTGCTCGCTGAGCATCGAATCCAGCACGCGCCCCTCGGGCGCGAGGAACTCGTCGTTCTCGCTCGTTGCGGCGTTCCACTGCCGGTTCGTCACTTCGAACACCGCGCTCAACAGGTTCGACACCGTCTCGTCCGGGCCGAAGATGCGGAAATTGCGTTCCTCCAGGTTCAGCGCCACCACGTCGCGCAGGAACTTTCCCAGTACCAGCGTGTCCTGCGCCTGAACGGTGCCGGGCGCGCCCACGCTGACCGCATGGTCACGGAAGTCGGGCATACGTAGGCCGCGCAGGAGCAGACCGCCGTTGGCGTGCGGATTCGAACCCATGCGGCGCTCGCCCCTGGGCGCCAGCGCGGCCAGTTCAGGCAAGAGCCGGCCCGCGGCGTCGAACAGTTCCTCGGGCCTGTAGCTCTTCATCCATTGTTCGAGCTGAGTGACGTGCTCCGGATGCTCGGCATTGACCAGCAGCGGCACCTGGTGCGAGCGGAACGTGCCTTCATTGGGCAAGCCATCCACCACCTTCGGCCCCGTCCAGCCCTTGGGCGAGCGGAGCACGATCATGGGCCAGCGCGGGCGCACGACGTGGGCGCTTCGGGTTTCACTGCCCCGCGCGAACTGCTGTGCCTGCCGAATCATCACGAGAGCCAGATCCAGCGCGCCCGCCATCGCCTGGTGCATCGTCAGCGGGTCGTCCCCTTCCACAAACAGCGGCGTCCAGCCGCAGCCGCGGAAGAACTGGTCCAGCTCCTCGTGTTCGATGCGAGCCAGCAGCGTCGGGTTGCTGATCTTGAAGCCGTTGAGATGAAGGATGGGCAAGACCGCGCCATCGCTGGCCGGGTTCAGCATCTTGTTTGAATGCCAGGCGGTGGCCAGCGGTCCCGTCTCGGCCTCGCCGTCGCCCACCACGCAGGCGACGACCAGATCCGGGTTGTCAAATACTGCACCGAAGGCATGGCTGAGCGAATAACCCAGCTCGCCGCCTTCATGGATCGAGCCGGGCGTCGTCGGCGCCACGTGGCTTGAAATGCCGCCGGGAAAGGAGAACTGCTTGAACAGCTTCTTCAGGCCCGCAGCGTCCTGCGTGACGTCCGGATACACCTCGCTCCACGTGCCTTCCAGGTACACATGCGCGACGATGGCCGGGCCGCCGTGGCCGGGGCCTGCGACGTAGAGCATGTTCAAGTCGTGCTCCTGGATGACCCGGTTCAGGTGAACGTAGATGAAGTTCTGCCCCGGCGTCGTGCCCCAGTGCCCCACCACCAGCGGCTTCACATGCGCCAAGGTCAGCGGCGCCTTCAGCAGCGGGTTGTCGTAGAGATAGATCTGCCCGACCGAGAGGTAGTTGGCGGCGCGCCAGTAGGCATCTATCTTGTGGAGCAGATCGGCGCTGAGCGGAACGGCTTGGGCGTGCACGGGCATTCCTTCGTTGGTAGCCCTCGCTTTTAGGCAGGCCTCGAGGTTTCGTCTGTGCGGTGCCTGACAAGGCCAGACACTCCAGCAGCGCCCTCAGGTGGAATGCGATCTGCTCACCGCCAAGGCGACGGGCGTGTGCAGCGGCGCAAAGGCCGCGACGGCTTCGAGTTCCCGCTGGACAAGAACGTCGATGCGGCAGTGTTGCCGCAGCCCCGGTCGGCCTCAGGACGCTGTCTGGTGGATTTGCTCATCAGAAGGCTCGACGGCCCAAAGGGACCCTCGTCAATAGCGCACGGTGATGTTGTCCACCACGTTGCGCACGCCCGGCGCAGCCCAGACCGAATTGGTGGCGATTTCCCGCTCTGCTCAACTGCGGACGGTTCCGGCCAAGGTGATATCTGCACCCTTGATGTCAACGCTGATCTGCTTGGCGTCCGCCGCCGCGCCGCGTTTCAGCGCCACCTCGATGTCCGCCTTGACGGCCTTCGCGGTGACCTGAGGCTTGATCGCAAACTGGTTGCTGACACTGATGACGCCGAGCAGGTCACGGATACTGTCCGCGGCAGAGAGCCGCTGGCACTGCCAATCCACCTCGCCCGACAGCGTGACCCAGCCGCGTTCGACCTTGACCTTCACTGCGTCGGCAGGCAGTGCTGAGTTCTATTCCAGAACGTTCCCCGCTGCCCTGGCAATGCCGACGTCGTCGCGTTGCCCATGCCCGAGAGCTGTAGCTTCAATTCTGTGACGAGCGCCTTGACACCTGAGACGCGCTGGGCAACACGTTCCGCATTGATCTTTTCCGAGTAGCTGTCCGCCTTGCCGGCCAGCGTGACCACACCATCCTCCACTTCCATGCCGTTGTGCGCGGCCCGGATTGATGGCTCCCACTGGAGTTCTGCGATCACGTCTCACTGCAATTGAATGTCTGTCTTCATGCTATCTACCGATCCGTTGATGGGGCCTGATCCTGGACGGGGCTTGGCGCCGCGTCAGTACGGCAACACACGGCAAACGCGGGAACGTTGGTGAAAGGGCCTGGGCTTGGTGCGCTGCCGCACATACGGCCTGTCGCCAACGCCGTAACTTGATTCATTTGGACGCGGCGGCGCTGCCTGCGGCGTCATGAACCTTATGGGTCTGCTCAGGATCGAACACAGCAAGTGGGCCTATGGCGCCGATTTCGCAAGTTATGCCGCAGCCGTGCTGATCCTGGCGGCCTTGCTGGCGATAGCCGGCCCGCGCGGCTCCTGGATGAGCCTCGTAGCCTGCTGCGTTGCCGGCGTGCTGGGCTGGACACTGATCGAATATGTCCTGCATCGCTTCGTGTTGCATGGCTTGCCCCCGTTTCGGGGCTGGCATGCGGCGCACCATGAGCGTCCGACCGCGCTGATCTGCACCCCGACGGCCTTGAGTGCGGGCCTGATCGTGGTGCTGGTGTTCATTCCCGCGCTGCTGCTGACGGACAAGTGGCGAGCGTGTGCGTTGACGCTCGGGGTGCTTGCGGGCTATCTGGCGTACATGGCGACGCATCATCTGACCCACCATTGGCGGGTCGAAAGCGCATGGCTGTCACGCCGCAAGCGCTGGCATGCCGCGCATCACCACGCGCATCACCCGGCTTGCTTCGGCGTCACGACGGGTTTCTGGGACCTCATGTTCGGCAGTTCGAACAAGCTAGCCCGGCCGCCGCGCGAGCCGGAATAAGCGCATGGATTCCTCCGGCCCTAACCGCTGGCTCACCCAGGGTTCAGCAGCGTCCTGCGGCATCGGCGAGCACTGAAGCACTTCGGCCATCGGCCCCTCGTCGGCGTACTTGCTGCCGATCCTGCGTCCGCAGCGCCGACAGTGCCGACAGCGCCCAGGCATCTGACGGCCGACTTGCTGCAGGCGGCGCTGAGATGCCGGTCGCGTTGTTGGCCCGCCTGTCCTCCCTGAGCGCGGACGCCAAGATCACGCTCGTGATCAGCCTGACCGACTTCATGTAGCCCGCGATCCCGTCACGCGCTCGAACGGCAGCGCGACGCAGACATGTCGCAATTTGTGCGATAGCGTACATACGAGCGTGCGACCGCCGGCAATACTTGGAAGGCTTCTGATTCAGATCACCGCCGAGAACTGCATTTCACAAGGCTATGTCGCGTCTGCACTTTGATCCTATGGTGTCTATAGGACGAAACGACATGGTTCGCGCAAGAGTTCGCTTCGCCCTGCGGGTCGTGGTGTACAGGATTACAGCTGGTGATCGAGTGCAAATGCAAATTGGATATTTCATTGATTGCCCGCACATGCCGCATGGACTCTTCTGCTCAACACCGAACGCCCCGCGACGTCGCCGCAGTCGTAGAACAATTTAACGCCTATGTGCTGGGAGCCTCCTTTCCTTGCTTAGGCGCGCGCGCTGCCGTCAACTCGGGGCGTGCACACTTTGGCAGCTATGGGCGGCTAGGCGGCGCTGGTTTCCAAGACCAGCAACTGATTTGCAATGAATTGGCCTCGTTCTCGGCCGCATACGCAGAGCCGTGCGAAGCGCCAGCCACCTACGTTGCGCTATTCGATGATGATGTTCGCAGCGAAGAAGACTTCGAGCGGCGGCTCTGGCGCCATCTGCAAAGAATGCACGCGTGCGACCGGCTCACTTCCGATTGGGCGCGCACCGTGAGCAGCGACCCTGAATCCTCCAATTTTTCCTTCAGCATCGCAGGCCGTGCCTTCTTCGTGGTGGGCTTGCATCCACGAGCATCGCGCATCGCGCGGCGTGCGCCAGTGCCATGCCTGGTGTTCAACTTTCATGACCAGTTCGAGCAATTACGCGCAAGCGGCAAGTACGCCAAGATGCAGCGCTTGATCCGAGCGCGTGATGTGGCGTTGCAGGGCGATGCCAATCCAGTGCTGTCTGCCTTCGGCGACGCGTCCGAGGCCCGGCAGTATTCCGGACGCATCGTCTACGCGAACTGGCGCTGCCCATTTCATGCAGGAGCTTCTCATGTACGCTGAAGCCCCGCTCGCGCGCATTGCGCCGCAAAGTGGGGCATCGTTCAAGCTGCGCGTCGGGGACGTGCTGCGTGTCTGCGATCCGCTGGGTGAGCAGGTCGCAGATCTATTTGCGTTCAAGGACGGAGCCCCTGCTTGCAGCCTCTCGTCGGGGCGCAGTATCGACTATGCCAGCAAGATTTATCTCACCAGCGGCGACGTGCTTTACGCCAATGACAGCCGTGAGATGTTCACCATCGTTTTCGACACGGTAGGCCGACATGACTTCCTGCTCACCCCTTGCAGTCAGGAAATGTTTGAGAGGCTCTACCACTGCAAGGGGCACCATCCGAGTTGCTTCGAGAACCTGTGCATCGCATTCGAGCCGCATGGCATCCAGCCGCAACAGATCTCCACGACCTTCAACATCTTCATGAATGTGGCCGTCGATAGCGACGGCGCGGTTCGCGTGCTGCCGCCGACCTCTCGGCCCGGCGACTACATTGAACTTCGTGCCGAGATGGACTTGGTGTGCGGGCTGACGGCGTGTTCGGCGGAGCAGTCGAACAATGGGGCATTCAAGCCGATTGACTTCAGCATCGTGCGTGCCGCTAGGGCATCATGAGGCTGGCATCGACCTCGGTGGCCAACTCCGCTGCCCGGCAACTCGGGTCGGCCTGCTTGACCACCAACGCGGCGCGCGAGCCCGCTTTACGCAACGTCGCAGCGCCTTCATTCATCACGCGATGGGCCGTCACGCCATCCGACGTGGCCTCAGCACAGCGACTGCGCTTCAAGGTGTTCGCCGGGGAGATGGGCGCTCGCCTCCCAGGCCTTTCGAGCATTTCACCAGACCGCGATGCCGACGAATTCGACATCATCTGCCGACATCTGATTGTGGAGTCGAATACCGATGCTGGTGATCGTGAGGTGGTCGCGACGTGCCGGGTGCTGTTGCCCGACGGTGCTCGCCACGTCGGCCGCTTGTACAGTGATGCCGAATTCGACCTGTCGCCTGTGTGCGATCTGCTATCCGGTGCGGCCGAAATGGGGCGTGTATGCGTGGCACCGGCTTGGAGAAACGGTTTGCTCATCCTTGCGTTGTGGCGGGAACTTGGACAGCTGATGTCCAGAGAAGGGCTTGACATCTTGATCGGCTGCACCAGCGTAGGATTGGCCGACGGCGGTGCATATGCGGCGCATTTATGGAACGACCTGCAACCGACGTACCTCGTGGAGCCAGCGTACCGGGTACGGCCTTGGCGTCCGCTCCCGTTGCGCCCGGCAGGCGAGTCACTTTCGGTGCCGGTATCGATGCCGGCACTCATCAAGGGTTATCTGCGTTGCGGCGGCAGATTGCTCGGACCGCCGGCGCTCGACGCGGCATTCAACACGGCCGACTTCCCAATGATGCTGCGTCTAGGCGACCTGCCGCCGCGGTACAGGAAACGGTTACTGGACTGCATATGACCGCCACGGCTGACGGACTCCCTGTCCAATCCTTGGTCGGCCGTTTGGAGCGCCTGCCGAAGTGGCTGAATTTGCTACCCATGGTGATGCAATGGGCCTGGCTCGCACTGCTTCACCGGTCCATCACGCTCCCCTCCTGCGCCAATCCGGCTCTTACCGCCGGCGGGCTGGTAGGCGAAGGCAAGATGGAATACTTCGCGCTCATGGGAAGCCATGCTCGTGCCGCAACCGCTAGCACTGTGTCGGTGGACATCGCAGGGTCCGGCTCGTGGAGCGAGGTAGAAGCTGCCATGGCGCGGCTCGGCCTCGGTTACCCATTGGTGGTCAAGCCTGACCTGGGCTGGTGTGGATTCGGCGTGCGACGCATCGACGGGCGCGAAGCACTGGTCTCCTACCTGGCGGCCTACCCAGTTGGTGAACGCCTGGTCGTGCAGGAATGGCTGGGCGATCCTGGTGAGGCGGGCTTGTTCTACCTGCGGCAACCAGGCGAGCCCTCGGGCGAGCTGATTGGCGTACTGCTGAGGCATTTTCCGCGCGTGGTGGGCGATGGCGCTCATACCGTGGCGCAGTTGATGGCGGCTGACCGGCGCGCGCGCCGGTTGGGTCAAGATGGCGCCAGCGAGTCCTGTTGCGATGTAAGCCGCGTGCCCATCTGTGGCGAGGTCGTGCGCATCGCTTCAGTGAGCTCTACGCGCGTGGGCGGCGGCTATGAGGACGGATCGCAGCACATCACGCCCGAACTGGTGAGCGCGCTCGATGCCATTGCGCGCGACATGACCGACTTCCATGCCGGCCGTTTCGACGTGAAATACATCGACATCGCCGACCTGCGGGCTGGGCGCTTTCGCATCATCGAGGTCAACGGCGCGGGATCTGAAGCCGTCCATGCCTGGGATCCGCGGTTCGGCTTGCGCCAAGCGTACAGCATCGTGTTTGCGAAGCAGCGTCGACTCTTTGCCATTGGCAGCGAAATGCGCCACCGAGGCCATCGTCCGGTTGGGTGGTTGACGCTGCTGCGGCTTTGGCTCCATCAGAGGGCATTGATCCGGCGCTATCCGCCGTCGAATTGAGCTGGTCGCTTCTCTTGCTGCAGAAAGAACCGCAGCATCTCGGCCGCGGCGTCAGGCCCCCGCGCATCGGTATAGGAGCCCGATGGCATGCCTCCGGACCAGGCATGACCGGCTCCATGGAGGAGCCAATGCTCGCCGAGCACCTCGCCGTTTCCATTCCGATAGACCTTGCGGGTGAAGTTCTGCCCGTGGGCACTCGTGCCTTGCTCGACAGTGCTCACTGCGTTGCCAGAGGTCTCGTCTGCCAGACGCGCTTCGATCACCTGATTGCCGTTGACCGGATTGACCGTACTGTCCTGATCTCCATGAAAGACGATCGTGGGTACGCCCAATGTTCGTGCTCTTGGCGGGGCGCCCTGAGCCCGACCTGCGCCCCGAGCAGCCAGCGGCTTGGCTCCGGCTGTCATGCCGTTCATCGCGCTCAAAGCCTCACCGAGGTTGGTGGCTACGCCCGGAGCTAAACCCGAGTGAACGCCCACCGCAGCGTAGATGTCAGGATAGGCTGCACCCATGATCGCGGCCATGGCTCCGCCGGCCGACAGGCCCGCGACAAAGACCCGAGTCGCGTCAATCCGATGGGCTTGAACCAGTGTCCGCGTAAGTGATGCAACGAGTGCCGGCTCACCGCGATCGCGTTGCTGGTGGTTGTGCTTGAACCAGTTCCAGCAGCGCGACGTGTTCGCCTCCTGCGATTGGGCCGGGTAAAGAACGAAGAATCCTTGCTGCCTCGCCAACTCGTTCATTCCTGTGCCAGTGGCGAAGTCGTCGGGATCTTGAGTACAGCCATGCAGCATGACGACCAGAGGGAGTGCAAGGCCCTTGTCGGCATCCGGCGGTACGTAGAGCTTGTAGTGCCTTGTCAGCGATGAGTGCGTGTGCGTGTCGCTGACAAACTTGCCTGAAGTTGCGCCTGAAGGCCAGGCATTCGGTGCGACGCGTGTCTCGATGGAAAGCTCCTCGACGGCCTCGTCTGGCTGCCGAAGCTCGAACACACAGCCGTCGAGAACCTGGTCGGACGGCTGGCCCTCCGTCGGGGGCTGCGGCGGGCGTTCGACATTGCCGCCCAGCGTCTGCTGCAGGAGCGCCGTGGCTCGCATCAACTGGCCGCCACGCGTCAGGCGTGTGGCGTTGCGCATCAGGTCCATCAGGTTTTCATTCATGCAATCCTTGAGAGCAGGTGAGGGCCAGCCGCGAACGGCTAGCGAATGCGATCCGCCAATGCGGCCTTGACGGCGGGGCTGGCATGCAGGGCGCCGAGCACCTCCAGAGCGCTGATCGTCGTGCGGGCCAGTTCCGGTGTGACCTCTGCGGCAATGGAGGCTAGGCCGAGCACCCGGATTTGCAGTGTTTGCCGCGCAGCTCGGACGGCTTCCAAGTCCGCCGCGCTGAAATGCTGGAGACCCAAAACGAGGGTCTTGCGTGCCACGACTTGTTTGAGTTCCGCCGTGTGGGTATTCAGAAGATTGCGAACGGCCGTGCGGATCAGGTCCGTCCTATTGCTATAGAACCCTTCGGAGACGAGCAGGTCGATGTGGCCCAGGTCCACATACCCCATATTGATCGTGATCTTTTCGGAGTCGGGCCGCTTGGTGAGACGAATGGGGGCTGGGGTCTTCTTTGGCATAAACCATCCTATCACCATCCATGTGGATGTTAATAGGATGGTCATATTTATGGGCCAGGCGACCTGCCGACCCACCGTAGGACGATGCCCACCCCCTTAACAGTCGCGGACCTGCAAACGCGGCCATGCCTCAGCCGTATCTTGGTGCACGTATCGGGCGACGCAAACGCGGACTTCGATGCGCCATCAACCATCTCGTGAGGATCACCATGAACAAAGACCAAGTCGCAGGCGCCGTCAAGAACGCGGCCGGCAAAATGCAACAGAAGACGGGCCAGGCTATCGGCAGCACATCGCAGCAGGCCAAGGGCATTGCCAAGCAAGTGACCGGTACGGTGCAGAAGAGTCAGGGCGATGTCGAAGAAGCCATAAAGGACGCGAGCAAGGGAAAGCGCTGACCGAGGGCTGCGGAGCAGCCACCCGATCTCATCTTGCCCGCTGGTCCGGCCGTCGCCGCTTCTCAGCTATTGCCCATCAACAGGCGCCCCTGTTGCACTCACCGGTGCGGACCTAGATACAAGCCGCTCGGCAGGGGTCCATTCGGGTATCGTCGTCGCCATTGCGGCGCGGCGCGTCGCGGCGCAACGCCGTTCGAGCTCGCCTGCAGCCGGTCTGACCTGTGGGGGTCCATCTTCACAACAGCCGCGTGTCGGCCGGCGCGTGCTTCAGGTCGTCGTGACGGCCGTCACTGAATTTCAACGACCTGACGAGTTGGTCGGCGTCTTGCTCGATACCGTCCAGCGTGGCGATAGCCACAGCGTAGAACTTACCCCCGTTTCCCTCTGCGAAGGTGCGAACACCACAGGTCTTGCAGAAGCGATAGCGAAGGTGTGACTCTGATTTGCCAGGCGGAATCCATGAGTAATCGGACAGCTGGTCTTCGCCCTTCTCGACTTTGAAATCTTCAGCCTGCAGGATCACGAACCAAAAGCGCGATTTGGTGCAAATCGAACAATTGCAGCGCGTTGTTCCTTCATCGAAGTCAATCTTGGCCTGGAATGCGACTGCGCCGCAATGACACGAGCCGTAGTAGGTCTTCTTCGCCATGGTGGTTCCTTGGTTCGCATTAAGTGACATTGGAGAAGCCCTTGTCGGAGCCATTCCGGCATCGAACTGCACTGAGAGATTCGGGCTTGGAGCCTGCAGACGATCATCTCGAAGGAGGGAGATTTTTCAGCCTATTTATCGATCCCTGCGGTGCTCCGAACAATCGAGTGGAGCGCCAGGACGGGCGTAGGCGCGTCAGAGTTGTGCCAAGCCCCCGTCGACGGCGACCTCACTGCCGGTCATGAAGCTGCTGTCCGACGAAGCGAGAAAGGCAGCAGCAGCCGCGATCTCCGCCGGATCGGCCATGCGCTGAAGCGCGGTCATCGAGCCATAGGCCTTCAGGCCTTCCTCGCCTAGCGCTTCCTTCGCGAGTTCGGTCGCTGTCGCCCCGGGGGACAGCACGTTGACCCGGATGCCGGTGCCCTTCAGGTCCTCCGCCCAAG
>Ga0265327_10000154_pt1 | contig 148866 bp, 143 predicted proteins | sample 41621metaG_FD_202089 | JGI IMG/M metagenome (GOLD analysis project Ga0265327, IMG submission 202089) | Rhizosphere microbial communities from Carex aquatilis grown in University of Washington, Seatle, WA, United States - 4-16-21 metaG | ecosystem: Host-associated > Plants > Roots >... | reverse complement strand
ACCGAAGTTTCGCCACTGTTCACCGAACTTCCCGTCATTTATGTGGCACACCGCTATCGCCAACGCCCTAAACATGCTCTACTTAGGGCGGTCGCAGCTTCTGTGTTCGTGTTTTGCACTCGCAGGATCGACGTTGCGGTCGCGGTTCCTGCGAGGTTCATCTTCACGGGGTATGGCGGTCGGAACGGGGCCCGACGTACCGAACGGCGCGTCGCACCCGGTGTAAGAGAAGGAAAATCAAGAAATGCCACAGGGAACTGTGAAGTGGTTCAACGCGGAAAAGGGCTTCGGGTTCATTGCGCCTGAGGACGGCTCCGCTGACGTCTTCGTCCACTACACGGAGATTCAGGGCAACGGATTCCGTACCCTGGAAGAGAACCAGAAGGTTGAGTTCGAGGTAGGCCAGAGCCCCAAGGGCCCGCAGGCTACCGGTGTCCGCGCCGTCTGACCCACATCCGTCGTAGAAACGCCCCTGGCCATGTGCCGGGGGCGTTTCTCGTTCGATGAAATTGATCGCGGAGAAAGTACTGTCTGTGACTGTGAGCCAGCTGTCCTTCTTTTCCGCCGAATCGGTGCCTCCCGAGGTCACCGATTTGGCGGGGCTGCTGGCCGGACCGGGTCAGGTGGTGGTCAGTGGAGCGGGCGCGCGCATCTCGGTGGTCGTGGACCAGCCGTGGCGGGCGTTGGCGCTGGCCGAGATGATCACCGAGACCGGTCTGCAGGCAGAGGTTGGCCACACCGAGACCGGGACAGAGAACCATCCGCTGGTGCGTACCGCCGTGAGTCCGGTTCTGCTCCCGGTGGCCGCAGCCTGGACCCGCGGCGCGGTGAAAACCGTGCCCGCACAATGGTTACCGGGTGCACGTGAACTGCGGGCCTGGGTACTTGCCGCGGGTTCGCCGGAGGCCGATAGGTATTTGCTCGGGCTGGATCCACACGCCCCCGATACTCATTCGGCGTTGGCGGCTGCGCTGATGCGTGTCGGCATTGCCCCGACCCTGATCGGAACACGCGGCGCCAATCCCGCGTTACGGATCAGTGGACGACGACGCTTGGGGCGGCTCTTGGAAAACATCGGAGAACCGCCCGGCGACACCGATGCATTCCGCGTCTGGCCGCGGGTCTAGCAGGGTTTTAACAGCGGTTGGGCGAGGACTTGGACACGCTTGTGGCCACCCTGACATCCGGAATACCGGCGCCTATATGCAAGGCTAGGTTTGCGCAATTGGCGTGGGGGTGTCATCTTGTGACCACGGTGAACCGCCCGTACACCGTACATATGCGGCTGAATGCGCAGGTAAGGAGACGAAGCAGTGCGACGGCTCGTCATCGTCGAATCGCCGACGAAGGCCCGCAAGATCGCTGGCTACCTCGGCGACGGATACGTCGTCGAATCTTCACGTGGCCACATCCGGGACCTGCCCCGTGCCGCTGCCGACGTTCCGGCCAAATACAAGTCGGAACCCTGGGCTCGTCTCGGGGTGAACGTCGACGCGGACTTTGAGCCCCTCTACATCGTCAGTCCCGATAAGAAGGGCACCGTCACCGAACTCAAGGGCCTTTTGAAGGACGTTGACGAGCTCTATCTCGCGACGGACGGTGACCGCGAGGGTGAGGCCATCGCCTGGCACCTGCTGGAGACTCTCAAGCCCAAGGTGCCCGTCAGGCGCATGGTCTTCCACGAGATCACCGAACAGGCCATCCTCGCGGCCGCTCAGGACCCCCGTGACCTCGACAACAATCTCGTCGACGCGCAGGAGACCCGCCGCATCCTGGACCGGCTCTACGGCTACGAGGTCAGTCCCGTGCTGTGGAAGAAGGTTGGGCGCAACTTGTCGGCTGGGCGCGTGCAGTCGGTGGCGACCCGCATCATCGTCCAGCGCGAACGTGACCGCATGGCCTTCCGCAGCGCCGGGTACTGGGACCTGGGCGCCGAGCTGGACGCCGGAGGTGAGGCCAAGCCGCCGCGATTCAACGCCCGCCTGCTGAGCGTCGACGCCCTGCGGGTGGCCTCGGGACGCGACTTCGACTCTCTGGGGCACGTCAAAAAGGCCGACGATGTGTTGGTCCTCGACGAGAGCCGCGCCAACGCGCTGGTCGCCGGCCTGACTCAAGCCACGCTGACGGTAGCCTCCGCCGAGGAAAAGCCGTACACCCGTAAGCCCTACCCGCCGTTCATGACCTCGACGCTGCAGCAGGAAGCCGGGCGCAAGCTGCGGTTCTCTTCCGAACGCACCATGAGCATCGCGCAGCGGCTGTACGAAAACGGTTACATCACCTATATGCGTACCGACTCCACGACGCTGTCTGAATCCGCATTGACCGCGGCGCGCAGCCAGGCCGCGGAGTTGTACGGAAACGAATATGTGCACCCTTCGCCCCGGCAATACACGCGCAAGGTGAAAAATGCGCAGGAAGCGCACGAGGCTATTCGCCCGGCGGGTGAGACATTCAAAACTCCGGGTCAATTGCATTCATTACTCGATAACGACGAATTCCGCTTGTACGAGCTGGTTTGGCAGCGCACCGTGGCCTCGCAGATGGCCGACGCGCGCGGCACCACGCTGAGCTTGCGGTTGGCGGGCACCGCCACCTCCGGCGAGCAGGTCGTGTTCACCGCCAGCGGTCGTACCATCACGTTCCCGGGCTTCTTGTCGGCGTACGTCGAGACCGTCGATGAGCTGGCCGGTGGTGAGGCTGATGATGAGGAACGCCGCCTGCCGCAGCTCAAGCAGGGCCAGACGGTTACCGTCGCCGAGCTGTCCGCGGATGGACACACCACCAATCCGCCCGCCCGCTACACCGAGGCCTCGCTCATCAAGGCTTTGGAAGAGCTGGGAATTGGGCGTCCGTCCACCTACTCGTCGATCATCAGGACCATCCAGGATCGTGGTTATGTGCACAAGCGCGGCAGCGCGCTGGTGCCCTCTTGGACCGCCTTCGCAGTGATCGGGTTGTTGGAGCAGCACTTCGGCCGCCTTGTCGACTACGACTTCACCGCCGCCATGGAGGACGACCTCGACGAGATCGCTTCCGGCAACGAACGTCGTACAAACTGGTTGAACGCCTTCTATTTTGGTGGCGAGCACGGTGCCGAGGGCTCGGTTGCACGCGCCGGCGGACTCAAGCGCCTGGTGGGTGTGAACCTGGAAGAGATCGATGCTCGCGAGGTCAACTCGATCAAGTTGTTCGACGACGAGCAGGGTCGCCCCATCTACGTGCGCGTCGGAAAGAACGGGCCGTACCTGGAGCGCATGGTGGCCGATCCTGACGGTGAAGCCGGGGCTCTCATCCCGCAGCGCGCCAATGTCAAGGACGGCGTCACCCCCGACGAGCTGACCGTCGAGATGGCCGAACAGCTGTTCGCGATCCCGCAGGAAGGCCGGACCCTGGGCGTCGATCCAGAAACCGGGCACGACATCGTGGCCAAGGACGGACGTTTCGGCCCGTATGTGACCGAGGTGCTGCCCGCCCCGCCGGAGCCCGCCGAGGACGAAAAGCCCAAACGTGGCGCCAAGAAGGTCGAAGGTCCTAAGCCGCGGACCGGCTCGCTGCTCAAGACCATGACGTTGGAGACGGTGACACTTGAGGATGCTCTCAAGCTGCTGTCGTTGCCGCGCGTGGTCGGTGTCGATCCAGCCAACAGCGAGGAGATCACCGCGCAGAATGGCCGCTACGGCCCGTATCTCAAGCGCGGCACGGATTCTCGATCGCTGGCCACTGAGGATCAGATGTTTACCATCACCCTCGAAGAGGCTCTGAAGATCTACTCCGAGCCCAAGCGCCGCGGTGGACAGGCGGCTTCGGCCGCTCCGTTGCGTGAGCTCGGTGCGGATTCGGTCACGGGCAAGCCGATGGTGATCAAGGACGGACGTTTCGGTCCTTACGTCACCGACGGTGAGACCAACGCCAGCCTGCGCAAGGGCGACGACGTGCTCTCGATCACCGACGAGCGGGCCTCGGAGCTGCTCGCCGATCGACGGGCGCGTGGCCCGGTGAAGCGGGCCAAGAAGGCACCCGCGAAGGCGGTCAAGAAGGCGCCCGCGAAAAAGGCTGCGAAGAAGGCTGCGAAGAAGGCGACTTAGCCGTGACGGGGGCGCGCCACCTGAGTTGATACGGTGCGCCCGCGCAGCTCAACGGTTTCACCGACGTTCCAGCGCAACGCTTCCTCGTCGCGGGCCTCCATGACCGCGGAGGCCGACGCCAGCACGTTTCCGGGCTCGTTCTTGGCCAGCTCGGTGAGTCGGGCCGCTTCGTTCACGGGGTCGCCGATGACGGTGTACTCGAAGCGGGCCTGGGCGCCGATGTGTCCGGCGATGGCCCGTCCGGCGGAGACGCCGATGCCGAAGTCATTGGAGCCCAAAACATTAGTGAGCTCGCCGGACAGCTCGCGGGCGGCCGCCAGTGCCGCGGCGGCACCATCGGGATGATCGATGGGGGCGCCGAAGATGGCTAGCGCCGCGTCACCCTGGAACTTGTTGACGAAGCCGCCATGCTTGTTGACGGTGTCGACGATGACCCGGAAGAACTCGTTGAGTACCCGTACGACCACCGCGGGCCCGCGGGTGGACGCGAGTTGCGTGGACCCCACCAGGTCCACGAAAAGCACCGCGACACTGCGCTCTTGACCTCCGAGCTCGGTGCCGTATTCGAGGGCCCGACGTGCCACATCCTCGCCGACATAGCGACCGAACAGGTCCCGCAGGCGTTGTCGTTCGCCGAGATCGCGCACCATGTCGTTGAACCCGGCCTGCAGCAGCCCTAGCTCGCTGGCGTCGTAGATCGGAACGTGCGCGTTGTAGTTTCCGCGCTGCACTTCGCTGAGGGCCCAACGCAACTGACGCAGCGGATCAGCGATCGACGTAGCCACCAACAGCGTGCCCATCAGTCCGATGGCCAACGCGATGATCGCCAGGATCAGGATTGAACCGGTGAGGTTGTCGGCGTTGGATTTGAGATATCCGGCGCGCTGTCCCACGACGGTGAGCACGATCGCCAGGATCGGCACACCGGTACTCAGTGCCCAGGTGAGTACTTGGCGGACGATAACGCCTGGGGCGGTGACATTTTCGGGTACGCCACGGCGCAGGGCCTGAATGGCGACCGGGCGCAGGACGCGTTCGGACTGCAGGTACCCGATGATGCTGGTCGTGGTGGCGCCGAGCACGGTCGCGAACGCGGCGACCAGTACCGAGCTATGCGTGGACGACCAGGTGACGGCGACGAAGATCGCACCACCGACGAGCCATGTCGCGACGCTGATGACGGTCCGATAGAACGGCATCTGCAAGGCGCGGACGCGGACCCACTCAGAGCCCTCCGATTCGAAGTCGGGGGAACTGTACTGCCAGCGCAGCACCGGCAGCAGCAGGTAGGTGCTGACGATGGCGCCGGCGATGAACAGGATGAACAGCGAGACGCCGAGGATGATGAGCCGCTCCGGGCCGAGCTCGGATAGTTCGACACGATCACTGGGCGGTAAGCCGAACCGCAGGAAACCCAACACGAACAGCGCGCCGACCAGGTTCGACTGGGCGATACCCATGATGAAGAGGGGCCATGGCGTCCGCATGACCCATCGGGAGTACCGGGCTGCGCGTGCAAGAGGGCGCTGGTCGGGCCTACCCTCCGCGCCAGTCACCCGTTAACCGTAGCTGTCGGCGGTGACGGAGGCGTTTCACACGCCTGAGCGGGCCCTTGGGGTCGGTGCCGGCGGCTAGGGTTGGGGACGATGAGCGGGGTTTTTGAGCGCCTGGTGGATCAGGGAGCGGTCATTTCGACGCTCTCATCCTCGGCATTGGCTGCTCGCGGTGGTGACGCGGGCCGGATGACTCATGCGTGGCTGTTCACCGGACCTCCGGGTTCGGGCAGGTCGGTGGCGGCTTTGTGTTTTGCCGCCGCCCTTCAGTGCGAATCTGTCGGCGAAATCGTCGGCTGCGGCGAGTGTCGTGCGTGCCAAACCACGATGGCCGGCACCCACGCTGACGTGCGCCGAGTCGTTCCCGAGGGATTGTCGATCGGCGTGGATGAGATGCGCGCCATCGTGCAGGCGGCGTGGCGCAGACCGAGCACTGGTCGTTGGTTGGTGGTGCTCATCGAGGATGCCGACCGGTTGACCGAGGGCGCCGGCAATGTGTTGTTGAAGGTTGTCGAAGAGCCGCCACCGCGGACGGTGTTCCTATTGTGCGCGCCGTCGGTAGATCCCGAGGACATTTCGATCACCCTCCGATCGCGCTGTCGACATGTGGCGCTCGTCACTCCGTCGGTGGCGGCCATCGCGCAGGTGTTGATGGACCGCGATGGGATCGATGCCGAGCAGGCCCAGTGGGCGGCTTCGGTGAGCGGCGGCCATGTGGGCCGGGCGCGCAGGCTCGCTACGGATGAACAGGCACGTGCGCGCCGCCTTCGGGCATTGGGGCTGGCCAGGGAGGCCGCCACCCCGACGCGGGCATACGCCGCCGCCGAGGAGCTGGTCATCAGCGCCGATGCCGAGGCCAAGGAGCTGACGGCTGCCCGTAACGAATCCGAAGAGGAAGAACTGAAGACGGCGCTGGGGGCAGGCGGCACCGGAAAGGGCGCGACAACGGCACTACGGGGGTCCGCGGGGGTATTGAAAGACCTTGAGCGGAAACAAAAATCCCGGCAGACCCGGGCGTCGCGAGATGCGCTAGACCGCACGCTTATTGATTTGGCGACCTACTTCCGCGATGCCCTGGTGCTCTCATTCGGCGCCGCCGACGAGGGGCGGGTGGCCTTGCATCACCCGGATATGGCAGACCGGCTGGGGCCGATGGTGGACAGGGTGCCGCCCGAACAGTTGTTGCGGTGCATCGAGGCGGTCCTTCAGTGCCGAGAAGCGCTGGCGGTCAATGTGAAGCCCAAGTTCGCGATCGATGCACTGGTCGCGACGGCAGGCCAGGCGCTGCGTCCGACGGAATGAGATTGGGCGTCGCGGCAGAGGTGCCGTAGACTCTCGGGCGCCGGGTTCGCCCGGCACGCTGCCCTAGCTCAGTCGGTAGAGCAATTCACTCGTAATGAATAGGTCGGGGGTTCGATTCCCCCGGGCAGCTCCACACCGATTACTCGGTAGCTTTCGTGGCGGCTTCTGCCATCGTTGCGTCCACCCGCTCGAACTCGGCACGTGGGATACCTGCCATGGAGTTCTGATGCCCGCCGACCAGGGTGACTCCCGCGGAATCGAATCCCGGGCAGGCCGTGGATTGATCAAACCTTTGACATAAATCACGCTCGCGCCGGGGCCGTGGGCGCTCCTTCTGCTGTGCGCGATGTACCAGGTCGCTAGCATTACTGACCATGTGGTTTGCGCGACGCGGTGCCAGCGGTCATGGCGCGGTCGTTGCTGCGGTGGACCAGGTGCTCACGGTGAGCGGTGGTGGGCAGGGATCGGTGGTCGAGGTCGCCCGCAGTTGGGCGCAGGCGAACGGCCGGGTGATGGAGATCCAGGACGCACCGCTTGCGGCCGGTGTTTTTGGTCAGTGGGTCTCGTTTCCGGACCGCGACATAGTGCAAGTCGGTCATGGTGTTGTGGGCCGAGACCGCACCATCGCTCACGAGCTGGGGCACATGGTGCTGGGGCACCGGGGGCTACCGGTTGCTCAGTTTGCAGCAGAGCATGTCGAAGTCGTCGCACCGGAGCTTGTGGCCCGCATGTTGCAACGCAGTTGCGGCAGTGACGATCTGGCGCATGACGACAACCGTTGGCCGGAGGATGAACTGGCCGCCGAGCGTTTTGCAGGCTTGCTGATCCGCCGCATGCGGTCTGGGCGGGGTGCGCATACGCGGTGGAGTCCGTACGTGGACGACGCACTGGGGTGATCAGTCCCTGGATCTGGCAGGTCATGCAGATCGTGCGCTTTGTGTTTCTGCTGTGCTTTCTGCCGGTTCTGCTGTACCGGATATGGCGCCTATGGCGATACCTGGCGACCGCTCCGGCGATTGCAGTCACCTGCTTTGGGGTGATCATGTGGTTCTGGCTGCTCACCTTCACCGACACGGTGTGGTCACTGATGCCGGTGCAGTTCCGCGCAGCCAGCATGGGTGGCTTGTTCGTCGCCACGGTGGCGATGTGCGCACAGGTGTTCATTCTCGGCGTTGCCGCGTCCGCTTCTCCGGATCGCATGCGGCGAGGAATGCGAATAATCCTCGGGGTAACCGCCGTGATCCTCGTCGTGGTCTCGGTGTCCGCGAGTCAGAGTCAAGTGCTGTTGGCTACCAAGGACTTACATGAGCTGACCAATGCGCTTCTGGATGGTGGGGACAGTAGCGCGATCGTTGCGTCGGTGGTGGGTAATGGATACCTGGCGGTGACGCTGGTCCAGTTGGCCTGGGTTGGGTTCCGGCATGCGGACCGCACACCGGTCGGTACCGGATTGGGGATATTGGCGGTGGCCTCGTCTTTCCAGTTTGTGGCGGTGGCTTCGGGGGGAATCTGGCGTCCGCTTACTGGGGGGCACGATCTCATATCTGTTCGGTATGGGCTGGTGCTGCAGAGTCTGACGGGTAGCGTTGGTGTGACATTGTTGACCGTCGGTTTTCTTTGGCCTCCTGTCGTACTGCGTATTAAGGCGCGGCGGGACGTGCGGCGCCTCCGTCCGCTTCACGACGCATTGGCGCGTATGTTCCCACAGCTGTTTCCCCCTGAAGAGTCACGAATACGTCTATCAGACTTGGTTTTTGAATGGACGACGCATATTCAAGACGGGCTCACCCTCCTGGCGCAGCATCGGCAGACTCCGATGCATACCGAGGTTGAACTGCCGCTGAGTAGGGCAGATCGCGCCGCACAAGTTACGAATTGGATAGCAGGAAAGGCACTTTCGGGATTCAGCTGCGAATGGCTCCTGGCTCCCGATGGTGTCAGCGATGAGGGGTGGGTGCTTGCGGTGGCCGACGACTATCGCCGTTTTGGTGGCCAGTTCATGGTCGACCAGACGGGCCGTCATATGGAGGGTGCCGGTACCTGATGGGCCACTCGGCAGGAGAGAGTCTGCAAGTTGCGCGGGTGGCATTCCTGTTGTGTTTCCTGCCCGTTCTGCTGTACAGGCTGTGGCGACTTTGGCGGTACCCTACGTCGGTTCCAGCGATTGCGGCCACCAGTTTTGGGATATGCGTGTGGTTGTGGCTGCTGGTGTTCACCGACTGGGTGTGGTCGGTTATGCCGCCGCTGGCTCGTGCCGTCAACTTGGGTGGCTGGTGGACCGTTGCGATAGCGGGATGCCTGCAGGTCTTTGTGGTCGGTATTGGCGGTGATACGTCTCCGGCGCGGATACGCCGCGGACTGGTGACTACCTTGGCGGTAACTGCGGTCTTCTTGATCGCGGTTACCGTTGCGGCTAGCCAGAGCAAGCTGCTGCTCACGACCAACGATATGTATGCGGTTATCGATGCCCTTACCGTGAGCGGTGATTTCTGGTCCAGGGCGGCTTTGGTGGCAGGCGGCGGTTTCGCGACCGTGGTCTTCGCTCAGCTCGCGTGGGTGGGTCTACGGCATGCGGATCGCACACCGGTTGGCACCGGCCTAGGGCTACTCGCTATCGCATCCGTGTTGGAGATCGTGGCAACGGTAATCGGTGGAATCCTGCGGCCGTTAGGTGTGGGATGGGGAGTCATGGACCGTCCCTTCTGGTTATGGGCTGGAACCATAGCCGGGTGTGTCGGTGCGATCCTGATAACCGCGGGTTTTCTATGGCCCCCAATGGCACTGCGGGTCGGTGCGCTACGAGATCAGCGGCGACTTAAGCCGCTTCACGATGCGATGACTGGCCTTTTCCCGCAACTCTTTCCGCCGACGGAATCACGGATCAGATTATCGGACTTGGTATTTGAATGGGAATCGCATATCCAGGACGGCCTTACTCTGCTGGCGCAGGCCCGAGAAGTACCACTCACAAGTGATCATCCGGCGGCCATTGATCTGCCGGAAAGGGCCGCAGCAGTAGCAAAATGGGTTGTCGGACAGAAAATTCCGGGATTCAGCTACGAATGGTTGCGTTCACCAGATGGTGTGAGTGATCAGGGCTGGGTACTCACCATCGCTGATGCCCATCGGGAATGTCAGGACGGCTTCGCGGACCCGGCTTTCTTGTCGGGTATGCCCTCTACCTTGCGAAGGTGATCGACCATATCGGCAATCGCCTGCCGGCTGTGCTCGGATAGCGCGTAGCTGCGTTGCGCGATTTCGCGCACCTTCGAGTCGCGCAACTGTACGAGCCAATCCAGATCGCGGTTCACTGATTCGGCGTAGTCGGCGTCATAGAAGTAGGCGGGGCTCACCTGAAAGAACTCCGCCAGCGCTGTGACGATTTCGGGCGCGGGGTTCGACCGTTCGCCCTTGCGTAGAAGCGATAGATACGGCGACGACACCTCGACGCCACGCTCGCCGAGTGCGGCGACCACTTCATTCAACGAGTAGGGGCCCCGCCCGGCGGGATGCACGGTGGCAAACAGGTGGCTCAATCGCCTCGAAAAATCTGGCATCGCACCCCCTCGCGTACTTCCACTCTGCAGTCCAACCATACACGCCAATTCTGTGCTGTTCATCGCAGGTGCGCGGGTGTCTGAGCGGTAGGCAATCTCTCGAAAGGGTAAGTGATTGACAAGTACTATTTACTGACAGTAATGTTCCGGGTGTTCGTTCGGCTAATTAAAGTCGGACGCGTTGGCTGGTCAATCGTTGTGCTCATCGTGGGGTTGAGCACAACGAGGGGTCGGCCGAATTGGTGGAAGGCGCTGTCGCCTAGCGGAGCCCCAGTGCGCTGTGATGGACGAGCGCGCTGACGATAAGAACGACTCCAAGACAAAGGAAAATGACCCGGATCGCGGTGGGTCCGTAGCGCGTCACCGTACGCACCAGGCCGCGCTGCATTCGTCGTGCACGTGGCGATCGCCGCGTCGAGAGCGCCAGAATCAGCAGACTCGGAAGTATCGCGATCAGGCCGTAGCCGACCAGCAGCAGCGGCCACATTGTGGGCAGCGGGTGGCGGGAGGCCAGCATCGCCAGAGCGCTCAAATACGGCACCGACGTAGGGGCTTCCACGTATCCCAGCGCGAGGCCAACAAAGGTGAGCAGCCACGGATGGCGCTGTGCCACGTTCCGGATCCATGGCGGTGTGACCGGCTCGGAGAACCATGTCAACGCCGCCACCGCGATCAGCAGGATTCCGATGACCAGCTGCGCCCAATACCGGGTCGACGGGGTGATATCGGATCCGGCGGCCACGTCAGTCAGCGAGCGCACACCCAGCACCGTCGCCAGTCCAAACGTGAACAGCGCCACAAACAATCCGGTGACGAAGCTCAGGCCGCCGGGGAACACCGACCGGCGTTCCAGCCGGGTCACGTAGACGATCGTGGTGGCGATGCCGATGTTGAGCACGTTGAGGGCGTCCAGACAGGCGAATCCCACGAACGCCAACAACAGGGTGAGCACGAGTTCAGAACTTACGGGAAGGTCGATCGTGTTCCGGCTAACCCGGCGTTGTGGGCACTGCCACAGTGTCTTGGGCTTCGATGTGCAGGATGGCGCCATGACGTGGTCGATACGACTGGATCACACTCTGAGCTGGGCTAACGAGAGCGCCGGTACCCTGGATCGGGTGCCTACTCAGACCCCGGCCGCCGCCGCGCCGCTGCATGGATTGCGGGATATGCGTACGTACATCGATATCGCTGTCGTCGTCGCTGTTCTCGTCGCCACCAATCTGATCGCACACTTCACCACGCCGTGGGCCAATTTTGTCGTGGTGCCGGTTGCCGCCGCCGGACTGCTCGCTCTGATTCGCTATCGCGGTCACTCCTGGGCCGAGCTGGGCTTGGGTCGAGATCACTGGCGTTCGGGCGCCAAGTACGCGGCCGTCGCCGTCGTCATCGTGGGCGCAGTGATCGGCACAGGGCTTTTGTTGCCCATTACCCGCCCCATGTTCCTCAACAGCAGTTACGCGACGACGGTTTCGGGTGCGCTGCTCGCCTCATTCGTCCTGATCCCACTGCAGACCGTGATTCCCGAGGAGCTCGCGTTTCGTGGGGTTCTGCACGGAACGATGGCGCGGGCCTGGGGCTTCCGGGGTGTGGCGGCGGCCGGATCCCTGCTTTTCGGCTTCTGGCACATCGCTACCTCGCTGGGCCTCACCACCGGCAATGTCGGCCTCACCAGGCTGCTTGGTGTGGGCCTATGGGCGCAGATCGCGGGTGTCGCCGGCGCCGTGGTGGCCACTGCCATCGCCGGATTTGTCTTCACCTGGTTGCGCCGCCGCAGCGGCAGCCTGTTGGCGCCCATTGCGCTGCATTGGTCGCTCAATGGGATGGGAGTGCTGGCCGCCGTTCTGGTTTGGCATCTGGTCTAGTCGAAGGCGACGATTGTCGTCGCCGCGAGGAACAGCAGCTGTTCTGCGGTTCGCCAGCCCAGCGGCGTGGACAGCGGGTTGGACCGCTGGCTCGCGGCATACACGTTGGCCGGAAACATCACCACTAGCAGCACTCCGAGGCATCCCGCCGCCAACTCTCTCATTGACGGAATCAGCACACCCATCGCGCCGAGCAGCTCGAGGAGCCCGGTCAGCGTCACCAGAAACCGGGGTGCCGGAATCTGCGGGGGCACGATCGCGATCATCGCCTCACGCATCGTGGGGACGAAATGCGCGACGCCGGTCAGCGTGAACATTGCGGCCAGACCGACCGCCAGCGCGGCCGGCCAGGCATTGACGAGCGTGGGTCCCAGGGCGCCGACCAGGCGCCCCGACAGCGTCCCGACCACAAGGGCGATAAGCGGAGCCATGACGATCCTCGAATCTTGTCGGTGACTAGATTGACGATACTCGTGAACTAGTCACTGTCAAGATGTGGGGTTATGCTGGTCCGATGTCCTATCACCATGGCGATCTGCGGGCAGCGATACTGGCCAGCGCGGCCGACATGGTGGCGCGCCGCGGCGCAACAGAACTGTCGCTGCGGGAGCTGGCCCGCGAAGCCGGTGTCTCGCACGCCGCACCGGCCCACCACTTCGGCGACCGCCGCGGCTTGTTCACCGCATTGGCTGCCGACGGATTCAACCAACTTGCCGACGCCCTTGACGGCGCACACCCCGACTTTCATGCTGCGGCCCTGGCGTATGTGGAGTTCGCGCTGGCCAATCCGGGGCATTACTCGGTCATGTTCGAGCCGGCGCTGCTCGATTCCGCGGACGCGTCGCTGGCCACCGCACGTCATCGCGCCGGTGCCGCGCTGGACGTCGGGATAGCCACGCTGACACCCCGGCAGACATCGGCCGACAGGGTCACCGCGGCCCGCGCGGCGTGGTCGTTGGTGCACGGGTTTGTGTCGCTCTGGACCAGTGGGGCGCTTGCCGATTCGCGTGATGACGCCGATCCGAAACAGATCGCCTCGCAGATCGCCTACGTGCTGTTTCCGCCTCTCGGCTAGCCGAGCAACACCCGTGCGCCCTTGGAGTTGTAATCGCTGTGAAGGTCGATCTCCTTGGGTACCGTGCCGTGCGGCACGTCGTAGACAAGCACCGACCTTTTCTGCGCGCCGGGCACAAGTTCTGCACCCGGTTCGAGCTGTTCGGCATTGCGCGCCAAGATGTTCGCCATGCTGTCGGGTGCGTATTCCTTGGCCGTCGCGTCCTTGAGCTTCTGCTCATCGCCGAGGAATGAATGCGTCGTCTGCCCGAGGTTCAGGACCTCAAGATGTACGACGACGAACGTGCCGGACGCGGTGGCCTGCAGGGCAGGATTTGCCAGGTCGCCGACGGTTCCGGCATCGCTCACCTGGGTGACCACGAACGCCAGATCGCCATCGTGCACCTGTTGGCCCATGGCACCGGGCTTGCCGTCTTCTGCCGTCACCACCTTGGTCTCGGCGCCTCCGCCGCCCGTGCCGCCGACATGGATGAGGGTCGGGTGACTTTCCGATGCACCACCGCCCCCGCACGCGCTGAGGAGCACTCCCGTGAAACCAAGGAAGCAAAGGTATTTCGTGATCATGAAGTGCGCAGCACGGGAAGCGTCACGGAGGAGGGGCATTCCTTGTCATGACGTACCTCGAAGCGGATGGGAACCGTGCGGCTGGCGGTGGCAAGTGGCTCGCCGGAGCCGGTATTGCGGGCGTGGTTCGGAAACGCGCCGCCGCTGACCTGCACTCGCAGCCGATGTCCCCGTGCGAAACGGTATCCGGTGGGATGCATGGTGACCTGTACGGGGGAATCGGTCGCATCGCTCAGCTTGATGATTCCATCGGTGACGTTGTGGGACAGTCCCTTTCGATCAACATCACAGAGCCTGACGAAGAGATCACCCCGGCCGCTGTCGGTTGTCACGTAGATGGAGGCCGAGACGGGGCCGATGAGGTCTAGGTCACTCGTCAGCGCCTTGGTGGTGAACACCAGGACATCGGAGCGCTTCTCGACATGAGCATTGTCGCGCTGGCCGGCAGCCCTGGTGTCCAGCAGCGGCCCGCCGACTGTCGGAGTGGGGTCATTGGGGTCGTAGGTAAAGGTGTCGATGGAATTATCGTCTTGCGGCGCTTCCCAATCCAGCTGGTGATCGGTCCGTAGATACAGCGATGTGGGTGAGGAGTCCTTGGGCGGCCAATGCTCGAAGTCCAGCCATTGGCCGGCCTTCTGCAGATAGATGCGCACCGGAGCGCGGTGCGTCGATGAGGCGTCACCGTGCAGATGGGCTGCCAGCCACGAGAAGCTATCGGTGATCACCGCCTTGAGTGACTTCATGTGGTCCCACGGACCTATGGTGATCCGCCGCGGGCAGTCGGTTTTCTGGAGCTCTTCGTAGTCACGCAACTGTCCGACGAGAAGCAAATCCCACCAACCGGTCACCATGCTCACCGGCGTCTTTAGTGTCGCGAGCGCCGGGGTGTGGTTGATCTCGTCCCAGTGGTCGTCGTCGGTGTGGTCGGTGACGGTGCGCCAGAAAGGCTCTGGCTTGCCGAGCGCGACGTTGTCGGCGTTGCCCAGGGGTAGGTGATCCATGGCCCGGCGCACCCGCTTGGCGTTGGTGCCGGCGCGCAGCAGCCCGGCCAGCTGCGAGGTTTCCGGTGAACCGATCGAGAATGACCATGTCAGCAGGTTGTGAAGATTGAACGACCCGCCCGGATAGAAGAGCTCTTTGAAGTTACTGGTCGTGATGGCGGGGCACATGGCAGCCAACGGCGGTTCGATGTAGGGCGCCACCGCCCACTGGGTATGCCCCAGGTACGACGGGCCGGCGGTTGCCAGCGTGCCGTCGCACCACGGCTGCTCCCGAACCCAGGCTGCGGTGGACAGTCCGTCCGCACGTTCCTGCCGAAAAGCGTCGAATTTGCCCTGGGATGCGAACTGGCCGCGGGTGTCCTGCAGTACTACCTGAAACCCCTGACGTGCCAATAGTGTTGCCCATATTTGACTCACCATGCCGCGCTTGTCGTACGGGGTGCGGAAGATGACAGCGGGCATCGGATCCTGCCCGGGTGGGCGGAAATGGTCGGTTGCGAGCCGTACGCCGTCAGGCATGGTGACCTTGATGTCCCGGCGCGTCTGGATCTCGGTGGTGAGTGGTTCCGGCAGGTCGAGCAGCTTTTCGAGGACGGGTGCAGACAGTCGTCCGGTCCACGCCAAAGCCAGTTCTTCGAGCATGGCGCCCAATCTACCGGGGCGCGAGCGCTCCCACCGGCCCGACAGCGACGCACAGCGACAACGACTGGGTAATCGGTTGCAGGGTAAGCGAATTACCTGAACCTGGGAGTCTGATGAACACCCGGTTGAGACCGGGACGCACCGGCACTCTCACTTTCGGCCCGTTGGTGAATGATGCCCACACGGCGCCGTCGGTGTTGGCCAGATAGTTCAGCTCGACGATCCAGTCCGCGGGGAGCAGTGGACCACTCAGCGGCATGGTGTGCGTGGACTGCACCAGATACCCGCAGCCGGGGACCGGCCCCTCGGTGATGGCACGCGCCCACGTCACCTGGGCATCCAGCAGGTGGCCGTAGCGGTCGAACATCCGTAACTGCGTTGTGGTGGAACCGATCTCTGGCCGGGGACGGACCAGGGCGAACATATGACTGAGCAGGTTCTCCGGCCGCACCACATTCTGCAGAACCAGCGGGTCGACCTCCTGGTCGAGCACCGCCGGGCCGGTCGCTACCGCGGCCAGCGACTCCTTCACATTCGCGATGTAGGGCGAGGCGGGATTGTTGCCCCAGCTGCGCAGATACGTGACCGTCGAGACCATGCTGCTTCCAACGAACAACACCAAGACCAGCGTGACGGCCGCGGTGCGCCGCGTAGAGCTGTCCAGGTACCCGCTACCCGGACGGTTGGGGGCCGTGAGACCCGCCGCCGCCAGCAGCGTGGCGACCACCACCAGATCCGGCAGATACCGCAGCGTCTGCGCGAGCAGCAGTGCCGTGAAGGCCGATGAACGCATGAGATAGATCGGCACCTCACTGGCCACCAGGTAGCCGAGCAGCGTCAGCCACACCAGCCCGAGCCGCTGCTTGCGGTAGCACGTCAGCAGGATCGTCGCGCCCAGCGTGAACGCGCCCAGCCCGATCACGAACGACGAGGGCTCGGCCCAGGGCGAGCTCGGCACCCAGCGGTCCCAACGCCACGGTCCGCCCACCAAGCCGGGCAGTACCCCATGCGTGAAGGAACGTTGTAGCAGCGACCACGTCATGGACAGATCGGTGCTCCAGCGCTTCTGGTTCACCACCACCAGATACAACGCGATCCATGCCGCGGTCAGCGCCCCTGCCGGGATCCAGAGCATCGTGCCCCGCCGCCATGTTCGGGTCGGTGCCGACCAGCCGTCCCCACGCAGATAGGCCAGGAGCGCGACCACTGCGAACGCCACGAACGGAATGACCACCGACTTCTCGAAGAACAACAGCCCGCCCAGGAATGCCGCCAGTGCCGTCGCGGCGTATTTACGGTTTCCGGTTCGATCCAACAAGATCGCGTCGGCCACGAACCAGCACATCGCGGTCAGCATCGGCAGAGAGTTCAACGCTGCCGACCACCAGGTGAAGCCGGGCACGGCCAGCGGCGTGAACAGTGCGAACGTGAGCGGAACCAGCAACACAGGCCGCCAGCCGACTATCACCCACAACGCCCGCAGTAGCGCCAGTGATGCCAATGCCTGCAGCACCACCAGGCTCAGCGCGGGCCAAAACCAATTCAAGGGGGCGAGCTTGGTGATGATGCCTGCCAGTAGGAAGGCCGCCGGCATGACATGCCCGTCGTGATCGTCGAATAGGTACGACGGCGAGAACAGACCCTGCGTCCCGGCGCGGCCCACCAGGATCAGGTCATCCCAATAGAAATCACCCCCGAACGCCAACACGCCACGAACTACCAGCTGCGCCACGATGAGAACCGCCGCAGCAGCGGCAACGCGGTTCATCTGGGGAAGTTGGGCTCGCACTGCAGAAGACATTTGGGCCAGACCCTATCTGTAGGGTGGGGCCGAATGCCGTGAGCTATGCGAATACAGAGGGAGTAGCCAGGTGCGGGCAATGGTTACCGGAGCTGCAGGATTCATCGGGTCGACGCTGGTCGACCGGCTGCTGGCGGACGGGCACGAGGTAACGGGACTGGACAACCTGGCCACTGGCAAGGTGGCCAACCTGGAGGCTGCCGAGGCGCATTCCGCGTTCGCCTTCGTCAAGGACGACATCGTCGAGGCTGATCTGGACGCCGTTGTCGCCGAGTACTCGCCTGAGGTGATTTTCCATCTGGCCGCGCAGATCGATGTGCGTCACTCGGTGGCCGACCCGCAGTTCGATTCTTCCGTGAACGTCGTCGGTACGGTCCGGCTCGCCGAGGCCGCACGCAAGGCGGGCGTACGCAAGATCGTGCACACCTCGTCGGGCGGGTCGATTTACGGCACTCCGGAGCAAATCCCCACCAGCGAGGCTGTCCCCACCGACCCGCATTCGCCGTATGCGGCGGGCAAGGTGGCCGGCGAGATCTACCTCAATACCTTCCGGCACCTGTACGGGCTGGAATGTTCGCATATCGCGCCGGCCAATGTGTATGGGCCACGGCAAGATCCGCACGGCGAGGCGGGTGTCGTCGCCATCTTTGCGCAAGCTCTGCTGTCGGGCCGCCCCACCAAGGTGTTCGGCGATGGCGGTAACACACGCGACTACGTGTTCGTCGACGATGTCGTGGACGCCTTCGTGCGCGCCTCCGGCCCGGACGGTGGCGGGCAGCGTTTCAATGTCGGCACCGGTGTGGAAACCAGTGACCGACAACTGCATTCGCTAGTGGCCGCGGCCGCGGGCGCGGTGGATGATCCTGAGTTTCATCCACCACGGCTCGGCGATCTGCGTCAGTCCTGCCTGGACGTCGGCCTGGCCAAGAACGTGCTGGGCTGGGAACCGAAGGTGCCCTTAACGGCCGGAATTGGCCGGACTGTCGAGTTCTTCCGGAGGCTCGGCGCCGCGTAACGCGACGGCCCGGGCTAGCCTCGAGTAGCGCAGTTCAAGGTCCTTGAAGCGCAGGTAGGTGCTCAAAGTGGTGAACGCGAACGCGATGATCAGCGCGTACAGCATCAAGTCTGTGCCGCGGCCCAGGCCGAGCCAATGCGCCAGTGTGGTGGTGTCATTCGGGCGCAGGATGGCGTAGATACCGGCGATCACAAAGACCACGAACCCGAGCTTTACCCAGGCCTTGGCCTGCGCGGTGCTGCGCGAACGCAGCAGATACACCAACAGCAGCAGAACGGCGACGATCAGCAGCGGCTGTATCCAGGTGATCACGGCAACCTCCGGCGGAACGCGGTGTCGAACAAGATGTTGACCCCGTTGATCAGCGACTGGCCCTTGGCCATCGAATACTCGGTGTACAGGATATCCACCGGCTGTTCGGCTACCCGCCAATGGTTTTCGGAGATCATCGCGATCAACTCACTGGCGTGGCCCATGCCGTTCATGGTGATGTTGAGGCCATTGGCGACGGTCCGGTTGAACACACGCAGACCGTTGTGAGCGTCGGTCAGGTTGAGGCGGCGAGTCCGGGGGCTCAGCAGCACAACGGTTTTCAGCACGATGCGCTTGATGAGGGGCACATGATCTGGTGTGGAGCCCGCACCGAAACGAGTGCCGACGATGATGTCGAGTGGTTCCAGCCGCAGCCGGTCCACCATCGCCACCACGTCCTTGACCTGGTGCTGGCCGTCGGCGTCGAACGTCACGAAGATCTGTGCACCCGGCTGTGCGCGGGCGTACTCCACGCCGGTCTGAATCGCCGCGCCTTGCCCGAGGTTGACGGGATGGCGGACCACGTGCGCACCGGCGCCATGCGCGAGTGCGGCGGTACGGTCGGCGCTGCCGTCGTCCACGCAAACGATGTTGGGGAAGGTGCCGAGCGCCGCGGCGATGACGTCGGCTATGACTGGCCCCTCGTTATAGGCGGGGATGACCAGCCAGGTATCAGCATTGGCGCTGTTGCTCCCTGGGATGCTCACTGGGATCAAGGTAGCACCGGCACCACCTGTATGACTGCTGTGCGCGTGCTGTGTAGGTTTTACCGGCGTGACTGATACCCATGACCGCCAGAGTTTGGCGGAGATCTGGCGGCGACGGTTCGACTTCTTTGACCGATACGGCCTCCCGGCCTCCAGCCCCGAATCCAAGACCGCCTTCAAGGCAATACCCTTCGGCAGCCGGTTTCGGTTGACTGCGAACTTCCCCGCGTTCTTTTTCGGTCCGATCTACTTCTTCGTCAAGGGCATGTGGCAGAAGGGCCTCACGCTGGTCGGTGTGTGGGTTGTTTTCTACGCGGTGTTCGCGCTGCTGAACCTCCCGGACAGTGCGGCCCGGGGTGCCGGTATCGGGTTGTCCGCGGCGACCATGGGCATCGCCAACTACGCGTACTACCTGCACTACGTCAGGGGCAGCCAGTCATGGAATCTGTTCGAGGGCTTCGGCAAGCGACGCTGATCGGATCAAGATCCAACGGTTCGCTGCATTCCTCACAGATGGAAAGCGGTCGGGGCTAGTGTTTCCGCCATGCAACGGCTGTCTGGGGTAGACGCGGCGTTCTGGCACGCCGAAACGGCGGGCTGGCACATGCACATTGGGGGACTGTCGATTTACGACCCCACCGATGTGCCGGACTACAGCTTTGAGCGGGTGCGTGCCCTCATCGTGGAGCGACTTCCGTCGATGCCGCAGCTGCGCTGGCGGGTCACCGATGTCCCACTGGGACTGGACCGGCCGTGGTTCGTCGAAGACGAGGAGCTCGATCCCGACTTTCACATCCGGCGGATCGGCGTTCCCGCCCCCGGCGGCCGCAAGGAACTGGAAGAGCTTGCCGGACGGCTGATGTCGTACAAGCTCGACCGGTCGCGCCCGCTATGGGAGCTGTGGGTCATCGAGGGTGTCGAGGGTGGGCGGGTGGCCACGCTGACCAAGATGCATCACGCCATCGTCGACGGCGTTTCGGGTGCGGGCTTGGGTGAGATCCTGCTCGATATCGCACCCGAGCCACGACCCGCACCGGACGACACCGTGGGCTCGCTCGTGGGGCTCGGGCTGCCGAGCCGTGAGCGCATCCTGCTCAGCGCGTTGGTGAATGTCGGTGTCAAGACTCCCTATCGGGTCGTCCGGCTGGTGCAACAGACGGTGCGCCAACAGCTGGCGGTCTTCGGCATGGAACGCAGATCACCCGGGTACTTCGAGGCACCACACACCCGATTCAACGCGCCGGTATCGCCACACCGGCGGATATCCGGGGCGCGCCTGGACCTGGCGCGCGTCAAGGCGCTCAAGGACGCGTTTGGCGTCAAGGTCAACGATGTGGTGCTGGCGATCGTGGCGGGTGCTGTCCGTGACTATTTGGCCAAGCGCGACGAGCTGCCGGACAAGCCGCTGATCGTCCAGATTCCGGTATCGGTGCGCACCGAGGAAACCGATGGGGTAGTAGGCAATCAGGTCAGTTCGATGACCGTCTCGCTGGCGACCGATATCGATGATCCGGCCGAGCGGATCAGGGCGATCTACGAGGGGACGCAGGGCGCCAAGGAAATGGCGCGGGCCATGTCGGCGCATCAGATCATGGGGCTGACCGATACGACTCCGCCGGGGCTGCTGCAATTGGCGGCGCGCGCGTACACCGCCAGCGGGCTATCCCGGAATCTAGCGCCCATCAACCTGGTGCTGTCCAACGTTCCTGGGCCGTCGTTCCCGCTCTACATGGCCGGGGCGCGATTGGAGTCGATGATTCCGCTTGGCCCACCTGTCATGGATGTGGCGCTGAACATCACCTGCTTCTCCTACCTGGAGCATATGGACTTCGGGTTTGTCACCACACCGGAAGTGGCCGCGGATATCGACGAGATGGCTGACGGTCTCGAAGCCGCGCTGGTGGAGTTGGAGCACGCCGCGGGAATCTGAGCGCAGCTCAGTCGATGATGTCCTCGGCAGTCGCGGGGTCCCGCCACAACGCGAGGGCAGTCAAATGCACCACGATTCCGACGACTGGTCCGCCGAGCAATGCGATCACCGTGCGTTCCTCCAGGCCGAGCGGCAGCAGTAGCAGAAGCGCCGAAACTACCGTCGCTCCAACCCATCCCGCGGAGTAGGCGAGGTGTCGGGCATGTGCCACGGTGGCCGCACCGGTCAGTGTCAACAATGCGATCATGACCGCACCCGCGGTCAGCCAGCCCAGCAGCGGGCCGCCCGCCTGATACGCCGGATCGAACACCGTGCGCAGCAGCCAGGGGCCGATGGACGCGGCGAGGGCGATACCCACCGCGCCTACTGCGAGGATGATTGCGGCGGGGGTGATCAGCGCACTGAGTCGCCGCTCCCGTTCATCGACGAAATGGGCGATGAGGTTGCCCTGCAATGCCGTTAACGGTACCAGCAATGGGGCGCGGGTCAGCGTGACCGCTAGGATCACCACACCGCCGGCAGTGCCCAGATCGCCCGCCGTCGACTGCAACAGCACCGGGAATCCCATCACCAGGACCGCGCTGGCGGCCGCGGCGGCGATCGAATGCCGGGCGCCGCGTAGGAACGCCATGGTGTCGACGAGCGCCGGCACCTTGAGCGCCGCACGTGTCGGTTTCGAGAGCAGGGTGAGCAGTAACCATGACATCGAGCCCGCCACCGTCGCCCAGAGATAGCCGACGAGCCCGAGGGTGGCCGCGAAGGTGACGACGGCGACCACCAAACGGATTCCCGCATCGGTGACCATCAGCACGCCGTATTGCGTCCAACGGCTCGACCCGGCGAGTGCGCCCAGGGTGGTCGCGTGCATGCAGAAGCCGGCGAGCCCGCCCGCAAGCAATGCCACGCTGAGCCAACGGAACTCGGTGAATACGTGTGAGGCCCACAGCGGTGCGGTGCCGACGATCCCGACGGCAGATGCGATCGCGAAGGCGAACGCGATCCTGATCGGCAAGGAGGAGCCGCTTGGGTGAAGCCCATCTGGCAGGGGGGCGGACAGTGGTGATTGGTCGCGCTGCGCCAGTGATAGCCGCACTTCGCGGGTAGTTTCCTGCAGCAGCCCGTTGGCGGCCCCCGTCACCAAACCGAATGCGCCCCAGAAGACTCCGAACACCGAGAACAGGGCGGGGCCCAGTTCGCGGGCCGCCAGATACAGCACGGTGTAGCCGCAGATCGCGCTGACGGTGGTGGCAGCACCGATACGCGCTACGCTGGAGCGGGTGCTGGGTCCGGCGTCAGTCACTTCCGGTCCAAGGGAGGGAGCTGCTTCTCGTAGAGCCACGCGGTCCACAGCGGGCGCAGCGATTCGTCGGAGTATCCGGCGGCCAGCCCCGTGAAATCATCGGTGATGACCGTGCTGTGCCGGTATCGGGTTGTCCAGTCCTGTAGTAGTGCAAAGAATTTCGTGTCGCCGAGGCGTAATCGCAAGGCATGCAATGTCAGTGCTCCGCGCTTGTACACGCGATCGTCGAACATCAGTTGTGGGCCCGGATCGGCCAGAATCAAGTCTTGGGGAAGGTCTTTTAGTTTTTGGTGGTAGTGGCGTGCCCGGGCATCGGCCGAGGGCCCGCCGGACTCCTCTGACCACAGCCATTCGGCGTAACAGGCGAATCCTTCATGCAACCAGATGTCGCGCCAGCGCCGCGCGGTGACGCTGTTGCCGAACCACTGGTGTGCCAGTTCGTGCGCCACCAGTCGCTCGGAGTGCCTCGCGCCATCGCAATGATTGGCACCGAAGACCGAAATTCCCTGTGCCTCAAGTGGTATGTCGAGTTCGTCATCGGTCACCACCACGGTGTATCCGGCGGCGAACGGGTAGGGGCCGAACTGCTTGATGAACAGCTTCATCATCTGCGGCTGTCTGCCGAAGTCGTGTTCGAATCGGTCACGCAGTCGTAGCGGCAGCGCGGCGTTCATGGCGATCGGGCTCTTGGCGAGTTTGACCAGCTGGTAGTCGCCGACCTGCAGCGTCGCCAGATACGGTGCCATCGGCTCGGGCTGTTCGTATGTCCAGGTCGTGTGTGCGGACCGGACTCGTCGGGATATCAACTCCCCATTAGAGATAACGCAGTACGGACTGTCGCTGCTGATCACAAACCGATAGCTCGCCTTGGAGCTGGGGTGGTCGTCACAGGGGAACCAGGATGCCGCACCGTTCGGCTGCCCGGCCACCAGTACTCCGTTGGACAGCTCCTCAAACCCGACGTCCCCCCACATGCTGTTGATGGGGCGTGGTGATCCGCCGTACCGAATCGCGATGGTCATTGCCGCTCCCGCCGGAATGGCAGAGACCAATTTGATGGTGATCTTGCCGGCGCGATGCCCGAAATGTGTTGGACGCCGACCATTCACCGTCACCTTCGAAACACCGAGGGTATCGGCCAGATCGAGGGTGAACTCCTTGAGGGTGGCGAGGGTGACGGCAGTGATCGTCGCGCTACCGGTCAGCCGGTTGATGGCCACCTTGTATTCCAGGTCCAACTCATACCGGGACACCCGGTATCCGTAGTTGCCGTTTTGCGGCAGGTAGGGATCGATGATCGGAGGCCGTGGAGGGAGCCGTTTGGCTGCCTTTTTGCCTGGTTTGGTCATGCGGCCCCGGAATTCTTACTCGGAGAAACCTTGCCGCCCTTGGGCTTCTTCGGTGCCATCGGGTCCAGCTTGCCCCATGGCGAAATAGGGTTGCCCTGCCACCTGGTCGACGGAGGTACGACGTCGCCGCGTACCACGAGGGAGGCGGGGCCGACGGTGGCGCCGGACCCCAGTTCGGCGGCCGGCAGCGCAACGCAATGCGGCCCGAGGGTGGCCCCCTCGCCGAGTACCACGGTGTCCATCCGCATGATCCGGTCGTGGAACAGATGTGTCTGCACCACGCAGCCCCGGTTCACGGTGGCACCGTTGCCCAAGGTCACCAGATCAGCCTCAGGCAGCCAGTACGTCTCGCACCACACGCCGCGGCCGATCTTGGCGCCCAGGCCGCGAAGCCACCAGTTCTGCATGACGGTTCCCGATGCCGCACGTGCGAACCACACGGCGGCAACGGTTTCCACGAAGGTGTCGGCGACCTCGTTGCGCCAGACGAATGACGACCAGAGCGGCTTTTCGACGGCCTTGATGCGACCCACCACCAGCCATTTGGCCACGACGCTAACCACTCCGGCCACGGCGCCAGCGATCAGCAGCACCACCCCACTGAGCGCTCCGGCCACCCAGAAGTTGAACCGGATGGCGATGTTCTGCAGGGCCAGAAGGACCCCGACGCCGATTCCGAAGGTCACGATGATCGGGATGATGCGGCAAGTCTCCACGATGCCCCGCATGACCTTGAGGCGGAACGGTGGCGCGAAGGTCAGTGCGGAATCTGCACCATCAGCCTTGCGTCGCAGCCGCTTTGGCGGGCTGCCGATCCATGAAGATCCCGACTTGGCCTTATGCGGAGTCGCGGAGAGAACGGCGACCAGCGCATCGTTGGGCACCTTGCGCCCCGGCTGGGTGATCCCGGAGTTCCCCAGGAATGCGCGCTTGCCGATTCGGGCTTTGGCGATGTGAATCCAGCCCCCGCCCAACTCGTAGGACGCGACCATGGTGTCGTCGGCCAAAAACGCGCCGTCGTCGACCTCGGTGAACTTCGGCACCAGCAGGGCCGTCGAAATCTCAGTGTCCTTGCCGATTTTCGCGCCCAGAATACGCAGCCACCACGGAGTCAGCTGGCTGGCATAGATGGGGAACAGATAGTTCCGGGCCGCGTCCATCAGGCGCTCGGTGGCCCACAACTGCCATCCTTGCCGACTACGAACGGGGTGATAGCCCTCGTGGACGCCGAGCGATAGCAGCCGCACCAAAATGACGGTGATACCGGCGTACACGATTACGCTGACCAGAGCCGCTCCCGGTGTCCAGATAAGTGCGGGTACAACGGCTTCACAGATTGCGGCGGCGTTCCGGATACCGTACGCGACCACCGTCAAACCTGCTGCCAGCGCGAGCAGGGGAAGTCCGCCGAGCAGAATCGACGTCAGCCCGTAGATGGGAACCCATTGTCCGCCCCGCGGCGGGCGGTAGTCGGGCCACGGGTGACGGGCCTTACCGGATTTGACGGCCGGCGAGCCCTTCCAGTACTGGCCGTTCTTGACCCTGCCGATGACACCGGAAGCCGGTGCGACATCGGCGTTCTTACCGACAACCGCTCCCGGTAGCAGGGTGGTTCGGGCACCGACGGTGGCGTCATCGCCGATGACGATGGGGCCGACATGGAACTTGTCGCCGTCAACCCAATGCCCCGAGAGGTCAACCTCTGGTTCGACGGAACTGCGGTCACCGAGATCGAGCCAGCCCGTCACGGGCGGCGAGGAATGCAAGTCGACGCCGTTGCCGACCCGTGCGCCCAGTGCCCTGGCGTAGTACACCATCCACGGTGCGCCGGAGAGGTTCTCAGCACCACTGGCGGTGGCGAGCCGATCCGCGATCCACACCCGCAGATGCACGCTGCCGCCGCGTTCGTATATGCCGGGCTTGACCCCGGACAGCAGCAGCCGCGCCCCGATGACGGTGATACTCATGCGGCCCAGGGGAGTGATGAAGAGCAGGAAGGCTGCCAGCAGCACCCACCAGTTGACGGTGACCAGCCATGGCACCGTGCTGAACATTGCGAACACGTTGTTGGCCAGGGCAAGCCACGTCGCCCACTGCAGACCCGTGAGCGTGGTGAGCGGAACCGTCGCCGCCAGCTGAACCAGTTCGGCACGTCGGGGCACCGGCTTCACGATCCGGGGTTCGACCTCGACGGGAGGCGCGAGCTCGTCCAGATAGGTGGCCAGTGATCCCAGTCGGGGCTGGTCGTACAGGTTGGCGACGGTCACCTGCGGGTAGCGCTGCCGCAAGGCCGCGACCAACTGGGCCGCGGAGAGCGAGCCGCCGCCAAGGGCGAAGAAGTCGGCCCCGGGCCCGTCGATGGGTGCTGCCAGGATGTCGCGCCACAATCCGGCGAGCCAGCCCATGGTGCCGCCGAGTTCGGTTGCGTCATCGTCGGGGCCCGCGCCCGGCGGCGGCCACGGCAGCGCGTTACGGTCGACTTTTCCTGATGTGCGTGTGGGCAGTTCGTCCAACTTGACCAGTCGTGGCACCAGCGCTGCGGGAAGCGATTCGGCCAGGCTTGCGCGGGCAGCGGCGATATCGAAGTTGGGGTCGGCGCTGGCGATGTAACCGACCAGCACCGGGGTGCCGCTGGCGGTCTTGCGTACCGCGGCCGCGCCGCCGCTCACTCCGGGCAGGTTGACCAGCGCCGCGTCCACCTCGCCGAGTTCGATACGGCGGCCGCCGACCTTCACCTGGTCGTCGGCGCGGCCCTGGAAGTACAACCCGTCGGGTTCCAGGCGCACCAGGTCGCCGCTTCGGTAGGCCCGCGACCAGCCCAGAGTGTTGAGAGGAGCGTACTTTTCGGCATCCTTCTCGGGGTCAAGGTACTTGGCCAGACCGATACCGCCGATGACCAGCTCGCCGATCTCGCCATAGCCGACTTGGTTGCCCTGTGCGTCCACCACCGCCAAATCCCAACCAGGAAGCGGCAATCCGATGCTGACGGGGCTCACCCCGTCGAGCCTGGCCGCGCAGGCCACCACGGTCGCCTCGGTGGGGCCGTAAGTGTTCCACACCTCGCGCGCGGCACCGTCCTCACCGGTGGCCAGCCGCTCGGCCAGATCGGGCGGGCAGGCCTCGCCGCCGAAAATCAGCAGGCGCACCGCCTCCAGCGCCTCCGCAGGCCACAGTGCGGCCAGGGTCGGCACCGTCGAGACCACGGTGACATCGCGAGACACCAGCCACGGACCCAGATCCATGCCGCTGCGCACCAGCGAGCGCGGTGCCGGCACCAGGCAGGCGCCGTAGCGCCAGGCGAGCCACATCTCCTCGCAGGAGGCGTCGAAGGCCACGGACAGCCCGGCGAGCACCCGATCATCGGGTCCGATCGGGTTGTCCTGCAAGAACATCTCAGCTTCCGCATCGACAAAGGCGGCGGCGTTGCGATGCGTCACCGCCACGCCCTTGGGGGTGCCGGTGGAACCCGAGGTGAAGATGATCCACGCGTCATCACGCGGTGTCGGTTTGGTGGCGCGCCAGCCGCGCGAGGAGCCTGGCCCGCGGACGAGTCCGTCGGGGGTGATCACGGCCGCCACCTGGGCCTCGCCGAATACGAGCGCCGCGCGTTCTTCGGGGTCATCGGCGTCGACCGGAACGTACGCGGCTCCCGCGGCCAGGGTCGCCAGGATGGCCACGTAAAGCGAGTAGCTGCCCGAGGGCATCCGGATACCGACGCGATGACCGCGCCCGATTCCGCGGACACCGAGCCATTCGACGCTCGATTCCACGTCGACAATCAGCTCGGAGTAGGTCAGCTGGATGGTGCCGTCATCGATGGCCGGCGCGTCGGGGTGCTCCGCGGCGGTCGCGTAGAGGATGTCGATCAGGGTGCGTGCGGGAGGCGCCGACCTACCGAGGAGATATTGCGGAGGTACCGGGTGCGCCGGGGCTTCCTGCGCGGCGGGTTGAGGCGCGTCCTGAGGCGCCGGATCCGGTGCCTCCTCGTGCGCGCGGCTCGTGGGTGACTCGTCAGGGCCGGTCACGCTTCTCCTCGGGCGGTTGGTGGGCTGCCGCAGCGAAGCCTATCGGTCCGGATGCGACGAGGCTCGTCGCCGCGCAGTGTCGCCCCGTTTAGGGGTGTGATGCCCCGAGTCGTCATGCCGGCGGGTGGTTCGCTAAGGGTTCCGGGCCTCCGCTTCCACGGGCGCGGATGGCTCCTGAGCTGGCCTGACGTACTCACTGCTCTTTGCGGAAGGTTCGGGTCTTGTACAGGCTGGCAACGGTGGTGATCAGCAGCGTCACCACAATCACCGCGAGACTTGCCAGCGTGGGGATCTCGGGCACGTGGACCGGCGCGCCACCATTGACGAAGGGCAGCTCGTTCTCATGCAAGGCGTGCAGGATCAGCTTGACCCCGATGAAGAACAGGACGAACGCCAGTCCCTGTGACAGGTACACCAGGCGCTTGAGCATGTCGCCGAGCAAGAAGTAGAGCTGCCGCAGACCCATGAGCGCGAACACGTTGGCGGTGAACACCAGGTAGGGCTCTTTGGTGAGTCCGTAGATGGCGGGGATCGAGTCGAGGGCGAAGAGCAGGTCAGTGGTGCCCAGCGCGACGATCACCAGGAACATCGGCGTGATCAATCTGGCGCCGTTCGCGCTGCCGTCCCGGATCCACAACCGCAGTCCGTTCCACGTGTCGGTGGTTCGCAGGTGCTTGCGGGCGAACTGGACTACGGCGTTGTCCGCGTCGTCATCGTGCTCGGTGTCGCGCGCCAGATTGATGGCCGTGTACACGAGGAACGCGCCGAAAAGATAGAAGATCCAGGAGAATTGTTCGATGGCGACCGCGCCCAGGGCGATGAAGATGCCGCGGAAGATCAGCGCCAGGACGATGCCGACCAACAGGGCCTCTTGCTGGTAAATCCGGGGCACTTTGAAGCTGGCCATGATGATCAAGAAGATGAACAGGTTGTCCACCGACAGGCTGTATTCGGTGAGCCAGCCTGCGTAGAACTCCAGCCCGTACTGGCTGCCGTGGAAGAACCACACCCACAGACCGAACGCCACCGCGAGCCCCACGTAGATACCGAGTGCGGTGGCGCTTTCGCGTGTCGAGGGCTCGTGAGGTCGTCGGCCGATCACCACGACGTCGACCAACAGGATCGCGACCGTGACGGCCAGGGTGATGATCCATTCGAGCTGAGAAACCTGCATTGATCTGATCCTCCGGTCGCCAAAACGCCGGAGGTCTCTTCCGTCGGCGGATGACCGGCCCGCGGTACCGACCGGTCCGACAATGGCCGATGTGATAACGACACCGCAGCGAAGGAATACTCCCCTCCAGTACCCAGTCTGCCCTACGGCGCGGTTATCGGAAAGTCGGGCCGGGCGCCGGGGTGAGGTTGCGGGTTTGAATCACCGTGCGCAATGCGCTTGACGGCGACCTCGGCCCACAGGCACACTGCCGGCAGGTCATGAGTACCAGCGACAAGCCCTGGCTAGCTGGTCGGCAACCCTCCTCCATATACCGTTTGTCTTCGCGCAGGCGGCTCATCCACGGCGGGGTGCTCCAGGTGACGACCCGGCCGCGCTCAACCGTGCGCGGCAAGCGTGGACTCGCCGGGCGGGTCCGGTGAGATGGGATGTCGCATGTCAGCGTCACAAGAAATCGGGTCCGAGCAGTCGACCGCACGCGTTGTGGGCGCTGATACCAAAGTTCCTCTGGCCCAAGGCGGCTGGATCAGATACGCAAATTTCGATTACGCGGCCAGTGCGCCCGCGCTGCGCGATGTCGCGGACCGTGTCACTGAGCTACTGCCGTATTACGCCAGCGTGCATCGGGGTGCCGGGTATGCCTCGCGCGTCTGCACGAGGCTCTACGAGGGGGCCCGGGAGGTTGTGGCGCGTTTCGTCGGCGCCGCCGACGGCCAGCGCGTGATTTTCACCCGCAACACCACGGACTCACTGAATCTACTGGCGTCCGCGGTGCCGGGCGAGGTGGTGGTGCTCGATATCGAACACCACGCAAATCTGTTGACCTGGCAGCGATATGGCGCTCGGGTGGTGGCGCATCGAGCCACCGTCGCGGACACCGTAGCCGCGCTGGATGAGGAACTGGCGCACCGGCCGGCCGCGCTGCTGGCCGTCACCGGCGCCTCTAACGTCACCGGTGAGGTGCTGCCCCTGGCCGAACTCGCGACCGTGGCGCACCGCCACGGGGCGAGAATCGCCGTGGACGGGGCGCAGTTGGCGCCGCACCGCCGAATCGATCTGGCGACGTGTGGAATTGACTACTTCGCGTTTTCTGGGCACAAGTTGTATGCGCCGTTCGGTGTTGGAGTCCTTGTGGGCCAAGCTGACTGGCTCGACGCCGCGAGGCCCTATCTCGCGGGTGGCGGGGCGGTTCGGAACGTGGGTATCGACGGGGCCGAATGGCTCACCGGACCGCAGCGGCATGAGGCGGGGACGCCCAATGTGGTCGGTGTCGCCGCGGTGGTCGCGGCGTGCGAGGCATTGACTGCTCTTGGTGATATCGGACATGTCGAGGCCACGCTTACCGCGCAACTGCGCGACGGGCTCGATGCGATCGATGGCGTTGACACTCTGCGTATCTGGGACAGCGGTCGTGACGTGCTGGGCATCGTGTCCTTCACCGTCGCCGGATACACGCCGTCGGTTGTCGCGGCCTATCTGTCGGCCGAGCACGGTATTGGGCTGCGCGACGGCCGATTCTGCGCGCACCCGCTATTGGCCAGGCTCGGCGCCCCCGGCGGCGCGCTGCGCGCGAGCATCGGGCTGGGAACCACCGCGGGTGACATCACGAGGCTCCTGGACGCGATCGATGAGCTTGTTGAGCACGGACCGGCTTTGACCTACGCCGAGATCGACGGTCAGGTCGGGCCCGTGGACGATCCACGTCCGCTCCCGGATTTTCTGGTGGCCTGAGTCCCCGTTCTCATATCCGTAACTTTGAATACGTGATACTTTCAGTCCGACACATAACGGGTCGGACTGACAAGGACGTCGAATGACTAGTGCGCGTGTGCGGGGTAGCGGGGCCAACGAGCGTGAGCAGGGTGTTCCCGACCATGAGGTCGTGATCATCGGGGCCGGCTTCGGGGGTATCGGGGCTGCGGTGGAGCTCACCAAAAGGGGAGTCCACGACTTCGTGATCCTGGAGAAGTGGGGGGCCGCCGGCGGCACCTGGCATGCGAACAAGTACCCGGGTGTGGCCGTCGATATCCCGACCTTCATCTACAGCTTCTCCTACGACCAGAAGACCACCTGGTCGAAGTTCTTCACACCGGGCGATGAACTCGAGCAGTACGCCAACGAACTCGTCGACAAACATGAACTGCGCGGCAAGATTCGATTCAACACGCGTGTGGTGCGTCAGGAATTCGATGAGGGACAAAACATTTGGGTGCTCACGCTGGATGACGACAGCGTGATCACCGGCCGGCATGTGGTTGCCGCGACCGGTGGGCTCGAGCAACCCAAGCTTCCCGAGATAGAAGGTATCGATTCCTACCAGGGCGTCCTGATGCATACCGCTTTGTGGGACAAGGGTGTTCAGCTTGCCGGGAAGCGGGTGGCCGTCATCGGAACCGGTGCCACATCGCTGCAGCTGGTTCCGGAGATCGCTCCGGAGGTTGGCCATCTCACCGTCTTTCAGCGCACACCCATCTACGTGGGGCCCAAGCCCGACTGGAAATACAACGGGTTCTGGCGGGCGCTTTTCGGGTTCCCCGGCGTCGCCAAGGGCATTCGGCACGCCATCAACCTCAGCACCGCGTACATCCCGGATGCCGTGTTCAAGCTCGACTCCAAGTATGCCGAGTCCGCGTCGATGGCCCTTGCCAACCGGATCCGGCGCTGGATGCGTACTCAGGTCGACGACCCGGTGACTCGCGAGAAACTGCTGCCCTACTACGGATTCGGCTGTAAGCGCCCGTCGTTCTCCAACAGCTATCTCAAGACCTTCAATCGCCCGAATGTCGCCTTGGTGACCGAACCGATTCAGCGGATCACCGAGAAGGGTCTGCTGACGGCGGATGGCGTCGAGCATGAAGTGGATGTACTGATCTGCGCCACCGGATTCGCCATCTGGGATCACATGCCCGCCTTCCCGACGGCGGGCCGGGGCGGCAAGGACCTGAAGCAGTTCTTCCAAGAGAATCGTTACCAGGCATATCAGGGTGTTTCGATCCCCGATTACCCCAACTTCTTCCTCGTGCTCGGTCCCTACGGATACGTGTTCGGGCCGTATCACATGCTGATCGAGTCGACGACCGCGCACGCGGCCCGCGTCATCGCGGAGACGAAGAAGCGCGGTGCTACCACCGCCGAGGTGAAGCCTGATGTGCACCAGGCGTATTTCGACAAGATGCACGAGCGCAACAAGAATCACCTGTGGCTCTCGCCGGCATGCTCGACCGCCAACACCTACTACATCGACAACCACGGCGATTCCCCCTTCCGCCCAGGCGGTTTCGGTGAAATGTACTTCCACAACAAGTACTTCCGGCTGGACAACTACCGCTACGGCACCGAGACGGTCGCGCCGGTCGTGAAGGCGGCGCCGAAGCGTAAGCGCAACAAGGAGGTTGTGGGATGAGACTGTGGCCTGGACGCAAACCAGAACTCGTCGTAGTGACCGGCGCCGGCAGCGGCATCGGGCGAGCCATCGCAATCCAATTCGCACAGGGCGGCGCGGAGGTGGTGGCCTCCGATCTGGATCTGAACACGGCCCAGGAGACGGGGGAGATCATCCACAACAAGGGGCAGCGGGCGGTGGCCTTCCAGCTCGATGTCACCGATCCGGCGGCCTGGGAACGGTTCGCCGAGCAGGTGCGGGCGGAATACGGTGTGCCTGATGTCCTGGTGAACAACGCGGGCATCATGGTCGGCGGCCGTTTCTTCGACCTGGAGCAGGAGCATTGGGAAAAGCAGTTCCGGGTCAACGTCTTTGGTGTCGCCTATGGTGGCCGAGCCTTTGGCAAGCAGATGGCCGAACGCGGGCGCGGCGGTCAGATCGTCAACATTGCCTCGGCGGGGGCAATCACCCCTACGCCGGTCTTCCCTGCCTACTCGGCCTCGAAGGCGGCGGTGAAAATGCTGAGCGAGTGTATGCGGATGGAGCTGGGGCCCAAGGGGATAGGGGTTTCGGCGGTATGTCCCGGATTCATCAACACCAATATCGGGGTAAATGCCACGATTGCCGGTCTGGATGTTCGCGACGATGTGCGTGAGCGTGCGAACAACATGATGCGGGCCTTTCAGTCGTCTGCGCCGATGCGGGTTCTCGACCAGCTGATCGGTCCCCCGCAGGTGGCGCGCGCGACGGTACGCGCGGCACGCTACAACTTCGCGGTGGCTCCGGTACGCCCCGAGGCGTGGCTGGGCTACTTCCTGAGCAGACTCCTGCCCGGCCTCAATCGGCACTTCATGTATCCGATTCCGTACTGGCTGGGACTCGATATCGACACGCTCATGCCCAGAGTGCAACGCGTCATCGATAACCTGACCGAACGCACCCAGACATCAGCGGTGGCGGAGCAGTCGCCCGTCTGATCGGTACCGATCCGCTCAGCGGGAATTCAACGATGGCCCACAGCTGCTCGCGTAGGTACCGTTGCGACTGTGGCGACGCAACATCAAACGTTTCGGGTCTTCACTGACGATGCTGCCGGTTGGCAGGAGCTGACCAGCGGAACGGGTGTTACCGCACGCGTCAACGCGCCCGACCTCAAGCAGGCGCAGCGGGCCCGACACTCCCTGCGCGCCGCGCACAAGGACGCCCCCGCGGTGATCCTGGACGTGTACGTGCACATCGAGGCGGATTCGCGATCGGCGCGTAAGCATTTCGCGAGCCTGCGGGTGCCTGCCGCGGTCTCGTACGCAGGCACTCCCGAAGGGCTGGCGGGTCTGATCGCGGACATCTATCTGGCCGGGGTGGCCGATGGGGTGACCCTGATTCCGGCATCGCCGAACACGGATATCGATTGTGCTGCACGACGGGTGTTCGCCCTGCTACCGCAGCGGGTCCCGCTGGCCGCCTAGCGCAGGCGCCCGATCACCAGTTGTCGTAGCCGCCCTCGGGGCCCAGCATGCGCTCCAACCGGGTGCGGTTGATCTTCGCGAGTTCATTGCGGGTCACCTTGCGTTCGGTGTCCGCGTCGTGATGCATCCGATCGGAGATCGCCCGCAGTACCGAGGCCCCGTCCTGACCACACAGGTGCATGACGAAACGGTGGCCGAAATGATGTTCGTATCTGTGGGCGGCGGCTCGCAGCGCTGCCATCATCCCCGGCGTCTCATCGCGGATCGCGCACTGTTCGGCATGTGATCGCACGCTGCCAGGCCGTTTGCCCAGCGGAGGATAGGCCGTCAGCATCTCGTCCAGCGATTGCTCCGACAACGCGAACAATTCGTTATCTGCGCACCGGAACAGCGAATCGTGGTCCGCGAACGGACGTGTCGCGGCGATCTTCCTGGCCCAGGTCACACTGCCGCAACACTCATACAGCGCGTGGACCGCTTTGGTGTCGGGCATCTGGTTGAACGTGTCGCGGCCGATGCCCTGATGCATCAACATATGACCATGATTCGACGGATGGCCGCTGTTCGCTAGGGGGGGACCGTTGATTTTGCAGGAGCTTAACGCGACGTAACATTGCACCGAGCAGGACTGGGGAAGGAGTGGGGGACAGTGACAGATCCGGCCTGGCAGGAATACCCGCAGGAGCCGTGGCCACCCGATGAGGTGATCCCGTATCCCGAGGATCCGAAGCCTCCGAAATGGCCGTGGATAGTCGCCGGCGTCAGTGTGTTAGCGGTGCTGGCGATAGCCCTGACCTCCATCTTGGTCATAACCCGCCGAACCGAGGTGGCCGCGCCGACCACAGTCACCGTCACCCCGTCGACAACCTGGACCGGGCCCAATGACGTCCCGCTGCCGTCGACGACCGAGCCGCCTCCGACGACAACAGAGCCACCGCCGCCACCGAACCCCAGTACCGGTGTCCAGACCACGCCGACGACTACCGAGGCGCCTCCGGTTCCCACCACCACCGAGGCACCGAAACCGGTGCCGACGACGGGTGAGGGCCCTGGTGGTTCGGGGCATGGCGGCAAGAGCGTGACGTACAGCGCGTGGGGCTCGGGCGCCGACCCGATGCCGCCGCATTTCGGTTTGAAGGTCAGTTATTGGACCGGCACCGAGCTGGTGACGATCCAAGACATCAAGCTGCCCTGGGGTGTCTCGGTGACGATAACCAACTCGGCGGCGTCACCTCGCATAGTCGTCGACTGGGGAGAGGCCAGTTGCTCCATCACCATCGACGGTGTCGTCGTTGCCACGAACAGTGGCCCGATGGGCGCCGTGTGTGTGGCGCCCTGACGCTTAGTGCCCCTGGGTCTTGAGGCGCTCGAACGACGCAAGCACTTCGGCTTCGGCTTCGGCGCGGCCTACCCAGTCGGCGGCCTTGACGAACTTGCCGGGCTCCAGGTCCTTGTAATGCACAAAGAAGTGTTTGATGGCGTCCAGCTCGAAGCTCGAGACGTCACCGATGTCCTGGATGTGATCCCAGCGCTTGTCTCCGGCGGGTACACACAGCACCTTGTCGTCACCACCGGCCTCGTCAACCATCTTGAACATGCCGACGGGCCGCGCCTCGACGATCACGCCGGGGAAGACGGACTCGGGCAGCAGCACCAGCGCGTCCAGCGGATCGCCGTCCTCACCGAGGGTGTTCTCGATGAACCCGTAGTCGGTGGGATAGGCCATGGGCGTGTAGAGGTAACGGTCCAGGCGCACTCGGCCGGTCTCGTGATCGACCTCATACTTGTTGCGCTGGCCCTTGGGGATCTCGATGGTGACGTCGAACTCCACACCCGCTCCTTGAATGTCGGTGGTACTTAACAGTCGGTCTTCGCGCAAGCGCTCATCCAGCGCGCACCAGGATAGCGATACCCTGCAGAGCATGGTCACCGCCAGGGCACTTGATCCGCGTCGCTGGCGGCGCTCTACCCATGTCCTGCTCGCCGTTGCTGTCGTGCTGGCGATTGCCGCTCTGGTGCTGGCGGTATCGCTGACCACCGGCGCCTCCACCGCTCACCAGTTGCACGGTGACGATCCGGAACCGGCGCTGGTCACCCCGAAGCCGGGTGTGGTGCCGGTTTCCGATTCCGCGCCGATTCCGACGGCGGACGGCCTGGCACAGGCCCTGGACAAGACGCTGGCTGATCCGGCACTGGGCATGTTCACCGGGCGGGTAACCGACGCGCTGACCGGCCGTGAACTGTGGCAGCAGGGTTCCACGGTGCCGATGGTGCCCGCGTCCACCAACAAGGTGCTGACCGCGGCGGCGGCGCTGCTTACCCTCGACCGCGACGCCAGGCTCACCACCTCGGTGGTGGCCGATACCGCGGGACAACGAGGACTGGTGACATTGGTCGGCGGTGGCGACCCGATCGTCAGCGCGGCCCCGGCAGATACCGACACCTGGTACCGCGACGCCGCGCGCATCAGCGATCTGGCCGACCAGGTGCGCAAGTCGGGAATTGCCGTCACATCAATCACGGTGGATATCAGCCGATTCGGCGGGCCGTCGATGGCGCCCGGATGGGACCCCGGCGATATCGACGGCGGCGATGTCGCGCCCATCCAGGCCGTGATGCTCGATGCCGGACGCACCCAGCCGACCGACTACGACTCACATCGTTCCATCACCCCCGCATTGGACGCCGGTCGCGCGCTTGCCACGGCGCTCGGAGTTGACCCCGATGCGGTGCGCCTGGACGCGGCGCCTCCGACAGCGAAATCCATTGCGTCCGTTCAGTCGGCACCGCTGATGGAACGGCTGCGGGAGATGATGAACGCCTCGGACAACGTCATGGCGGAATGCATCGGACGCGAGGTGGCGCTGGCGTCGGGCCGCCCACAGTCCTTCGCGGGCACCGTCGATGCGGTGACGAGTCAATTGCGCAGTGCGGGAATAGATCTGACGGATTTGATGCTACTCGATTCGAGTGGGCTGTCCGTGGACGACCGGGTAACCGCGCGTACACTCGACGAGGTCATCGGAGCCGCCGCCGGCCCCGATAAGCCGAAGCTGCGGCCGCTGCTGGACGTGCTGCCCATCGCCGGTGGCAGTGGCACGCTGTCGGAGCGATTCCTCACTCAGAACCAAGCGTCGGCGGGCTGGTTGCGCGCCAAAACGGGATCGCTTACCGGCGTGAACACGTTGGCCGGAGTGGTGACCGACGTCAGCGGGCGGGTGCTCACCTTCTCGCTGATGCAGAACCACGCCACTGCGCCCACGGCGCGCAATGCGGTGGACAACACCGCTGCGGTATTGCGGTCTTGCGGATGTAGCTGATGGTCGATTCGGGTCGGGCCGCGCGGGGCGAAGTTGGAACCGAGAGCCCCGAATTGACGGTTGGCCATATGGTCAACTGGGAGTTCGCCGCGACCGTGGGTGCAAAGTTGACGCGGCCGGCGCCACCCACCACCGAGTACACCCGGCAGCAGGCCATCGCTGAGCTGTCGGACGCGGCGCGGCGAGCGGAGACGCCGGTGCGTGAGCTCACCGGCCTGGCCGACGGCCTGCTGGTGCCGGAGGCGCGGATCATCGACCGTCCCAGTTGGGTTGCGGCCGCCGCGGAGTCCATGCGCTTGATGGCCGGCGGCGGCGAGGGGGCCACCGGATTCTTGTCCGGCCGTATCACCGGGGCGCAGACCGGCGCGGTGCTGGCATTCGTTTCGTCGGGAATTCTCGGGCAGTACGACCCGTTCACCGCGGACGGCGCGGGTGCGCTACTGCTGGTTTACCCGAACGTCATTGCCGTCGAACGTCAACTTCGGGTGGTACCAAGCGATTTCCGGATGTGGGTGTGTCTGCACGAGGTGACGCACCGTGTGCAGTTCTCCGCCAACCCGTGGCTGGCCGGTTATATGTCGGGCACCTTGGCGACGCTCGCGAACGAGCAAGAGGAAGATGTGGCAGGCATGCTCGGCAGGTTGGCCGAGTTCGTTCGCTCACCGAAGAGTCAGGGCGAGAACGGAATCGTCGATCTGCTGCGCGCCATGCAGTCCGAAAGCGGCAGGGATGCACTGGATCGCCTGTTGGTGCTGGGCACGCTCCTGGAAGGGCATGCCGACCACGTGATGGATGCGGTGGGCCCGGCGGTTGTCCCGTCGGTGTCGTCCATCAGAGCCCGTTTCGAGGCGCGGCGCTCACGTAGGCAGCCCCCACTGCAGCGGATCATCCGTGCGCTCATCGGCATGGATGCCAAGATGCGTCAGTACACCCGTGGCAAGAGATTCGTCGACCATGTGGTGGGAAAGGTGGGGATGGAGCGCTTCAATACCATCTGGCGTGATGCGGAGACCTTGCCCAAGCCTGTCGAGATCGAGGATCCGGACCAATGGATCACCCGAGTTCTTTAGCGCTCCGCAGCGCGGTCAAAACATTTGGTGCTCAGTATCTTCCGGGTGCAACGGAAGTGGCGGTAGCCCTTTCGGGCGGTGCGGATTCGCTGGCCCTCGTGGCGGCAGCCGTCGCGCAGGGCTGGGCGGTGCGGGCGCTCATCGTCGACCATGGGCTGCAGCGGGACTCTGCCGAGGTCGCTGCCCAGGCTCGGGGCCAGGCGCTGGCCCTGAGATGTCGTGATGCGTCGGTCCTTTCGGTGATCGTCGACGGTGTGGGTGGTCTGGAAGCGGCGGCACGCAACGCGCGATATGCGGCGCTTGAGCAGGCGAGGGGCGGGCTGCCGGTGCTCCTTGCCCATACTCTCGATGACCAGGCCGAGACGGTGCTGCTGGGGCTCGGGCGCGGATCCGGCGGGCGTTCCATCGCCGGCATGCGTCCTTGGGACGATCCGTGGGGCCGGCCCCTTCTGGATCTTCGCCGGACCGAGACACGTTCGGCATGTGTGGAATTGGGTCTTGCTCCGTGGGAAGACCCGCATAACGTGGATTCCCGCTTCGTCAGGGTTCGCCTGCGTCACGAGGTACTACCGCTGCTGGAGCAGGTTCTCGGCGGTGGTGTCGCCGAGGCACTCGCGCGCACCGCTGCATCGTTGCGGGACGACGGGGATGCCCTCGATGCGCAGGCCCGCGCCGCGTTCCCGGCTTCGGTGGGCCTGGCGATCTCGAGTCTGCGCGGCTTGACGCCCGCGATCCGTCGCCGGGTTATCAGGCTCTGGCTGCTGGCCGGTGGCGCACAGGACCTGAACGACAATCAGATTCGCGCGGTGGATGCGCTTGTCGTGCAGTGGCGCGGGCAGGGTGGCGTTGCCGTGGGCGCCGATCTGCCGTACCAGCGATTGGTGGCATCCAGGTCAGGGGACGAGCTGGTGCTATCGGTCCACAACGTCGCTAGGTAATCGCGAAGTCCTCGGGTATCGGCGAGGTGAGCGTGCGCCGGTAGTCAACCGGCGGCCAGGGCCACAGCTCGGGTACGCCGTCGGCTCCCAGATACCAGCTGTCGCATCCGGTAGACCACACGGTGTTGGGCATCGCCCGGCGCACCTCGGCATTGAACGTCTCCGCCGCGTGCGCGGTTGGTGCCACCGATTGCACCCGGCCGGAACGGATTTTGTCGATCCAATGCATCGCGAATTTGACCTGTGTCTCGGCGATTGAGATGAGCGAGTTGTTGCCGATCGGGCTGTTTGGCCCGATCAAGAGGAAGAAGTTCGGAAACCCGGCGAGCCCCACGGCGCGGTAGGCGCGCGGCCCGTCGCTCCACGCATCGCTGAGCTTGATGCCGTCGCGCCCGATGACCTCCATGGGACGCAGATACGAATGTGCGTCAAAACCTGTGGCACACAACAAGATATCGAGCTCGTGTAGGACTCCGCCCTTGGTGATGACGCCCTGTGGCACGATGCGGTCGATTCCCTCGGTGAGTACCGAGACATTGGGTCGCTGCACCGCTGTGAAAAATGGCACCGACATCACCAATCGTCGGCACAGCGGTTCATAGTCGGGATGCAGTTTCTCGCGTAGCGCCGGGTCGCGGATGAGCAATCGGTGCGATGCCCGCACAAATCCCTGGATGAGCTTGCGGCGTGCGCCCGGGCTCACCACCGAGCCACCCACTCCGCGTTCAAAGTAGAAGCGCCACAAGCGATAGGAGAACCTGTTGAGGGCGGGTACGCGTGACCAGATGGATTTGGACAGCGTGGAGTAGGTGAAATTGGGAACCGGAGCGACCCACTGTGCGGAGCGCTGGAATACCGACAGGTGCTGTACCTGATCGGCGAGTGCGCTGATGATCTGCACCCCCGAGGAGCCGGTGCCGATGAGCCCGACCCGTTTCCCGGCGTACGGCACCGTGTGATCCCAGCGCGCGGAGTGAAAGCACGGGCCGGCGAAGCTCCGCAATCCGTCGATCTCGGGGAGGCGTGGCAGGTGCAACACCCCGGTGGCGCTCACCACGACGTCGGCGATATCACGACTGCCGTCGGAAAGCTCTAGCTCCCAGTGGGATTGGCCGGGTCCGTCGGCCCATTCGGCGCGCGTTACGGCAGTGCCGAAGCGGATGTTGCGGCGCAGATCCTGCTTGTCGGTGAATCTGACGAAGTATTGGTGAATCTCCGAACCCGGTGAAAATCCCTTGCTCCAACCGGGATTCGGGGCGAAGGAGTACGAGTAGTAACGCGAAGGCACATCGCATTGCAGGCCCGGGTAGGTGTTGTCTCGCCAGGTGCCGCCGACCTCGTCGGCCTTCTCGTAGACGGTGAAGTTGGTGATGCCACGGTGCCGGAGTGTGGAGGCCATGCATAGGCCCGACATGCCCGCGCCGATCACCACCACGCGGATATCGCGGGATCGTGACTTTTCGACCGCTTCGTAAGCGCCATTGCTCACGTTTCCATAGTGGCCTATTTCGTAAACAAAGTCACTAGCCAATGTCACCGGCTTGGATTGCTCGTGTCGTCCATGGCACGCTGTCGGTCGTGACCTGCGAACAGGATCAGGCATGCGGCGAGCAATACAGCGGCGACGTGAAATCGGTGCTGCTCACCGAGGAGCAGATTCGCGCCAAGACGCTGGAGCTCGGTGCCGCCATCGGCGAGAAGTACCGGGACATCCCGGGTGATCTGCTGCTGGTGACGGTGCTCAAGGGTGCCGTCATGTTTGTGTCGGATTTGGCCCGCGCCATTCCGATCCCCACCCAGATGGAGTTCATGGCCGTCAGCTCGTACGGCTCGGCAACCTCGTCCTCCGGGGTGGTGCGCATCCTGAAGGACCTGGATCGGGACATCCAGAACCTCGATGTTCTGATCGTGGAGGACATCATCGATTCCGGGCTGACCCTGAGCTGGCTCATGCGCAATCTCGCCTCACGCGGGCCGCGCTCGTTGAACGTGGTCTCGCTGCTGCGCAAGCCCGAGGCCAAGAAGGTCGACGTCGACGTGGCTCTCGTCGGATTCGAGATTCCCAACGAGTTCGTCGTCGGTTACGGGCTCGATTACGGCGAGCGCTACCGCGATCTGCCCTTCATCGGCACGCTGCATCCGCGTGTCTACACCGACTGATCAACTCAGCTCCCACACCACCGTGATGGCGGCGGTCACCGTCTGCTGACCGGCCTCCACCGGCGGGCCGCCGGCGGCACGCAACATCGCGAACTCGGCCCGCGGCTGCGAGGTGCCTCCGGTCTCGTCGACGCGCAACACCTTGCCCAGGGTGGCGCCCGCCAGCGCGGCGTACTGCTCGGCCCGGGCCTTGGCGTCGGCGAACGCCCGTTCGCGTGCCTGGGTGGACAGCTCGGTGCTGTCCTGCAGATCGAAGCTCACCCCGGACAGTTGTGCCGCCTCACCTCCCGCGGTGACCGCCTTGTCCAGTACATCGGAGACCTTCGAGAGATCGCGAACGGTGATCCGCACCGAATTGTCGGCGGCGTAGCCGGTGATCCGGTTGCCGTCGAACTGCGGGTGCACCGACATCCACGCGGTGCGGACATCCTCGGCGGCCACCCCGGAGTCGAGCACCGCGTCGATCACCGCGCGGGCCTTGGCTTTCACCTCGGCCATCACCCCGGCGATGCGGCGGGACCGCACCGACACCCCGACGGTCGCCTGGAACACGTCGGGGCTGCCGCTGGCCTCACCGTGGCCGACAACCGTGATGTCGCCCATGGCCTAATTCAGCTCCCAGATGACACTCACCTGGAAGGTCACCGTCTGCTGTCCCGGTTCCAGCGGCGGAGCAAACGAGGCATCGGCCTGCATGGGGGCGCGCTTACCCATCATCGGAGCGGGCGGAGGCACCGAGCCGTGAGATTCGTCGATGCGCAGCACCTTGCCCAGTTGGGAGCCCGACAGACCCGCGTACTGCTCGGCGCGGGCCTTGGCGTCGTTGAAGGCACGCTCGCGGGCGCTCTTCATCAGATCGGCGTCGTTGTCGAGATCGAAGCTGACGCTGGACAACCGTGCGGCATCTCCGCCGGCCCGCACGGCCTTGTCCAGTACGTCGGAGGCCTTCTTGAGGTCGCGGACATTGATGCGCACCGAGTTGGTGGCGTTGTAACCGGTGATGTGCGGCGGACCGCCCGGGGGGTATGTCTGTTCCGGCTGGATGGACAGCTCGTTGGTCTGTACGTCTTCGCGGGACACCCCGGCCCCGACCACAGCGTCGATGACGGCCCGCGCCTTCTCACTCGCCTGCGACAGCGCGCCGGATACGTCCTTAGCGGTCACCGATACGCCGACATCGGCGCGCAGTACATCGGGTGCGCCTCTGACCTCGCCCTTGCCCACCACCGTCACGTTCCGGGTGGATTCCGGGCTTCCGCTGGAATCGTCACCGCAGCCGGCGAGGAGTACCGCCATCGTCGCGGCGCCAACCAGGGCGGTTGTCCGCGTCAATGTGTTCCGTTTTAGTGCCCGCATGTCACTTCCTGTCCTCCCCAACCATTACGGCACCACCAAAATCTTGCAGTGGCGCTCCGGATCACCGAGATCGGCAAAAGCCGAACCGACGTCTTCCAGACCTACCTCACCGGTGACGAGCGGCGCAACGTCGATCTCACCGTCTGCGATTCGCCGGAGCGTCTCGGAGAACTCGGTGGGGTCGTAGGCGAGCACGAATTGCACCGCAACTTCCTTGGCGATCCCGAAGTAGGGGGTGATGGCATCGGGCTCCATGCAGACGCCCACCACCACCACACGTGAGCTGTGCGGAGCGTCGCGCAAGACCTCATTGAGGATGCCCGGCACCCCGACGGCCTCAAAGATCACCGGTGCGCTCTTGCCGATCCGGGACCAGGCTTCGAAGGTGGGCTCGATCGTGGGGTCGACGACCTCGTGCGCGCCCATGTGCCGCGCCAGCTCACGCCGGGCGGGCGAGAAATCCGCAGCGACAATCGGCTCGATGCCCAGGTGGTGCAGGGCGGCGATCACGGCTATTCCGACGGGCCCGCATCCGATGACGATCGCTCCGGTGCCGGGTTGGATTCCCGATTTGTTGACCGCGTGCAGACCGACCGCCATCGGCTCGGTCAGGGCGGCGTGCCGGGGATCGAGACCGTTGGGGATGGGCAGCAATAGCGGCGCGCTGAGCAGCATCCGCTCGGCATAGGCGCCCAGGGTGCTGTTGCTGTAGACGATGGGTTCGAGTCCCTTGGCGGACAGCAGGATCGGAATCGAGGTCACCGCGGTTCCGGGCGCGAGCGCTTGGGTCCCCGGGCCGGCCTCCATCACCTCGGCCGCGAACTCGTGCCCCATGAAGACATCGGCACCCAAGTCGACGCCGTCGGTGAGGCTCGGCATGCCCGCCATCTGTTTGGACAGTTCGATGGCCTGGGCGCCGTGCTTGGCGAAATGCAGGTCGGATCCGCAGATTCCGCAGGCAGAGACTCTGACCAGCACCTGGCCCTCGCCGGGAACCGGCTCCGGCACATCGTCGCGATAGATCATTGCGCCGTCGCGTAGCACCGATGCCCGCATTAGTTGGCCGCCTTCTGCGCTCGATCGTCCTGATGTTCCCCAATGGCCTTGGCGACCGCGTCCCCCGCGCGTCCCAGTAGCTCGCCACGCTTGGCCTGCGCCCAGTCGTGGGAAGCCTGGGCGGCGGTGAGCTGACCGGTGAAGTGTGGAATCACCGTGCGGGCGAACAGTTTGTAGGACTTGAATGTCGCCGCCGGTGACGCCCAGTCGTGGCCGAGCATGAGGAAGGTGCCGAATCCGCCGGACTTGTCGAGTAAGTCCTGGATGTATTCGATGGCGTCCTCGGGCGTGCCGATGCAGCAGTTGCCTTCGTCCACATAGGCTTTGACGAATTCGTGCGGGTCGATGGTGCCGTCGGCACCGTCCGTGCTGTTGGCCAGCGGGAGTACCCCAATCGCCCCGAAGTAGTGCGCGTAGTCGGGCAGTCCGTAGGTGCAGTCCTCGATGGCCTGTTCGCGCGTCTCGGCCAGGTGCATGATGCCGAGTACTCGCCAGCTGGACCGGTCCGGTTCGGGATGGCCGTGGACTTCCGCCTGCTCGCGGACCACTTCCCATGCGTTCTCCAGCGCGGCGAATCCGCCCGGGATCGACGCCGACAAGGACAGCAGTCCGGCGCCCAGCTTGCCGGCCAACCGTGGCCCGGAGGGTGAAAACATGGCGGCGGTTAGGATTTCCGGGTATGGATGGGTGTAGGGACGTAGTTGAAGTTGCGCGTCGCGGAGCGTGAACCAGGATGTTTCGCGGCTGATGCGTTCTTCCGGCGCCGCGCGCAGCAGAGCCAGGATCGCCTCCAGGGACTCTTCCTGCATCTGTCGCTGGTCGACCGGATCGATGCCCATCATGTAGGCGTCGGTCGGCAGTGCGCCCGGCCCGGTGCCGAAGATGACGCGGCCCCGGGTGATGTGGTCCAACAGGATCCAGCGATCTACCACCATCAACGGGTGGTGATAGGGCAGTGACACCACCCCGGTGCCCAGTCTGATGTGCTTGGTGCGCTCGGCCGCGGTGGCGATGAAAACCTCAGGGCAGGAGATCAATTCGTATCCACCGGAATGGTGTTCACCGAACCATGCCTCGTGGTAGCCCAGGCGGTCCAGCGCGACCACGCGATCCAGGTCGTATTCCAAAGCGGTGGTGGGATTTTGGCCGACAGGATGAAACGGGGTGATGAAGGCGCCGAAGCGCAGAGGTGCCGCGGGCATCAGTGCGCAACCTCTTGCAGGAATTTCAGCAGCGCGGCATTGACTTCTTCTGGCCGCTCTTGCTGAATCCAGTGCCCGGCCCCGTCGATCAGGAGATCTCCCCGATTGTCGGTGCGGTATTTCATGCTCCCCGCATGGTCGGTGAATCCGAGTACCGGATCGGCGGCACCCGCGATGAACAGCGAGGGCACCACCACATTCGCGCCCGAAAGGCGTTCGGTGAGGGCCCAGTTGCGGTCGAAGTTCCGATACCAGTTCAGACCGCCGGTGAATCCGGTGCGGGTGAATTCGGCTATGTAGTGCTCTAATTCGGCCTGGCTGAGCCACTCGGGTAGTGCACCGGGGTCGGGCATGCGCTCGACGAATCCGGCCGGGCCGGGCGCGATCATCGCGGCGCCGTCGATGCGGGCCATCCCTGCCATCATGCGGCGCATGGTGGCGGCTGGGTCGCGATTGAGGTCGGCGTCGGCGACTCCAGGTTCCTGGAAGTACAGGATGTAGAAGAAGTTGTCGCCGAACAGCTTGTTCCATGCCTGTGTGGGAGGTACCTGGCTGCGACGGGTGAAGGGCACCGACAGGCCGGCCACTCCCGCGACGCGCTCGGGGACGGCGAGCGCAGTGTGCCAGGTGACGACGGCGCCCCAATCATGCCCGACGAATGTCGCTTTGCCTGCCCCCACTTCGTCGAGGATCCCCAGCAGATCGTCGGAGAGCGCCTCGATGTTGTAGTCGTCGATATGTGCGGGCACGCTGGATCTGCCGTAACCCCGCTGATCGGGGGCGATTACGTGGTATCCGGCAGCGGCGAGTGCGGGGATCTGATGGCGCCAGGAGTACGCGAGTTCGGGGAAACCATGGGCCAGAACGACTGCCGGTTGGCCGGGTTCACCCGCCTCGACGATGCGAAGGTGCACCCCATTGGTGGCGATGTCACGTTCCCGGATATCCACTGCGGCGTCGGTCATGAGCGCATTCTCACCTTCCGAGGGCGGTCAACAGCCTTGTTGTCGTGCGTTCTGATTGCCACTAAACCACAACGCGCAATCGCCGACCAGAGACCGCGGCCGTCGGTCACACTGGGGCGATGGAGCTCACCGCCACCGAGATCGCGGCGGACGTGCGTTCCGGTGCGATGGATCCGGTTGCCGTGGTCGAGCATGCACTCGCTCGAATTGTTGAGCGGGACAAGGAAATCTGTGCCTTCGCCAGGGTACGGTCCGATGCGTCGGTGCGCGAAGCCGAGCAGCTGGCCCTTCGGAGCGACTTAGCCCGGCTACCGCTGGCGGGTGTACCCGTGGCCATCAAAGACGTCATACCGGTCGCTGGTGAGCCCATGCGAATCGGTTCGTTGGCCACCTCCGCAGAGCCGCAGTCACACGATCACCCGCTGATCACCAGGCTACGGCGCGCGGGGGCGATCATCGTCGGCCTTACCGCCGTGCCTGAATTCTCGCTGTGGCCGACTACGGACGGTGTACACGGAATCACCAAGAACCCGTGGGCAACCGGGCGTACCGCGGGCGGTTCTTCGGGTGGATCCGCTGCCGCGGTCGCCGCCGCGATGGTGCCCGTAGCCGTCGGATCTGATGGATTTGGTTCCTTGCGGGTGCCGGCCGCCTGCTGTGGTCTGGTGGCGCTCAAGCCGGGGATCGGGTTGGTACCAGCGGAACTCGGGGTGACCTCCTGGGGCGGTGTTGGAGTCAACGGTCCGATAGCGGCAACCGTCGCCGATACCGCGCTGCTCTTCTCGGCACTGGCCAACGATCCGCGGCTCGCGGTAGTGGAAGCGCCACCGTCGCTGCGGGCGGTAATCCCCACCAACGAACCGGTCCCGCACGTATGGGCGGACGAGGCCGCGCGCAAGGCAGTGACCGCCGTCCGGGAGACGCTGACGGATATAGGGCACTTCACGGCGACCGCGCATATGCCCTACCCGCGCAATCTCCTGCCCGTCTTCGCGCGCTGGTTCAGTACCCCGGCCGCCGACATCGAGGCATTTGTGGTGGCCCGTTCGGCACTGCAGCGCAGGACTGTTCGGCATCTGCGACTCGGCCACCTGATGCGCGGCCGGGTCTCTGATGATCAGATCGCGGAGGCGGCGCAACGGGCCGAGAGGTTCTTCGACGACCATGCCGCCGATGTGGTGATGACCCCGACCTCGCCAAGAATGCCGGTCAAGGCCGCCGGCTGGTCGCGGCGCGGCTGGCTCGCCGATGTGGCGGCCTCGTCAATGTCGACCACCTATACCCCGTTCTGGAGTCTGGCCGGTTGGCCCGCCATCACCGTTCCGGCGGGTATTCATCCCATCTCGGGCACCCCGTTGGGTGTTCAGTTCGCCGCACGCCCTGGCGGTGAGGCGCTGCTCCTCGCGCTCGCCGGTCAGGTGGAACGGCACCGGCCGTGGGAGCGCGTCCCCGCGTGCTACGGGTAGAGACAAGAACTAGGAGATAAACAGAGCGCCACGGTCCGTGGCGGAGGTGGCGCCCTGCACCGGTACGGGTCAGGGCGTGACCACCCGGTTGACATGGTGTGCGAGTGAGATGTCGAGGGGTTCGCACACCACGCCTGATTATGTGCATACGTTCGTGCTCAGAATATTGGGCACTCCGGCCGTCTTGTCAACAGTCGTATCCCTCTCGGACGGCGCTGGTCCTGTCTGAAATTTCTGTCGGCATCCCCGGAGTTTGACCTGCATGTGAAAGCCATTGGGTTTCAGCGGTGTGGTGTTCCGGAAGTGCTGTAGGAACTTGAGCTCCCCGACAATGATGCGGGCCCGGGGCAGATTCGGGTGAAGGTGCAGTTCTCCGCGTCAACCCGTCAGAGACCCTGACCCGCGCAATGTGGAACCCGCTGCCGCTGCGTCGTTTCTGATGAACGCGGCCACCGCGTACACGGAACTGCATGATCTGGCACTGCCGGCAGCGGCGACCATCGCGGTCACCGGGGCTGCCGGTGCGGTCGGAGTTTTCGTCATTCAGTTGGCCAAGCGTTCGGACTGCGGGTGAGCGCCGATGCCAAGGATTCCGATGTCCAGCGGGTGCGCGCGGTGGGTGCGGATGTGGTTGTCGCGCGCGATGATGGCGTGGTCGAACGGATTCGAGCGAAGATTCCGGACGGGGTCGATGCGGTGATCGACTGCGCGCTGTTGGCCGAGTTGGTCATACCGGCTATCCGGGACGGCGGGGCAATCGCGACGCTGCGCCTGTACCGGGGCGATAGTGAAGGCGATATCCGTTGGATCTTAGTGCATCTGACCGAATTTTCGGCGAACCGCGCAGTGCTGGAACAGCTTCGGGATCTGCTGGCACAAGGAGTCCTGACCACGCAGGTCGCCAGGTCGAGGCCGACGGGGTCGAATTATGCTGAGCCGGTTAATCTTCAGGCCGCGATGGGCCCGGAGGCGAGGATGCGCTCGTAGTTCCACGGGGTCGGTGGCGTACTGGACGGCGGCGTCCAGTCGGTGGTCCATCTGCCCTGTGGATGCGCCACCTCGACCGGACTCACGCCGAGAATCGATTGGACCTCGCGGTAGGGCAGTTCGAGCAGCTCTTCCCAGGGTGCGGCCATCAGCAGGTCGGCGCGGCGGCCACGCTCGACCGACTGCCGGTAGTAGCGAAGTGCGAACGGCACCGAGGCGCCGGGCAGGGCGAGGGCGCCGAACAGTCCGAGCTTCTCCAGAGGGCCCGCGGGTTCCATTTGTCCGCAATGAAATCCGATGTTGGCCAGTTCGCCGGCGATATCGGGGCCGTAGCCGCCGACAGTGTGAAACATGTCGTGCAGGGCGGTGCCCCGAATGATCATGTAGTAGAAGTCCTCATCCCAGTTGTTCTTCTCGGCGATCGGCCTGATGATGTCGGACTCGCCGAATACGCCGGCGTCGAGCTTGTTGGTGTTCAGGAACGAGAGGTAGGCCTGGCCCAGGCTGCCTAATGGCAGCGAGTTCAAGTACTCCACGTCGTTCAGCACGGTGAGTAGATCTGGTTTGTACTTGAACAGCTTTCGGCCATTCGGATGGGATCGCACCTGGTGGTAGGCGCGTGCGAAGACCGGCGCTTCCATGCCGAGAAACGCCTCGTAGATATCGCCGTGGTATGTGGTGTTGATCAGCATGCGCCAGGCTTTGAGCCCTGGAGTCCACGTCGCGCGGTCGGGTACGGCACCGCCCGGATTAGAGTATTCGGCCAGGTCGTTCGGCATGCACTTAATAATAGGCATATCAATAAAAGTGTCAATATATTGCCCGAGGAGGCGGCTACGGGATGGCTCGCAAGAGTAAGGGCGAGGACAGGGCTCCCCGCGGCCGGGGCAGGCCTCCGGGCGGTGGAAACACGGCACAGCAGGCACAGGCTCAACTGCTCGACGCCGCCGAGCGTCTCTTCATCGCGCGCGGATACGGCGCGTCCACCATGGACGCTATCGCCCGGGAGGCCGGCTACAGCCGAGCCGTGGTGTACCGCCATTTCCGGAACCGCGACGATCTGATGGACGCCTTGGTGGTGCGCGCGACGATGAGTGAGATCAGCAAGATGATCGGTCGGCTGATGGCATTGAACAACCTCGCTGAGATCATTCCCGAGTCACTGGTGATCGTTTCGGTGGAGGTCGGTGCCAACCCGCTGCTACGGGTGCTCGCCGATCGTGACGATCACGGCACCGTAGCGTCGCTTATTGTCAACGCCCCCAATCTTATTGACCTGTTGACGGCCATGTATGCGGGCGTCTTCAGCACCCGCATGACGGAGGTGCGTGAGGGTGTACGGCCCGAAGACGCAGCGCGATACGTGCTCTCCGTCGCACTGTCCCTGCTACTCGGACTGATCCCGGGAACCGACAATCCCGAGCAGGTTCGGCGCTACGTCCGGGTTTTCGTGCTGCCCACGCTGCTGGCGAACCCGCCGGAACCTGAGGCCGTCTTCATCTAGCGTGTCGCGGTTCGGGCCTTGATGAGGTCGGTGACGATATTGGGGATCTCGTCCGTGTTACGCGCGACTCGGCTGCCACCACCTGGTTTGGCATCCGAAATCTATTTGAGGACAGCGGCATCGGCATCTTCGGTGATTCCGAGGGGGATCAGGACGACGGGGCGTGCCGGGTCCTGCTCCTTCTTCAATGTCGCGAGCAGCTGGTCCAGCGCGAGGCCATTGGGTTTTTCGTTGGATCCGTCGGTGATGATGACGACGCTGTTGATGTAGTGCAGGTCGTAGGTCGACTGCACCTTGCGAAATGCCGCGATGGTGGTGTCATACAAACCGGTCCCACCGCCGACGAGTGCGTCCAGGCCGTGGCCTTCGTCGGCCAGCAGCTGACGTTGGGTCTTATCGCCCACCTTCTCGCCGAGCGTGCGGATGGGCAGCAGGTCCTTCCAGCCCTGGCCGGGCCCGCCCTTGTCGATCGAGAATGCCCACAGGCCGATCTGCGCGTTCTCGGGGAACAGCGGGAGACCGTTGTCGATTGCCTGGCTCAGCAGGCCCACCCGGGTGGTGGGCCCGGCGGTGAACTTCATCGAGCCGGACACGTCGAGCACGGCAAGCATGCGGGAAGGCAAGGCCAGCAACGCATATCGGCGCATCGCAGTGTCGAATGCCGTGAGGTCGTTCACGGTGAGCGTCTCGACGGCGCCGACACCGTTTCCGTTCAGCGGCGTGAAATCCGGCGCGCGGAACCCGGAGCGTGCCAGGGCGTCCTTGCCGTCGTCACCCGAGAAACGTTCGGCGAGTATCTCGCCGGAGCGTTTGGCGCTGGGATGCCGATCGTTGGCCGGTTCGGCCACCGCGATCGGATAGTTCAGGGCGGGGGGTTCCTGTCGCGGGAACGACGGCGATGAGCTTGGTGTCCGGGCGCCTCGCGTTGTAGTCGACGAGCTGTTGTTCGGTCGATACCGCCAGCCCGCCGGTCTTGGACACCTCGCCGAGACGTTCCTCGGCGCTGCTCTGCTTGGTGTTGATCAGTTGTGCCTGTGCGATGGGAACGAGCGCCGCGGTAATCGCGTTGGGATCGCTCTTTCCCTGCTCGGCCCCGGCGAGTGCGCCCAGCACCGGACCGGCCGCGACGGTGTCCTCCAGCGGATTGCCGATCCGCAGGCCTGGCTGCTTCAACACGCTCAGCCACGAATCGAACGCCGGCGCCTCGCCGTGCTTGGCCACCACCACGACGGGTGTTCTGGCCACCGACTGGCTTGCTGAATCCAGTGCGGCTCCGTTAGCGCGCATCTGCCTGGCCAACCAGACGGACGAATCAGGGAGCCACAGCGCGGGCGCACCGCCGGGCTTCGCGGCGACGGTGCATTGTGCGTCGCCGAGCTCGTTGGCGCTGGCGCCGTCAACCACCTTCGACACCACAGGCGCGATGGCCGGATCGGCGGCGAAGGTGTCCACGTCCGCGCACCGCTCGGACAACTTCTTATTGTTATAGGCGAAAAACCCGAGCCCGCCGAGCAGGAGGGCGACGACTGCCAACGCAATCCACTTGGGCAGACTCGATCCACCCGAACCTTGTCTTCTGCGATGACGTTCACTGTGGCGACCAGGCATGACTGGACCTCTTTGTTCTCCGCCGCACGCAGACCTGATCCCCGCGTCCTGAGGCTCGCGCGATAGGACCGTGTACAAGATCACGGTTTTTCGCGACGATGGTGCGTATCACCACGTTTTTGGGTCGCACATCGTCGCGAAACGTGGACTCGGCAGCGCCGGAGCGGATTGTCACGCCACCTCCCGTTCGCCCGCAGCGTAGTGCGCGCCACAGATGCGAACATGCAGGTGAGGTAGCCTGAAGGTTCTTATGTCTTCCCCCATGTCTACGGAAGGACCGGGCCGCTGACCGCGGCCGACGCTGTATGAACCGGACAAACGTGTTTCGCACCCTGGGCGTCATCGTGGTGGTGCTGCTGCTGGGGTGGTCGTTCTTCTATTTCAGCGACGACAGCCGCGGATATAAGCCCGTGGACACCTCGGTTGCGATCAAGCAGATCGACACTGACAACGTCAAAAGTGCCCGCATCGATGACCGCGAGCAGCAGCTGCGGCTGGACCTGAAGGCGCCGAATGGTGATACCGAGGGCAAGGACAAGGTCATCACCAAGTACCCAACCGGGTACGGGGTGCCACTGTTGGAAAAGCTGAACGGCAAGGGCGCGACCGTCAGCACCACGGTGAACCAGGGCAGCATTCTGGGATCGCTGCTGCTGTACCTGCTGCCGGTGATCCTCTTGGTGGTGCTGTTCTTCGCGTTCAGCCGTATGCAGTCAGGCGGCCGGGGCATGGGCTTCGGTTTCGGCAAATCGCGTGCCAAGCAGCTGTCCAAGGACATGCCCAAGACCACCTTCGCCGATGTGGCGGGCGTCGATGAGGCAGTCGAAGAGCTCTATGAGATCAAGGACTTCCTGCAGAATCCGTCGCGGTACCAGGCACTCGGTGCAAAGATCCCGCGCGGCGTGCTGCTCTACGGTCCGCCCGGAACCGGCAAGACCCTGCTGGCCCGCGCGGTCGCCGGCGAGGCCGGGGTGCCGTTCTTCACGATCTCCGGTTCAGACTTCGTGGAAATGTTTGTCGGCGTTGGCGCTTCGCGTGTGCGTGACCTGTTCGAGCAGGCCAAGCAGAACAGCCCCTGCATCATCTTCGTCGACGAGATCGACGCCGTCGGACGCCAACGTGGCGCCGGTCTGGGCGGTGGACACGATGAGCGTGAGCAGACCCTCAACCAGCTGCTGGTAGAGATGGACGGCTTCGGCGATCGGCAGGGTGTCATCCTGATCGCCGCGACCAACCGGCCCGACATCCTCGACCCGGCGTTGTTGCGCCCCGGTCGTTTTGACCGCCAGATCCCGGTGTCCAGCCCGGACCTGGCAGGTCGCAAGGCCGTACTGAAGGTTCACTCTGCCGGTAAGCCGTTCGGGCCCGACGTCGATTTCGATGGTTTGGCCAAGCGCACCGTGGGAATGTCCGGCGCCGACCTGGCCAATGTCATCAACGAATCCGCACTGCTCACCGCCCGCGAGAACGGCACGGTGATTACCGCTGCCGCGCTGGAGGAATCGGTGGACAGGGTGGTCGGCGGTCCCCGTCGCAAGGGACGCCTCATCAGCGAGCACGAAAAGAAGATCACCGCGTACCACGAGGCCGGGCACACCCTGGCCGCATGGGCCATGCCCGATATCGAGCGGGTCTACAAGGTCACCATCTTGGCGCGTGGGCGCACCGGTGGGCACGCCATCGCGGTTCCCGAGGACGACAAGGGCCTGGCCACCAGGTCGGAGATGATTGCGCAGCTGGTCTTCGCGATGGGCGGCCGGGCGGCCGAGGAACTGGTGTTCCGGGAGCCGACCACCGGCGCGGTCTCCGATATCGAGCAGGCCACCAAGAAGGCCCGTGCCATGGTCACCGAGTTCGGTATGAGCGCCAAGCTCGGTGCAGTGCGGTACGGCACCGAACATGGTGATCCGTTCCTTGGCCGCACGATGGGCACCCAGGCCGACTACTCGCATGAGGTCGCCCGCGAAATCGATGAGGAGGTGCGCAATCTCATCGAGGCAGCACACACCGAGGCCTGGGCCATCCTCACTGAGTACCGAGATGTGTTGGACACGTTGGCCGGTGAGCTGTTGGAGAAGGAAACCGTGGTCCGCAAGGAACTCGAGGAGATCTTCAAGGATGTTCAGCGCCGTCCGCGACTGACGATGTTCGACGACTTCGGCGGTCGCATTCCGTCGGACAAACCCCCCATCAAGACGCCGGGTGAGCTTGCCATTGAACGTGGCGAGCCGTGGCCTCCGCCGGTGCCCGAGCCCGCGTTCAAGAAGGCTATCGCCGAGCAGGCGGGCGCTGCCGCACCCGCCAACGGCGTTCCGCCGGTACCCGCTGGTCCGCATGGACATGTGCCCAATGGTCAAGCTGGGCAACCTGTTCCGCCAGGAACCAACTATGGTGCGCCCGCCGGCTGGTACGCGCCGGGTTGGCCTCCTCCGGGACAGGCAACTTACCCCCAGCCGGGTTATCCGCCGCCGGGCTACCAGCAGCACCCGCCGCAGCCCTATCCGTATCCGGTGCCGACTCCGCATCAGCAGCCGGGCCCGGCTCCGGACGAGGGCAGCGAGAGCAAGAGCTGATATGAACTCGCCCGAGACGGCCGATCGCAACGGCCATCCGACCGGTCACGTCTTCGATCAGGCGCGTGCCGAGGCCGCGGTCCGCGAACTGCTCTATGCGGTTGGTGAAGACCCGGATCGGAACGGGCTGGTGGATACCCCGGCCCGGGTGGCGCGCGCATACCAGGAAATATTCGCCGGGTTGTACACCGATCCGGACACCGTGCTGAACACCACATTCGATGAACAACACGATGAGCTGGTGTTGGTGAAGTCGATACCGATGTACTCGACGTGTGAGCATCACCTGGTGTCGTTCCACGGTGTCGCACACGTCGGATACATCCCCGGTGAACACGGTCGGGTTACCGGGCTGTCGAAAATCGCACGCTTGGTTGACCTTTACGCGAAACGGCCACAGGTACAGGAGCGGCTGACGGCGCAGATCGCCGACGCATTGGTGCGCAAGCTGGAGCCGCGTGGGGTGATCGTTGTGGTTGAGGCCGAGCATTTGTGTATGGCCATGCGTGGCGTACGCAAACCCGGCGCGACGACTACCACCTCGGCGGTGCGGGGTCAGTTCAAGAGCGACGCGGCCTCTCGGGCTGAGGTTCTCGACCTGATGATGAGGGCATGATCGCCGGCGTGACGGATACTCCCGCACTGACCCACATCCTGGGAGTCGTCAATGTCACCGACGACTCCTTCTCTGACGGTGGACAATTCGTCAGGCAATCGGACGCGGTGGCGCACGGCTTGGCACTTGCCTCCGCCGGCGCGGACATCATCGATGTCGGTGGCCAGTCGACTCGGCCAGGCTCGGCGCCGATTAGGCAGAAGATCGAGATGCAACGGGTCATCCCGGTGATCAAAGAGCTTGCCAGCCATGGGATCAACATCAGCGTGGACACCATGCGCGCGGAGGTCGCGGCCGCCGCGATCGACGCGGGCGCAAACATGGTCAACGATGTTTCGGGTGGCCGAGCTGATCCGGAGATGGCCCCACTGGTAGCCGAGCGGGGTGTGCCCTGGATCCTGATGCATTGGCGTTCAAAGGATTTCATACATACTCCAGCCACTCGAAACTATGGCGATGTGGTCGCCGATGTCTCGCGTGAGCTGATGGAGTCGGTAGAAGTCGCAATCAAGGCCGGCGTCGCCCCGGAAAGGCTGATCCTGGATCCCGGCCTCGGTTTCGCCAAGACTGCACACCACAACTGGCTGCTGCTGCAGTCGATCCCTGACCTGCAGGAGCTGGGCTATCCGATCTTGATCGGTGCGTCCCGGAAGCGATTCCTGGGCTCGCTGCTTACCGATTTGAAGGGTGCGGAACGGCCGCCCGACGGGCGTGAAACCGCAACCGCCGTCATTACCGCGCTGGGCGCGCTGCATGAGGTGTGGGGTGTGCGCGTGCATGACGTCACCGCGTCCATGGATGCGCTCAAGGTGGTGCGGGCCTGGGAAACCGGGGGCGCCGAAACCGTTGAGGAAGACGAGGAAGAAAGTCAACAGGCAACCTCGCCGGAGCCCGCACCCACGGTCACCGCACCGGACGAGGTGACCACCGAGGTGACGGTGCGGACGATGCGACCCGAGCCCAGTAAGACCGCGCGCGGCAAGTGGCGTCGTGAGGTTGCGCAGCGTGGCACCAAGGGCGCAAAGAAATGACCGACCGTATCGAGTTGCGCGGCCTGAAAGTCTTTGGCTATCACGGAGTTTTCGAGCACGAGCGCCGAGACGGTCAGGAGTTCTCGGTTGATGTCACCGTCTGGATCGACCTTGATGCCGCCGCGGCCACCGATGACCTGGCCGACACGCTTGACTATGGAGATCTGGCTCAGCGCGCGGCCGCGATCGTGGCGGGGCCGCCGCGCAATCTCATCGAATCGGTCGCGGGTGCTATCGCCGAAGACGTGATGACCGATTCTCGCGTACATGCGGTGGAGGCGGTGGTGCACAAGCCGAACGCGCCGATTCCGTTGACATTCAGTGATGTGGCGGTGGTAGCCCGCCGCTCCCGGCGATCTCGGTCCGGGGCTCAGTAGCGGTGCGTGCCGTGCTTTCAGTCGGATCCAACCTTGGTGACAGGCTCGCGCACCTGCAATCGGTAGTGGACGCGCTGGGTGCGGATGTGGTTGGCGTGTCGCCCGTGTACCAGACCGCACCGTGGGGGCCGGTTCCACAGCCAGACTTCTTCAATGTTGTCGTCATCGCGGATGGGCGTGAGCCTCGCGAGTGGCTCGCGGTGGCGCATCGCCTCGAGCAATCCGCGCAGCGAGTGCGCACGGAGCGGTGGGGCCCCAGGACCCTCGATGTCGATGTGATCAGCTGCAGGCACGCTGCCGCTGGCACCGAGATCCTTTCCGGTGAACCGGATCTGACGCTGCCGCACCCGCGCGCGCATCAACGCGCGTTCGTGTTGGTGCCGTGGCTGGCATTGGACCCCGGCGCGGAGCTGACCGTCGAGGGCCGGGTCCGTCCGGTATCCGACCTGCTGGCCGGGCTCGACGCGGCCGAACGTGAGGGTGTGCGACGGGTCGACGATGCCCTGACCGGTCCGGTGACGTAGTGGGAACGACCCGGATCCGCGATCTGCTGATCGCGGGTACGGTGACGGCGATCCTCGGCTATTTCTTTGTGTTGATGGCCTACGGCTCTCTGCCTCCGATCCCGTTGCTTGCCGGCGTTTCGCTGCTGGTACTGGCGATCGCTGAAGCCGGGTGGGCGTTCTACATCCGTAACAAGGTCAATGACGGTCACATCGGAGTCGGCACCGGACGTTTGCCTGCGCTCGTGGTCGCGCGTTCGGTTGTGGTAGCGAAGGCATCGGCGTGGCTCGGCACGCTGATGACCGGATGGTGGATGGCGGTGCTCGTCTACATCCTGCCGCGGCGCGCGCATCTGGCCGCGGCCGCGGCGGACACCCTTGGTGTGGTGATCGCAACCGGATGTGCGCTGATGCTCGCCGTCGCCGGGCTGTGGCTCCAGCATTGCTGTAAGTCGCCGCCAGACCCGCCCGCGACCCCCGCCAGATAGCACCCATGCATGTCGAATCGCCGATTCGAGGTCGGCCAGCACACTGCACTGTCCAGGTACAGTCACCTCCATGACCATGCCCACCCGAGCGGCGAAGCCCCGGCGTGGCAGTCGACGCCCCGGATGGGCGTTGCTGACCGCGTTGCTGGTGTTGGCTATCGGGTCCGGGATTGCGCTGGTTTTCACCGATAAGGCCATCTATTTGCGCGTCGGCTTGTTACTGGCGCTATGGGCCGCGGTCATCGCGTCGTTCGCCGCACTGACCTACCGTCGGCAGAGCGATACCGATCAAGCCAAGGTTCGCGACCAGAAGCTCGTCTACGACCTGCAATTGGAGCGAGAGATCTCGGCACGACGCGAGTACGAGCTGACGGTCGAGAGCAAGCTGCGTCAGCAGCTGGCGGGGGAGATCGAGGCGCAGGCCGCGGACGAGATCGCGACGCTGCGGGCCGAGCTCGCCGCATTGCGCACCAATCTGGAGATCCTCTTCAATACCGACCTCAGTGACCGCCCAGCGATCGAGCACGACCCGATTCGCGCGCTGGGCCCCTGGCCCGGGGCGGAGCCCCAGCCCGTATCGAACACGAACGCTGCCGCGTTCACCCGTTCCGTTCGCGAGTCAGAGCCTGCCCCTGCCGCCGATTATCAAGATGTCACCGCAGTCGAGGAGGACGGGCGGACATCGGAGTACCCGATCATCGATGTCGCAGAAGATCCTCATCACGAGGACGAAGCGCCACCGACGCCGCCCTATCCGGCACCTCCGTACTACGGGGCCGCTCAACCTCACGAGCCCGAGCCGTATCAGCAGCCGGTGTCATCGGGGACGCATTGGCGTCCGCAACCCGAACCGTATGTGGCGCAGCCTCCGATGCCCGGGCAGCAACCGCAGTTCCCGGCGCCCGCGCCGGCCGCAGAGTCCCCGCAACAAGCATATTGGGCTGCCAGACAAGAGGATTGGGATGCGGCGGCAGACGGCGAGGATTGGGACCCGGTGCCTGTACCCATGGCCCCGCCCGAGCAGCCCGCACCCCACCCTGTGTGGAACGCGCCGCCGCAGGAATGGAACGCCCCGCCACCGTCTCCCAGTGCCTGGGCACCGGCACCCGCCGAGGGCCAGTGGCTACCTCCCGGAACCACTGGCAGCAATTGGGCCGCCAACGAACCTGCAGCACCTCCGAGCCCCTACCCGGCCGAACCTGCGGGCGGCGGGCGCCACTCCGGAATTCCGTCACGACACCAGGCACCGGCCGCACCCGAGACTGCGGGCGGAGGGCATTGGGCTCCCGAGCCGTCGTACCCGTCGCCACCGGCGCCCGAACAGCCGAGCTATCCCGAGAACTCGGGCGGTCACCGCGCGCCGGAGCAGGACCCGGAGCCGGAGGAGAAGCGTGGAAAGCGTCGCGCCCCGGAGCCCGAGGAATCTGAAGAAACCCGTGGTCGGCGTCGCGCGGAGGACACCGGCGGCTTTTCGGTCGCCGACCTCCTGGGACGTATGCAGAGCGATCCTTCGGAGTCCAGTGGTGGCCGTCGGCGCCGCCGTGAGGACTGATGTAGTCGGATTTCGTCGCCGTGCGCGAAAGTGAGCAATCTAACGGCCCAGGCCTCTGCGGATAGCGCAGCCCGGGGATTACTCTGCTGGTGACCGTCCGGTACCTGCACAGCAGGACTGGAACGTATCTAATCTGCGAGGTGTCTCGTTCAGCATGTCTGAGGCTTTCAATGTCGATGGCCCAGCCGGGAACCGTTCGGATGGCCAATCCGACGGCCCGCTAGACGGCCTGCGGCCAGCCCGCCTGGCCGTCGGAATCATTTCTGCCGGTCGCGTCGGCACTGCGCTAGGCGTCGCGCTCGAGATGGCCGGGCACTTCGTCGTAGCCTGCAGCGCGGTATCCGATACTTCGCGACGACGTGCTGAGCAGCGGCTGCCGGAAAGTCAGGTACTGCCCGCCCAAGAAGTAGCTCCGCGCGCCGAGCTGTTGATCCTCGCGGTACCGGACCACGAGCTGGCTGCACTTGTCTCGGGGCTTGCCGCCACCGGTTCGGTGCGGCCCGGAACGATTGTGGTGCACACCTCGGGCGCGAACGGCATTGCGATCCTGGAACCGCTGACCGCCCTCGGATGCGTCCCGCTGGCCATTCATCCGGCCATGACCTTTGCCGGCGGCGATGAGGACATCGAACGACTTCCCAACTCCTGCTTTGGAATTACCGCTGCAGATGAGATCGGCTACGCCATCGGTACGGCCCTGGTGCTGGAGATCGGCGGCGAACCGGTGCGCGTGCGCGAGGATGCCCGCACCCTCTATCACGCGGCGCTGGCACACGGAAGCAACCATGTGGTGACGCTGGTGCTGGATGCGGTTGAGGCGTTGCGCTCCGCGCTCTGGGGACAGGAGCTGTTGGGACAGGAGACAATTGGTGACGGACCGGGCGGGCTGCCCGAACGGGTGCTGGCACCGCTGGTGCGCGCCGCCGTCAACAATGCGCTGGACCGCGGGCAGGCGGCCCTGACCGGCCCGGTGGCGCGGGGAGACGGTGCCGCCATTGGGCGCCATCTTGCGGCGCTCGCCGAGACGGACCCGGCCTTGGCCGAGGCCTATCGTTGCGACGCGCGTAGGACGGCGCAACGCGCACACGCCCCCAAATCGGTTTTCGCCGCACTGGAACCCCGAGATGCTGGCTAAGGCAAGGTAAAGGCACTGAGATGACGAGTTTGTATGGACAGAAGGGGCCGAAGGGCTACCTTCGCGGAGAACTCACTGTTCACCACGATCCAGGCACCATGTACGACGTGTCCAAGGCGTTGCGGCATACCGGACGCCGGATCATGCTGGTGCCGACCATGGGTGCGTTGCATGAGGGCCACCTGACGTTGGTCCGGCATGCTCGCAAGGTGCCCGGCGCGGTGGTCGTGGTGTCGATTTTCGTCAACCCCTTGCAATTTGGCGCCGGCGAGGACCTCGATGCCTATCCGCGCACGCTGGACTCCGACGTAGAGAAATTGCGCGAGGAAGGCGTGGAGCTGGTGTTCGCGCCGAGCGTGGAGGCGATGTATCCCCAAGGTCAACGCACTACCGTCCAGCCCGGACCGCTGGGTGCCGATCTTGAGGGTGCCTCCAGGCCAACGCATTTCGCCGGGATGCTGACAGTGGTACTCAAGCTGCTGCAGATCATCGCGCCCGACCGCGCCTACTTCGGTGAGAAGGATTATCAGCAACTGGTGCTCATCCGGCAGATGGTCGCCGATCTCAACGTCAAGACTCGCATCGACGCGGTGCCGATCGTCCGTGAGGCGGACGGGCTGGCGATGTCCTCGCGGAACGTCTACCTCAGCCAAGAGCATCGTGAGCAGGCAGGTGCGTTGTCTGCCGCGCTCCTCGCCGGAATCTATTCAGCCTGGGCCGGTGCGGAAGCTGCGTTGGACGCGGCCCGCGCGGTACTCGATGAGGTACCGGCGATCGAGGTGGACTACCTCGAAGTGCGCGGCGCCGATCTGGGCCCCGCCCCCGCACATGGATCCGGTCGCATGCTGGTGGCGGCCAAGCTGGGAGCCACTCGGCTGTTGGACAACGTTCCTATCGAGATCGGGCAGGCGGGGCCGTCTGACCCTGATCACGAACTACCCTGGCGAAACTGACTGGAGGACCTGATGTTCCGCACGATGATGAAGTCAAAGATCCATCGCGCCACCGTGACGCATGCCGACCTGCACTACGTCGGCTCGGTCACCATCGACCCCGATCTCATGGAGGCCGCGGACCTGCTGGAGGGTGAGCAGGTCACCATCGTTGACATCGACAACGGCGCCCGGCTGGAGACCTACGCGATTACCGGTACGCGTGGGAGCGGTGTCATTGGGATCAACGGTGCCGCAGCGCATCTGGTACATCCGGGGGACCTGGTGATCATCATTGCCTACGGCGTGATGGGCGATCAGGAGGCCCGCGCCTTCACACCGCGCGTGGTATTCGTCGACTCGGACAATAAACAGGTCGAACTGGGTGAGCACGCCGGCGACCCGGCCTACGTGCCCGAAAACTTCGACTTGGTGTCGCCGCGCGGTCTGGTGTAGCCGTGCTGCTGGCCATCGACGTACGCAACACCCACACCGTGTTGGGACTGGTCTCCGGCACGGGCGAGCACGCCAAGGTTGTTCAGAACTGGCGGATTCGCACCGAGCCCGAGATTACCGCCGACGAGCTGGCACTCACCATCGACGGACTGATCGGCGACGACAGCGAGACGCTCACCGGAGTTGCGGCACTTTCCACGGTGCCGTCCGTGCTGCACGAAATGCGCGGGATGTTCGACCAGTACTGGTCATCGGTTCCGCAGGTTCTGATCGAGCCCGGCGTGCGCACCGGACTGCCGCTACTGGTGGACAATCCCAAAGAGGTAGGCGCCGACCGTATCGTCAATTGCCTTGCCGCACATCACAAATTCGGTTCCGCGTGCATCGTGGTGGATTTCGGGTCCTCGATTTGTGTGGATGTGGTGTCGGCCAAGGGCGAGTTTCTCGGGGGTGCGATCGCACCGGGCGTGCAGGTGTCTTCCGATGCCGCCGCCGCCCGCAGCGCCGCCCTGCGCAGGGTGGAGCTGACCCGCCCGCGCTCCGTCGTCGGAAAGAACACGGTCGAGTGCATGCAGTCGGGAGCGGTTTTTGGGTTCGCAGGATTGGTGGACGGACTGGTGGGGCGGGTGCGTCGCGATATCGACGGCTTCGGCGGCACCGGAGTGACGGTGGTGGCCACCGGCCACACCGCGCCGTTGATCCTGCCCGAGATCAACACCGTCGACCGCTATGAGGAGCACCTCACACTCGACGGTCTGGCGCTGGTGTACGAACGCAACCGGGCTGACCAGCGTGGTAAGGCGCGGGCGACCAGGTAGGTACAAACAAAACAGAATCGTAGGGGCGAAGCAGTACCGCTAAGCTGCCGAGACGTGACTGATCCTGACGCGCAGACCAGCTTGCCGGAACAATTTCGCATCCGGCAGGCCAAGCGCGAGAAGCTGCTCGCCGAAGGTACCCAGCCGTATCCGGTGGAGGTGCCCAGAACCCACAGCCTCACGCAGATCCGAGATGCTTACGCGGATCTGGAAACCGACACCAGCACCGGCGTGCTGGTGGGTGTCTCGGGCCGGGTCATCTTCTCCCGCAACACCGGCAAGCTCTGTTTCGCGACGCTTCAGGAGGGCGCCGGCACCTCGCTACAGGTGATGATCAGCCTGGGGGGCGTCGGCGAACAGTCGCTCGCCGACTGGAAGACCGACGTGGATCTCGGCGACATCGTGTTTGTGCATGGCGAGATCATCAGCTCGCGTCGCGGCGAGCTGAGCGTCTTGGCGGACGGCTGGCAGATGGCGTCGAAGTCTCTTCGCCCGCTGCCCGTTGCTCACAAGGAGATGTCCGAAGAGACCAGAGTGCGCCAGCGCTACGTTGACCTCATCGTGCGCCCAGAGGCGCGGCAGACCGCGCGGCAGCGTGTCGCGGTGATGCGCGCTATTCGTGATGCGCTGCACCGGCGTGATTTCTTGGAGCTGGAGACGCCGATCTTGCAGACCCTCGCCGGAGGTGCTGCGGCGCGCCCGTTCATTACGCATTCAAACGCGCTTGATATCGACCTGTATCTGCGTATTGCGCCGGAACTTTTCCTGAAAAGGGCACTTGTTGGTGGTTTCGACAAGATTTTCGAGCTCAACAGAGTTTTTCGAAATGAAGGTGCGGATTCCACACATTCCCCCGAATTCGTGATGTTGGAAACATACGAGACCTACGGCACATACGACACCGCAGCGACAATGATCCGTGAGCTCATACAAGAGGTAGCCGACGATGCAATGGGCACCCGACAGGTGACGTTGCCGGATGGATCGACCTACGACTTGGATGGTGAGTGGACAACGGTGGAAATGTATCCGTCGTTGTCTGCGGCTCTTGGCGAGGAGATCACGCCTGATACGCCGGTTGCCGCGCTATGGAAGATCGCAGATCGGGTGGGCGCCGAGATTCCCACCGACCGCGGTTTCGGGCACGGAAAACTGATCGAGGAACTGTGGGAACACCAGGTCGGCGATAAAATGTTCGCGCCGACTTTTGTCAGGGATTTCCCAGTTGAGACGGCCCCGTTGACCCGTCAGCACCGGAGTATCGCCGGTGTGACCGAGAAGTGGGATTTGTATGTGCGTGGCTTCGAATTGGCGACCGGATACTCGGAGTTGATCGACCCGGTGATTCAGCGTGAAAGGTTCGTTGATCAGGCGCGATTGGCGGCCGCCGGGGATGACGAGGCGATGAGTCTGGATGAGGATTTCCTCGGGGCGATGGAGCATGCGATGCCGCCGGCCGCCGGAACCGGGATGGGTATTGATCGGTTGTTGATGGCGCTTACCGGGTTGGGAATTCGAGAGACGATCTTGTTCCCGATTGTCAGACCCACACTCTGATCTACGCGTTCGAATTTTTGTCACACTTTTCAACTATGAGTGTAGTGAAAGGCTTGCCTTGAGCCGAACACGCGCAGCCTTGCGCGTATGTTGAACTTTGCGGCAATCCGTGGCATCTTTGAGGTGGACCAACGGGGGTTCCGCATTTGGAAGGAAAAAAGGAATGGCTAAGAAGGTCACCGTCACGCTTGTCGACGACGTCGATGGCGAAGCGCCTGCCGACGAAACCGTTGAATTCGGTGTTGACGGTGTGACTTACGAGATCGACCTTTCTTCCAAGAATGCGGAGAAGCTGCGTAATCAGCTCGCTACATGGGTCGAGCACGCGCGGCGTGTCAGCGGACGTCGCCGTGGGCGAGGGAGTTCGGGCTCGACTCGTGGCCGTGCCAGCATTGATCGCGAGCAGAGTGCGGCGATCCGGGAGTGGGCGCGTAAGAACGGGCACAATGTGTCATCGCGTGGCCGCATTCCGGCTGAAGTTGTCGACGCGTTCAACGCGGCCAACTAGTACCTTCCCCGGGCAATTTCGCTTAGGGCGAAGCCCGGTCAAAATCGGAAACGTTTTCACCGCATCTGGCGTTGTTCGGTTGCCTAACAAGCACCGTCGGGTGCGGTGTTTTCGTGTAGTGGAGCCATCTCCAGGTATGCGAACGCCGCACCGACTGCAGCCGACCACTAGAGTGGCGATTAGGTCCTAGTGCCAGCGGAGATGAGCTGTTTGGGGGGAGCCCCGAGCGGCACCATCAACCGCTTGCGCAAAGGCCGGACGAGGAAGCGAGGGAGACCGATGTTCGAGAGATTCACTGACCGCGCACGGCGGGTGGTTGTGCTGGCCCAAGAAGAGGCCCGCATGCTCAACCACAACTACATCGGCACCGAGCACATCCTGCTGGGTCTGATCCACGAGGGCGAGGGCGTTGCCGCCAAGTCGCTGGAGTCGTTGGGCATCTCCCTGGAGGGGGTGCGCAGCCAGGTCGAGGAGATCATCGGCCAGGGCCAGCAGGCGCCGTCCGGGCACATTCCCTTCACTCCACGCGCCAAGAAGGTGCTGGAGCTGAGCCTGCGCGAGGCGCTGCAGCTCGGCCACAACTACATCGGCACCGAGCACATTCTACTGGGCCTCATCCGTGAGGGTGAGGGTGTCGCGGCTCAGGTGCTCGTGAAGCTGGGCGCTGAGCTGACCCGGGTGCGTCAGCAGGTCATCCAGCTGCTGAGCGGCTACCAGGGCAAGGAGACCGCCGAGTCCGGTACCAGCGGCCGCGGTGGCGAAGCAGGCACACCGTCGACCTCGCTGGTGCTTGACCAGTTCGGCCGCAATCTGACTGCCGCCGCCATGGAGGGCAAGCTCGATCCGGTCATTGGCCGCGAGAAGGAAATCGAGCGGGTCATGCAGGTGCTGAGCCGTCGCACCAAGAACAACCCGGTGCTGATCGGTGAGCCCGGTGTCGGTAAGACCGCGGTCGTGGAGGGCCTGGCGCAGGCCATCGTGCATGGCGAGGTGCCCGAGACACTGAAGAACAAGCAGCTGTACACCCTGGACCTGGGGTCCCTGGTGGCCGGCAGCCGCTACCGAGGTGACTTCGAAGAGCGCCTCAAGAAGGTGCTCAAGGAGATCAACACCCGCGGCGACATCATCCTGTTCATCGATGAGCTGCACACCCTGGTCGGTGCGGGCGCGGCCGAGGGCGCGATCGACGCGGCCTCGATCCTCAAGCCCAAGCTGGCTCGCGGTGAGCTGCAGACGATCGGTGCGACCACCCTCGATGAGTACCGCAAGTACATCGAGAAGGACGCCGCCCTGGAGCGCCGGTTCCAGCCTGTGCAGGTGGGTGAGCCGACCGTTGAGCACACTATCGAGATCCTGAAGGGTCTGCGCGACCGCTACGAGGCGCACCACCGGGTGTCCATCACCGACGGCGCGCTGGTCGCGGCGGCGACCCTGGCCGACCGGTATATCAACGACAGGTTCTTGCCCGACAAGGCGATCGACCTGATCGATGAGGCCGGTGCCCGGATGCGCATCCGCCGGATGACCGCTCCGCCAGACCTGCGCGAGTTCGATGAGAAGATCGCTGATGCGCGCCGGGAGAAGGAATCGGCCATTGACGCCCAGGACTTCGAGAAGGCCGCACGCTTGCGTGACTCCGAGAAGCAGCTGGTTGCGCAGCGTGCCGATCGCGAAAAGCAGTGGCGTTCAGGTGATTTGGATGTGGTCGCCGAAGTTGACGATGAGCAGATCGCCGAGGTGCTGGGCAACTGGACCGGTATCCCCGTGTTCAAGCTGACGGAGGAAGAGACCACGCGGCTGCTGCGCATGGAGGACGAGCTGCACAAGCGGATCATCGGGCAGGAGGACGCCGTCAAGGCGGTCTCCAAGGCCATCCGCCGCACCCGTGCCGGTCTGAAGGACCCGCGGCGCCCCTCGGGTTCGTTCATCTTCGCCGGCCCGTCGGGTGTCGGTAAGACCGAGCTGTCCAAGGCGCTGGCCAACTTCTTGTTCGGCGACGACGACGCGCTCATCCAGATCGACATGGGCGAGTTTCACGACCGCTTCACGGCCTCAAGGCTTTTCGGCGCGCCTCCGGGATACGTCGGCTACGAGGAGGGCGGTCAGCTCACCGAGAAGGTCAGAAGGAAGCCGTTCTCGGTTGTCCTGTTCGACGAGATCGAAAAGGCTCACCAGGAGATCTACAACACCCTGTTGCAGGTTCTCGAGGATGGACGTCTTACCGACGGCCAGGGCCGCACAGTCGATTTCAAGAACACCGTGCTGATCTTCACCTCGAACCTGGGCACGTCGGACATTTCGAAAGCCGTGGGCCTCGGGTTCTCCGAGGGTGGCGGCGGCTCGAACTACGAGCGGATGAAGCAGAAGGTCAACGACGAGCTCAAGAAGCATTTCCGTCCGGAGTTCCTCAACCGCATCGACGACATCATCGTCTTCGAGCAGTTGACGCAGGAACAGATCATCGAGATGGTCGACCTGATGATCGGCCGGGTGGGCAGGCAGCTCAAGGCCAAGGACATGGAGATGGAGCTCAGCGACAAGGCCAAGTCGCTGCTCGCCAAGCGCGGATTCGACCCGGTGCTGGGTGCGCGGCCGCTGCGTCGGACCATCCAGCGCGAGATCGAGGACACCCTCTCGGAGAAGATCCTCTTCAACGAGGTTGGCCCCGGCGAGCTGGTCACGGTCGACGTCGAAGGCTGGGACGGCGAGGGTGCCGGCGAGGACGCGAAGTTCACCTTCGTCGGCCGTCCGAAGCCCGCACTGGTCACCGGCGAGGAGCCGGCCGCCGACCTGGCGGCCTCGGCCTCGGAGTAGTCAGTTCTGAAAGCGCCGAGTGTGAGCAGCAATGCTCACACTCGGCGCTTTTTTGCGCGCTGGGCGGCGGCGGGGCTTCGGCGTTTCCGGGCGCGGAACATATTGCGGCAGTAGTGTCCCCCGCATGGACACGATCAGCGGCTTGCCTGCACACATGCTGTTGGTACATTTCGTTGTCGTACTTGCGCCGTTGACGGCGATCCTGGAGATCCTGTGTGGGGTTTCCGTCGCTATCCGGTCGCGGCTGGTGTGGCTGGTTGCCGTGCTGGCAGCGGTGACGCTGATCCTCACCCCGCTGACCACCTCGGCGGGGGAGTGGCTGTTCGATCGTGAGAAAAGCCCTAGCGCGGCCCTGTTGACGCACGCCGAGCGTGGCGACTGGATGCTGGTGTTCTCCAGCGCGTTGGTGCTGGGGGCGGTGGTGCTGGCGATCGCCCATCGGCTCGGCCTGTCACCGGCCCGGCTCGGGCCGCACCTGACCGTTGCCGTGTTGGTACTGATTCTCGGAGTGGTGTCCATCGTCGGCGTCATCCGGATCGGGGATTCCGGCGCCAGGGCGGTCTGGGGCACGGAACTGACCGGTGACGGCGGCTAGATTCGCGGCCCTTCCCCGCTTCCCGCTATGGCCGGGGGACAGTCACCCCGCCTGGTACTACAACCTGAAGGCCAATCCTTGGGTCACTATCGCTCCCGGACAACAGATGACGGCCGCTGAGGTCGCCGACGCAGGCGCTGGGAGTTGGCGGATAACTCTGACAGCGTCTGTTTCGGAGTAGTCATCTGGAATTTCAGGCGCGCAGGAGCGGCCTGACTTCTTGGCCGAGGGCACGGATGTATTCGACGAGGTCGGGTTCGTTGCCGGTGGGGGACGCGATGAAATCGGTGACGCCGAGATCGCGCATGTCGAGCAATTGATCGGCAACCTCGGCTGCGCTGCCGCCGACCGCGAGCGAGGGGCTCTTGACCAGCCCCAATTCGGGATAGTGGCCGGGATCGGACTGCAGGCGCTCGAGCGAACCGGCACCGACCGCGATCGTGCGAGCCAACAGAATCCTATGCCCGGCAACAGGATTGATGAGTTCCCGACGGCTGGTGATTTCGTCCTTGGGTACGAAGCTGGTCAGGATCGTGCCGTCACCGATCCTGCCCGCCAGGCGCAGTGATTTCGGCCCGTCCGCTCCCACCATGATGGGCAAGGGATCCGGCGGCCATGCCAGTCGCACATCATCGAGCCGCACATACCGGCCGGAAGTGTTCACGGTATTGCCGTTCAGCAGATCACGCAGGGCGGTGACGTACTCCTCAAGCAGGGCGAGCGGTGAGTCGACCTTTGCCCCGACTTGTGCCATGTGCGGCTGCCAACCGTGTCCAATCCCAGGCAGCACCCGTCCGGGAAAATTACGCGCCAAGATGCTGAAGTCCATTGCGGCGGTCGCAACGTTGCGTACCGGCGCGGAGAGAAAACCCGTACCGACACGGATCTTTTCCGTGGCAGACAGAGCCAGCGCGGCATACGTTATCGCGGTGGCGGCGAAGCAGTCCTCGCAGACCCAGAGATAGTCGAGTCCGGACGCTTCGGATGCGATGGCGATCTTGGGCACCAGCTCCGGTGGAACGGAGGGTGGCACCATCAAACCGAGCGTTGGAGATTCAGTCATGTCTTTCACCATAGCCATGCCAACATGCCGTCCGGCGCCGCCAAATCTAGAATCCCTTACTGCGCAGGTAGTTCGCCAAAGTGACGATGGCATCCGGATTGCGTGGCCCCTCGACAAGTGCGGCGTAGGGCAGCACGATGAAGTTCCCGTCGCGCGCCGCCTGGGTGTGCCTCATCAGTGGTTGCGCCTTGATTAGGTTGATCTTTGCCTCGGCCGTGTTGTTGGGCCCCACTCCGTAATCGCAGATGATGATCACCTGCGGGTCCCGCTGGGCCGCGGTTTCCCAGGCGGCGGTGGTCCAGCTGTCATCGAGATCGGAAAATACATTGCGGCCACCGGCCTTCTCGATGATTTGTTGTGGCGCTGCGGTTTTACCCGACGTGAACGGCTGGCCTTCCCCGCTGTCGTACAGGAAGACACGTGCGGTTGGCTGCCCGTGCGGAATACGTGACTGCGCGCCGTCAATGATCTTGCGGTAGTTCGCGATCAGGTCTCGCGCGCGATCCTGGACGCCAAAGATGGTCCCCAGGTTGGTGAGATCTTCATACAGAGCATCGAGGGGAGCCTTGATGCCGCGCCGTACGGTTCCGGGCTGCCGGCATGCCTCGGTGAGCTGATACGGCACCGCGCCGATGGATCGTACCCACTCGGGTGTCAATCCCGAGGTTTCGTTGAATCCGTAGCTCCATCCCGCGAAGACGAGATCGGGGCGAGCGGCCTGTACGGCTTCGCGCGTGAATCCCTGACCCAGGTTCGTGGTGGAATCGAATTGCGCCTTCCACGGCGAGGTCTTGACATCCCGGTCCTGTCCGGAGTCCAGGAAGTAGCCCGCCATCCGATCCTGCAGGCCGAGCGCGAACAGGAGCTCGGTGACCCCGGTGTCATTGGTGACGGCTCGGCTCACCGGGACCGGAACATCAAGGGGTGCAGCGCAATTATCGACGGACACCCGCTCGGATCCAGGGCTTTTCTCCTCGATGGTCGCGCAGCTCGCCGAGAGCAGCGACACCACTGCCGCCAAGCCGATGAATGCCTTCATTCCTTCTCCTGCCTCTCTGGTTCAGCGTCGAAGATGATCTGCGGGACGCCGCTGCATGGATGTGCGATGACATGGCAGCCGATGCCAAACCACCGGCCGACGGACTCGGCGGTGATGACCTCGTGCGGTGTTCCGGAGAGCACCACGCGACCGTTGGCCATGACATGGATCTCGTCGCAGTACTGTGCCGCAAGGTTGAGGTCATGTAGTGCGGCGATGACCGTAATGCCCAGTGAATGAACAGAACTGAGTATCGAATACTGATGCCGAACGTCTAGGTGGTTGGTCGGCTCGTCGAGCACCAGTACGCGCGGCTGCTGCGCTAGGGCGCGTGCGATGAGCACTCGCTGCCGCTCGCCGCCGGAAAGTGAACTGAACTTGCGGGCGGCAAGCGCAGTCACATCCGCTGTCTCAGCAGCTTGCGCGCAGATCTGTCTGTCCAGATCGGAGGTGCCACGCAGCGATGTGCCGTGCGGTAGCCGGCCGGTGGTGACCACCTCGGCGGCAGTGAAGTCGAAGTCCAACGACATGTCCTGAGTCAGCGCCGCCACCTGGCGGGCGTTCTCCCGCATACTGATTGCCCGTATCGACACGCCGTCGACCGCAACGTCGCCGGCGGCTGGGGTGAGTGCGCGATAGAGACAGCGCAGGGTTGTCGACTTGCCGCTGCCGTTGGGGCCGACTATGCCGACGAACCCGCCGGCCGTGACGTCCAAGTCGATATCCGAGACGATCCGAGTGCTCGCGATGTTGACCGACACGCCCCGATACGTGACGTCCATCAGCCGACCGCCCCCGCTGACATCGCACGGCGACGCATCAATCCGACAAACACCGGCACCCCGACTGCTGCGGTGATCGCCCCAAGCGGCAGCTCCTGCGGTGGAATCGCGGTTCGCGCCACAAGGTCTGCGGCAACCAGGAAGCATGCGCCCAGCACCGGAGCCACGATCAAGACCCGGCGATGATCCGCCCCGACCAATAGCCGCGCCGCGTGCGGAATGACCAATCCCACGAATCCGATTGCACCGCAGATGGATACGAAACATCCGGTCATTACGGCCGACAGTACGAACAGTGCCACCCGGAACCGCCCGGCGTGTAGGCCCAGCGACGCGCTCACCTCGTCGCCCATGGCGAGGGCGTTGAGCTGACGGGCCAGACCCGCAACGCAGATGATTCCGATCACGGTGGCCGCGAGAGCCACCGGAACCTTGTCCCAGGACGACGCGCCCAGGCTGCCCAGTAGCCAGAACATGACACTGCGGGCGGCCTCACCGTTGGGCGCCAAGAACACCAGGACCGTTGTCACTGCGGACAATCCGTAACCCACGGCCGTTCCCACCAGCACCAGTCGCAGTGGCACCAAACCCTGTGGAGTGCGCGCAATGTGATACACCAGGGCGGTCGCGGCCAAGGCGCCCAGTGATGCCGAAAGCGACAGCGCGTAAGCGCCGAGGGTGCCGAGCACGCCGTAGACGACGACCGCCGTCGCACCCACCGAAGCCCCCGACGAGATGCCGAGAACATACGGATCGGCCAGGGCGTTGCGGACCATCGCCTGCACGACCACGCCCACCACGCTCAGCCCCGCGCCGACGAGGATCGCGAGGATCACCCGGGGCAGCCTGGACTCGATGACGATGCGGTAGTTCGCGGCGTCCGCGGCACGGACCGGGCCGCCGGTCGTGCCGGACCAGAGGAAGTGCAGACAGTCGCGCCAGGGCACATCGGCGGTACCGAAGGCAAGCGCGGTCACCGAGAGCAGCGCCAGCGCCGCCAAGCCGACCATGACCGCAAGGCTCAGAGACCGTGCGTGCTGCGCTGTGGGCATCGACATTCCTGCGTCGTCGGGTCGCCGGCACCGGGGCATGACGGACGCGCCTTATAAGCGCGACCCGCCAGGCGGTCCCTCGGCACTGGCGAATGACTGCACCTAATGGTGTGGTCGCGGTGGCAGGTCTTCGGACTCGCGGACACGAGGCACGTTCTGGGCCTCACCTACCAGCGGCTGCTTCCCGGGCCTGGGACCCAGTGCGTGTATGTGCCGCCGTCGTTTCCACTCACCGCTGCGGGGCAGCTCCGGATTCTCACCGGATTCCCTCTTGCGATCCCCGAAGACACTTCCCAATGCCGCGGAGAAACCAACGCGGGGCAAAACTATCACTCGAACGCGCAGACCAGTCACGTCGACTAAGCTCAACCCGTCCTTCGACAGGACGGGAACCTGGTGTGATTCCAGGACGGTCGCGCCACTGTGAGAGTCAGACCCCGTCGTCGATAAGAACAGATCGGGACGCGGTATCTCGAAAAGGAGCAACATGGCACACACAACGTCCGCCGGCCGTCCGGTTGCGGTGTCGATCCCCCAGGCTGCGCTGTGGCTCAGCGTCACCGCGTTCCTCGCGCTGCTGACCTACTACTTCGTCGGCGTCGACCAGGGCGCCGTATCCGTCTTCGGTAGCGATATGCATGTGCACGAGTTTGTGCACGATGCTCGCCACTTCCTCGGCTTCCCCTGCCACTGAGTCGGCCCGCATCCAATGAATAAGTCAATAGCCTCGATTATTTTACGTGCCCTGGGGTTTGGCGCCCTTGGTGGAGTGGTCGCGTTCGTGTTCGGCCGCGTCGCGGTCGAACCGGTCATCAACAGGGCAATCGGATACGAGGAGGGCCGCGGCGAGGCGCAGCACACTCTCGACGAGGCCGCCGGTGTGCATCACCATGGCCATGAGGGGGCTGAGCTGTTCACCCGCACCGTCCAGGAGAACGTGGGTTTGTTCTTCGGGATGCTGCTGTTCGGGCTGGCGATGGGCGCCCTGTTCGCGGTGGTGTACACAGTCACGATCGGCCGGTTGGGCAATCTCACGGCGCGGAATCTGGCCCTCGTGGTGTCCGGCGGGATGTTCCTGGCGTTCTACGTCACGCCGTTCCTGAAGTACCCTCCGAACCCGCCGGCGGCGAGTGCGGAGGAGACGATCAAGGAGCGCACCGGCCTCTACCTGCTGATGGTTGTGGTGTCGATAGTCGCACTGGTCGCGGCGATCTGGCTGAGTCGCAGGCTGGCCGACCGTTATGGGAACTGGACAGCGAACATCATCGCCGGCAAGGCCTACATCATCGTGACGGTGCTGATCATGCTGGTGCTGCCGAACATTGCGGAGACGCCGGGACCACTGCTCGATGCGGTAGGAAAAATGGTGTTCCCCGGTTTCCCGGCGCAGGACCTGTACCTGTTCAGGTTGTATTCGTTCATCGCGCAGGCCCTGATCTGGGCGACGATTGGTATCGGCTTCGCCACCGTGATCGAGCGTAAGCCGGTCGATGCCGAGGCTGCCGTCTAGCTTGCCGCCGGTTCTGAGTCTTGTGACGCTCTCTGCCCCGAAACCGTCGTGAGACTCAGACTCGTCAGGAACAGGGCCGGGCGCTCATCGACTGTTGATGGTCTTCGCGGGCGCTCATCCCAGCTTCTTGAAGACACCCTTGGCCAGGCCGATAACCCACCCTGCCGCGCCGGGGCCGAAGGCGCGATCCCAATTCAATTGGAAACTGACCACATACGGCTGCCGATTGTGATCTTCGGCGTACCAGCTGAACGTCAGGTCGCCCGGGAGGTTGCCGCCCTTGGCGCCGATGTAGCGCCAGTTTTCGCTGTGCAGATCGATACCGGGTTCCGCCGCGAGGATGTCGCGGACGGGGGCCGCCGGGCCGACGGCGACCTTTTGCAGCGCCGCGTGCACACGGCAGATGTCCTCGGCGCTGCCGTACCACTCGATGCCGTACTTTGATGCGGGCGTGGTGGTCCGCTCCGGGTCCAGCTTGTAATCGTGGGTATCGGCCTCGACGAGCATCTGGCCGCGCTGCTCCGGGGTGGTGGCGTCCTTCCACTGCTGACGGACATCCGGTATGCCCCAGCCGATGTTGAACAGCTCGTGCATGGTGGGGAACGGAGTCATCGACGCCGGGTCATGATGGCCGGCATCGGCGAGCGCCTTTTCGATCGCGTGCCGACCGAGGCGGTTGATCAGCATGTCGGTGCCCATGTTGTCGCTCACCGAGATCATCTTTTGGGCGGCGGTTCGCACCGAGACCGTCGAGCCCGTCCGAAGCTTGTCCATCGAGCTTCCGAGCGCCTTGCCGCGATCGGTGACGGTGAGTTGGTCATCCCATGTGAGGGTGCCCGCGTTGATGGCGGTGCCGGTGGCTAGCAGCACGTAGAGCTTGAAAACCGAAGCGAGCGGCATGGATTGGGATGTGTTGGTGCCGGCGATCTGCTGACACTGTCCATTGACGATCTTGGAGGCCCGGTAGGAGTACCGGCCCCCGGACGCCGACAGCGCGGCGTCGACGTCGGACCACCCGGCGATGGTCGGCGGTTGTTGGTACGGAACCAGCCTGTCGACATCGCCCTTGTCGTTGGTGCGCAGCCCGATGTCCACATTGGCGCCGTAGGGCGCGATCAGGTGGACGGTGGAGCTGTTCGCCCCGAGATCCACCGAGCTGACCTTGTACGGACGGTCGACCCACAGCTTGGTCATGATCTCGGTGTAGTCGTCGACCTTGTTGGCGGTGGCCAAGGTCGCCACACCCTGCTTGCCGATGGGCCAGTTCGAGTTCAGCATGTCGATCAGCTGTTGCGACCGCAGCCCAGGTGGCGTGCTGGTATCCACGTCTCCGTGCGGCACCTGCCGCAGCTTGATGCCGCACCCCACGGTGCTGCCCAGTGACAAGGCCACCGCGGCCACCGTGCATACGGAAACGGCGCGCGTCATGCGCGCGCGTAGCGAACCCTCGTTCACGCCTTGGCGGCGGCCCCGGTCACGTCGAGCACAACCTCGAACTCCAACAGGTGAGCGCCCTTGGCCACGGGCTTGGCCTGCTGTCCGGCATGTGCTTCGACCGCCGGGCCGGTGGCCCAGGCCTGGAAGGCCTCCTCGGACTCCCACTGCGTAACCACGAAGTAGCGGTCCTCGCCCTTCACGGGGCGAAGCAGCTGAAAGCCCAGGAATCCGGGCTGGTTCTCGACAGCGCCGGCGCGGTGAGCGAACCGCTTCTCCAGCTCCGGACCTGCACCCTCGGGGATCTCGATTGCGTTGATCTTCACCACGGACATGGCACAAGGCTACCGGTCGGTCGAAATCACGGAGGCAGGCATCATGGTGGCATGCACGGCGACCACATCACCGATCGCGGCGGGCGTACCGACGGCCCGGCGCTGATGCTCGTGCACGGGCTCATGGGCCGGGGCAGCACCTGGTCTCGGCAGCTCCCGTGGCTGTGCGAGCTGGGCCGGGTCTACACCTACGACGCGCCGTGGCATCGGGGTCGTGATGTCCTTGATTCACAACCCGTTTCGACCGAACGGTATGTGGACGTGCTGGCCGATTCGGTGCGGTCCGTAGGCGCTCCAGTGGTGCTCATCGGGCACTCCATGGGTGGGCTGCATTCCTGGTGCTTGGCCGCGCACCACCCCGAGCTGGTATCTGCCCTGGTGGTCGAGGATATGGCGCCCGATTTCGTGGGCGGGACGACCGGCCCGTGGGAGCCGTGGCTGTACTCGTGGCCGGAAGTGTTCACCTCGGTCGATGAGTTCACCGTGCGCTTCGGAGAGACTGCGGGCCAATACTTTCGGGAGGCATTCGACCACGGCGACGATGGCTGGCGACTGCACGGCCCCGTCGACAAATGGATTTCCACTGCTGCCGAATGGGGGATTCGCGACTTTTGGGACCAGTGGCGGGCTGTTCGATGTCCAGCGCTGCTGCTGGAGGCCGACGATACGGTGACGCCGCCCGGGCAGATGCAGAAGATGGCCGAAATGGGGCAGCTAGCAACGTATTTCAAGATCGCGGGGTCGGGGCATTTGATGCATGACGATTCACCGAACCTTTACCGGAGTGCCGTGTCTGACTTCCTCGCGGCGACGGGTGCGTTGGGAGGCTCGGTCGTAGCCTGAAGCCATGAGCCCGCTAACCCGTCGCCGCCTCCTCACTTCGGCGGCAGGCGCCGCCGCGTTCAGCGCTGCTGTTTCGCTCATGCCCTCAAACGTCCAACGGGCCCTGGCCCAGCCCGCACCCAGGGCGGGCTCGCTCAAGGACGTCGAACACGTCGTCGTGCTGATGATGGAGAACCGGTCTTTCGACCACTACTTCGGCACCCTGTCCGGTGTCCGGGGCTTCGATGACCCGACCGCGATCACCCTCCCGACCGGGAAGTCGGTCTTCCATCAGCCCGATTCGCAGAACCCCGACGGTTATCTGCTGCCCTTCCACCTGGACACGTCGGTGAACAGCGTGCAGCAGATCCCGACCACCAGCCACGCCTGGTCGGTGCAGCACGACTCGTGGAACCACGGAAAAATGGACAACTGGATGGCCGCCCACCGGAAGGCCGACGGTGAGCACTACCCGTATGTGATGGGCTACTACGAACGTGCGGACATTCCCTTTCACTTCGCACTTGCCGAGGCGTTCACCGTGTGCGACAACTTTCACTCCTCGGTGTTGGGGCCGACCTGGCCCAACCGAATGATCTGGATGACCGGAACCATCGATCCCGATGCCACGTACGGCGGACCCATCACCTGGAACACCCCGGTGCCCGGCGGATACCGCTGGACCACCTACGCCGAACGCCTTGAGGCCGCCGGCGTGAGTTGGCGGGTGTACGCCGAGGAGGACGACTTCGGTGGCTGCAACGTGTTGAAGCTGTTCAGCCATTTCCAGCAGAGTGGGCCCGGAGAGCCCTTGTATGACAAGGGGATAGCGCCCGTGAGCGCGACACAGTTCGAGGATGACGCGCGGGCCGGCGCGCTGCCGGCGGTGTCCTGGCTCGTCATGACCAGCACTGCCAGCGAGCATCCCGCGTATCGGCCGGCCGATGGTGCGGCGTATATCGCGAGCAAGATCGACGCGATCGCGGCCAACCCCGAGGTCTGGGCCAAGACGGTATTCATCCTCAATTACGACGAGAATGACGGGTTGTTCGACCATGTGGTGCCGCCGACTTCGCCGGCCGGCACCGCCGGGGAGTGGATCAAGGGTGCGCCGATAGGCGGTGGATTCCGGGTGCCGGCGATCGTGATATCGCCGTGGTCGGTCGGTGGATGGGTGGCCAGCGAGCCCTTCGACCACACCTCGGTATTGCGGTTTCTCGAAGAGTTCACGGGTGTGCGTGAGCCGAACATTTCGTCGTGGCGGCGCAAGACCTTCGGGAACATGTTGTCGGCCTTCGGTTTCAACGGTCCGGCGCGATCTGCGCCGGCGCTGCCGGGTACCGCGGCGGTGGTGGCGGCGGCAGACCACACGGACACCTTGCCGCCCCCGGCATTGCCGCCGCCCGCGCCGCAGACCACACCGGTTCAAGAACCGGGCTCACGTCCCCGGCGGTAGCCGTATCGCCAGTGGCGCGACCGGATGGCTTCCCTCTCGTGCAGTTGCCGCTGCAGATCGCGGTCATCGGCGAAGGTGCCACCCAGCGGCGCTGCGACCCGGAACTGGTCGAGGTGGATTCGGAAGGTCTTGTGTCGACGGGCGATCCAGCTGAGCGAGATTGCCAGTGCGAACGGAGATAGCAAGACCAGGGTTGCGGCGAAGATGGCCATGGCGCTAATTGTGTTCAGATAAATATCGCGCCAACAGTGGCGGAATTGACGACCTTCGATAATATTCAGCCATGTTGCGTTCGGTGGCTGCGCTGGTCCTGGACCGGGTGGCCGTGTTCGAGTTCGGCGTCCTGTGTGAGGTCTTCGGATTGGATCGCACCCGCGACGGCGTTCCCAACTTCGACTTCCGGGTCTGTGGGGTGGAGCCCGGTGTGCCCTTGCGGACCACGGTCGGGGCGGCATTGATTCCAGAACACGGACTGGACGGGCTGGCCGATGCCGACTTGGTGGCACTTCCGGCGCGGCCGTTCACGAAGGAGTACCCGCCGGAGGCGCTTGATGCGGTGCGGGCCGCGTCGGAGCGGGGAGCGACCATCCTCACGGTCTGCTCGGGTGCCTTCATCGCGGGCGCGGCAGGTCTGCTTGACGGCCGCCGGTGCACCACGCACTGGATGTACACCGAAGAGCTGGCCCGTAGGTACCCGACGGCGACAGTGGACCGCGACGTGCTGTTCGTCGACGACGGTGACCTCATCACCAGCGCGGGGACCGCCGCGGGCATAGATGCCTGTCTACATTTGGTGCGCCGCGAGCTGGGCAGCGAAATCACCAACAAGATCGCCCGGCGCATGGTGGTGCCGCCCCAGCGCGCCGGTGGCCAGCGCCAGTTCATTCCGCAGCCAGTTCCGGATGTGGATGCCATCGGCTTTGGCGGGCTGTTCGATTGGCTGGTCGAAAACATCGACCAGGCCCACACGGTGGCGGATCTTGCCGCGCGCGTTCACATGTCGACCCGCACATTTGCGCGCAAGTTCACCGACCAGACCGGTGTGACGCCCATGCGTTGGATCATCGACCAGCGGGTGCTACTGGCCCGTCGCCTGCTGGAGGAGACGGATCTGGATATCGATACCGTGGCGGCGCGCAGCGGTTTTGGCACTGCGATTCTGCTGCGCCACCACTTCCGGCGTGGTGTGGGCATCACACCCACCGATTACCGCCGGACCTTCGCGATGGCCGCGGGCTAGTCGCCCTCACCGGCAAGTGCGAACCGGCCGTCTGCCGTCTGCTCCACCAATCCGTCGACCAACAACGAGTCCAAGGCGCGGTCTCGTTGGGCGACGTCGGAGAGCCACACCATGTCAAGCTGTGCCCGCGTCACCGGAATACTGCTGCCGCGCAAAACATCTAGCAATCGGCCGCGTACCTGACGATCGGTTCCGGCGTACTTCTGCACGGGCCGTGCCGGCGCGTCCAGTTGAGGATGTCCGGCCTCGTGCCATGTGCATGAGCTCAGCGGGCATACCGGGCATTGCGGCGCGCGGGCAGTGCATACCAGGGCGCCCAACTCCATGAGCGCCGCGGAGAACCTCGCGCCGTTGTCCGTCGGCAGCAGTTCCTCGGCGTCGCGCAGGTCCCGTGCCGACGGCGCCGAGTCGGCGACCCCGTGTACCACTCGCGCGATGACGCGGCGAACATTGGTGTCCACCACCGGAACTCGCTGCCCATACCCGAAGCAAGCGATGGCGCGGGCGGTATACGCACCGACGCCGGGGAGCGTCAGGAGTGTCTCCACGTCATCGGGTACCTCGTCGCCGTAGTCGCGGGCCAGCACCGTCGCGCACTCATGCAATCGCATGGCGCGGCGCGGATAGCCAAGCTTTCCCCAGGCCCGCAGTACTTCTGCCACAGAGGTTTTCGCCATCGCGGACGGAACCGGCCACCGCGCCACCCATTCGCGCCACACCGGCTCCACCCGGGACACGGGGGTTTGCTGCAGCATTACCTCGCTAATCAGAATGTGCCACGGTGTCGCTTCGGGGTGTCGCCACGGCAGATCCCGCTCGGCGACATCAAACCAGTCCAAAAGTTCGTCAGGGCACAATGACGGGTATGACAGCTGATCCGAGGTCCGCCTGGCAGGCACTCAAAGAGGGTAACCAGCGTTTTGTGGGCGGTTTTCCGCAGCACCCTAGCCAGAGCATTGCGCGTCGCGCCGAGTTGGCCAATGGCCAGAACCCCAATGTGTTGTTGTTCGGTTGCTCCGATAGCCGGGTGGCCGCGGAGATCATTTTCGATCAGGGCCTGGGTGACATGTTCATCGTGCGTACCGCTGGTCAGGTGATTGACTCGGCGGTGCTGGGTTCGATCGAGTACGCGGTCGCGGTGTTGGGTGTGCCGCTGATCGCGATCTTGGGTCATGACTCCTGTGGTGCGGTGGGGGCTACGGTGGCGGCCCTGGACACCGGTGAGGTGCCCGGCGGGTACATCCGGGACTTGGTGGTGCGGGTGATGCCCTCGATCCTGGGTGGCCGCAAGGACGGGTTGTCGCGGATTGATGAGTTCGAGGCCCGTCATGTCGAAGAGACCGGTATCAAGCTGTTGCAGCGCTCGCAGGTGGTGGCCGATGCGGTCAAGGCCAAGAAGCTCGCCCTGGTGTATCTGACCTACAAACTGGCCGACGGCCGCGTCGTGCTACACGGCCACGTCGGCGATATCGATAGCCCCTAAGGAGACGGACATGAATTGGAAGGGCCGGTCCGCGACTTTGGAGAGCGGACCTAGAGACGACATCGACATCGGCGAGGACAAGGGTGCAGCCGCCGCATCGAAAGCGGCCGATGCGGTGGTAACCCGCGAGGCTGCGATCGGCTCCGAGGCCCGACTGTCCTGGCTGCTCTCAGGGCTGGCCGGAATGGTTGGGGCGGTTGCCTTCTTGCACAGTGCGGGCTACTTCGTCACGTTCATGACCGGAAACACCGAGCGCGCCGTGCTGACGTGGTTCAAAGTCACCGACAAACAGCAAGTGGCGGGTGCGGGCCCGATCGCCGCTATCTCGATGATCGGAGCCTTTCTGTTCGGCGTCATCGTGGCTTCCTACTGCAGGCGAAAGTTCTGGAAAAACCACCCGCACGGAGCGACGGTCCTGACCACCTTTGGTCTGCTGGCCGCCGCGGCGGTCGACTTCTTTCAGGACCGGGGTTTCAACGCGAACATCGACGTGCACTTCACGCCAATTCTTTTGTTGGCCTTTTCGATTGGGGCCTTGAACACATCGTTCGTCAAGAAGGGCGAAACGGCCATTCCCCTGAGCTATGTCACGGGGACGGTGGTCAAATTGGGGCAGGGCATCGAGCGGCATCTGTTCGGCCGCGGCTCGGTCTTCGAATGGCTGGGGTACGCGATGCTCTACTTGTCATTCACTCTGGGAGCCGCGACCGGTGGCGTGATCGCTTCGCTGTACAGCGGATCCAAAGTGATACTCACCGTCGGAATAATATGTGGCGCAACAACACTCGTCACGTTCTTTCATTCCGACCGCAAGACTATTCTCGGTTGATCCGTACTACGGCTAGTCAATCAAATCAAGAAAGGATGCACGTTATGGAGCCTGGATTCCAGATATATGAGTCGCACAAGGCTGAGGCGGCCAGTCCCATTGAGCATACGAATGACCTGTTCATGGCGTTGATCATTGCGGCCCTGTTCATCTCGCTGGGGATTGCCAAATTCGGGCCATTCTGGCTCATCAACTACTGACTGTTGCGTTGGTGAGGGCTGTCGCGTCCGTTGGGCGTCTGGGTGATCCGCCATGGAGCTGAGGCAGCTTGAGTACTTTCTCGCGGTGGCCGAGCACGCGAATTTCACCCGCGCCGCGGAAGCGCTGCACGTTGCTCAACCATGGGTGAGTGCACAGGTTCGGCGACTGGAGCGCGAGCTGGGCAATGAGCTGTTCGATCGTTCCAGCAGGGTGCTCAGACTGACCGAGTTCGGCAAGACGCTGTTGCCGCTTGCGGGAGCAGCGCTGGGAACCGTAGGCGAAATACGGTCAGCGGCCGATGCCGTGGCCGGCGTGTTGGGTGGACGGTTGTCGATAGGGACCGTGCCGCACTCGCTGCCCTTGCTCGCGGAAGCTCTGGCGGTGTTCCGTAGGGCGCACCCGGCGGTGGCGGTGACGTTGACCGAGGCCAGGTCTGAGCAGCTCACTGCGGCAGTACTCGAACACCAGCTTCATATGGCGGTCATGGGTTGGGTTGCGCAGCCGCCGCCTCAACTCCGCGAGCAGACTGTGGCCAAGGAGAACATCGTGGCGCTAGTTCATCGCGATGATCCCTTGGCGGCGCGGGAGTCGGTCGCCCTCTCGGAGTTGCGGAACCGTGCGCTCATCAGTCACCCGCAGGGGTGTGAGATACGGGAGACTCTCGACCAGGCCTGCCTAGCAACAGGATTCACGCCGCGCATCGTCTTCGAAACAAGCTCGGCGGATATGATGAGGCATCTCGTTGTCCGTGATCTGGGCGTCGCGGTGACACCGAAATTGGCCCCCGACCAGCTGGGGGGGCTTCGCCAGATCGACCTCTCTGACCGGGCGATGAGGGGACAACTTTCCCTGATTTGGCGAGGAAAGGGTGCCACACCCGAGGTGGTCGCGTTTGCGGCATGTGTTGATGAATTGTGCCGCAGGGAGGCCAATCTGGTTTCGTGACGGTTCGTGGTCGCTGCAGTTCGCGGATCGGTCAGCCGTACCACTCAAAGGCTACGAATACCGCAAGCACGATCAGCACCACATTGACCGGGGCGAGTTTCCATTCGTTGCGACGGATGTGGACACCGAAGGCGCCTGCCTGCAACACCGCCAGTCCGGCAGCGGCGAGTGGGCTCAGGACCGGTGTGATCCCCGTCGCGTGCGGAACCACGACGCCGATCGCCCCCAGCACCTCTAATCCGCCGATCGCTTTGACGACATTGGGTGAGAAATCGTTGGCCCAGGCCAGGTTGGGATTGGCGACGATCTTCTCGTACGGGGTGATCAGCTTTAACACACCAGCGCCGAGGTGCACGACGGCCAGTACGCCGGCGCAGATCCATAACCAGGTATCCATCGCGCCAGTATGCCCCGCGGTAACAGTGGTGTTCGGCGAACCCGATAAAGATCATGACCACTGTGGGGACCTCCTCGGAGCAATTGCCAGCAAGTGGGGGGATGATGGCTGAGGAGGAAGGATGTGACGGATTTCGTGACTGAAGCGGGTGAGCTGACGCGGCGCCCTCGTGGCAGACCGCGCAAGGGTGGGGAAGGAGTATCGGCGGACGCCATTTTCACCGCTGCGTTGCGGGCATTCGCCATCCACGGCTATCAAGGTGTGTCGATGCGCACGCTCAATCGCGAACTGGGCGTCAGTCACAACCTGCTGCATCAACGGTTTTCGTCAAAGGAACAACTGTGGTACGCAGCTGTCGACTGGGGGTTTCAGGCGATCATCGACAAGGTTCTGGCCGACGATGACGAGAGCCTGGGCCCGTCCGCTCGCATCAAGCGATTCATCAAGATTTTTGTCATGTTTGCCGCTGAGCATCCGGATCTGATCCGGATCATGGATATCGAGGCGGGCCAGGACAGCGACCGGCTGCAGCACATCTGCAAGGCATACGTACTGCCCATGCAGGAGAGGCTGGGGCCGGTGTATGAGGAGGCCGTGGCCGCCGGAGAACTGCGTCAAGTGCCGCTGCAGACGAGTTTCTTCCTGATCACCTCGGGCACCGCTGCCCTGTTCAGCAGCGCCGCCATGGCGCGCACCGTGTTCGGCGATAACGTGCTCGACCCTGATCAGGTTAAAGCCCATGCCGAGGCGGCCGCCGAGCTGATCGTCCGGGGCTTGCTGCCCTGACGTAGGCGCCCGCCGGCTGCGATTTCTCCGTATAGTCAAGGCAATTGACATAGAAGATTCTACGCAGGAGGCGATATGACACGCCCACTCCACGAGTTGCAGGTGGTTCGGACCGAGCAGGTGACCCCGCACATCACCCGGGTGGTGCTCGGCGGTAACGGATTTGACGGTTTCGAGGTGAGCGAGTTCACCGACAGCTACGCCAAGCTGATTTTCCTTCCGGAGGACCACGCTGGGCCGGGTCCGCGCGATATTGATCAGGCGCGCGATATGCAGGCCACCGTGCGCACCTACACCATTCGTTCTGTCGACGCCGACAGCCGCGAGATCGCCATCGATTTCGTGGTGCACGGAGACGCCGGCGTTGCAGGTCCGTGGGCGTCCCGGGCGAAGGCCGGAGACAAGCTGTACGTCACCGACTCGCACGGCGCGTACTCGCCCGATCCCGCCGCCGACTGGCATCTGCTCGCCGGTGACGAGGCGGCCGTCCCGGCGATCAGCGTCGCGCTGGAGGCTCTTCCAGAGAATGCCCGCGCCAAGGTGTTCATCGAGGTGGCCGGTCCGCAGGACGAGATCGACTTCGACACCCGCGGCGATGTCGAGGTTGTCTGGGTTCACCGCGGCGCCGGAGCCGATGAGGTTGGCGAGGAACACGCCGGAGACAACGCCCCGCTGGTAGAGGCGGTGCGCTCGGCGGAATGGTTGCCCGGTCAGGTACAGGTGTTCATCCACGGCGAGGCGCAGACCGTCATGCACAAGCTGCGGCCGTACATCCGTAAGGAGCGTGGGGTGTCGCCCAAATGGGCCGCGTCGATCTCGGGATATTGGCGCCGTGGCCGCACGGAGGAGACTTTCCGCGTGTGGAAACAAGAGCTGGCGGCCGCCGAAGCTACCGTGAGGGAGTGACACCGCAGCTGACCGCAATTCTCGACGAGTTCGCCGAGCATCTTGCGCTGGAGCGCGGGCGGTCAGTACACACCCAGCGTGCTTATCGCGGAGACCTCACGCTGCTGTTCGACCATCTGTCGGCGTCCAATCCCGATGCGACCCTGGCGGACCTGTCACTGCCGGCGCTGCGGTCTTGGTTAGGGGTTCAGGCCAGGCAAGGCGCGGCACGTTCCACCGTCGCCCGGCGTACGTCTGCGGTGAAGATCTTCACCGCATGGGCGACCCGCCGCGGTTTGATGCCGACAGATCCCGCGATTCGCCTGCAGCAGCCTAAGTCTCGTCGAACTCTTCCCGCGGTGCTGCGACAAGACCAAGCCGTCGCGGCGATGGAAGCGGCGCATTCTGGCGCCGAACAAGACGATCCGATGGCATTGCGGGATAGGTTGATCGTCGAGATGCTCTACGCCACCGGAATCCGGGTCAGCGAGCTGTGCGGGCTGGACATCGACGATATTGACCGGTCACGAAAGGTGTTGCGCGTCTTGGGTAAGGGTGGCAAGGAGCGCACCGTGCCCTTTGGCGGTCCCGCCGCTGATGCCCTGACAGCCTGGCTGGATCGCGGTAGACCACATCTGGCCGTTCCGACATCGGGGTACGCGCTGCTTCTCGGTGCCCGAGGCCGGCGCATCGATCCACGTCAGGTCCGCACGGTGGTGCATCAAACCATGTCCGCCGTTCCCGGTGCCCCCGACATTGGCCCGCATGGGTTGCGGCACAGTGCCGCAACCCATCTGCTGGAAGGCGGTGCGGACCTACGCGTCGTTCAGGAGCTGCTGGGGCACTCGACGCTGGCCACCACCCAGCTCTACACTCACGTCACCGTGGCGCGCCTACGCGCCGTCCACGATCAGGCGCATCCGCGGGCGTGACGGTCAGTTATCGGGCCTCGTTCTCCGTGGGAGTGCCGCACTGATGCCGTTGGCGCAGCGTCGCAAGCGATGACGTTGGGCCTTCGCGGCCAGGTCTGCCTTCTCTTGCCGGGATTGCTTGCGCATCGCGCGGCTCACCTCGCGCTGGTAGTAGCTCATTGAGTCGTTGCCGCCCGTGGCCCACAGCGCCAGCGCTACCAGCAGCAGAAGCAGTGCGGTCAACCCGGCTACCGTGGGCACGGCGTGTACCTGCTATTCGGCGCGTGCCATGTGCCGATGCGAATCCGCAGAGAGTCAAGGTTCAGCTCGCAGGTGTTGCTTTCGAGATATCCTGCGCCACAGTGCATCTCCAGTGCGATCCGGGGCTTGTCGGTTGCGGATATCCCGCACCAGTTCGCCCATGTCATCGGGACACGCCTACTAGCCGGCCACGATCAGAGAGATCCACGGGCGTAGCGCCTTCAGCGACTGCATCTCGGCTGGTGGCCCTGTCGTGCACCACCGCTGGCCACCAGAACCAGCGGCCCAGCAGGGTGGCGATGGACGGGATGATGAACGACCGGACGATCAACGTGTCCAGCAGCAGGCCCAGTCCGACAGTGGTGCCGAGCTGGGCGATGTTGTGCGCGTACCCCGCGATCATTGCGAACATGGTGAACCCGAACACCAATCCCGCAGTGGTGACTACGCCGCCGGTGTTGGCCATGGACCGGATGATTCCCGTCTTGATCCCGGCATGCATCTCCTCGCGGAATCTGGCCACCAACAACATGTTGTAGTCGGCGCCCACCGCGACCAGGAAGACGAAGGACAGCGGAGCCACCGACCAATGCAGCGGATTGCCGATGATGTCCTGCCAGACGAATACGGCCACTCCCAGCGCCGACAGGTAGGACAGTGCCACCGTGCCGATAACTGCCATGGCGGCGACCAGACTGCGCAAGAGGATCAGCACCACGCAGAACACGAACGCGAACGCGGCCACCACGCTGGTAATGAAGTCTTCCCGCGTGAACGCTTCGATGTTCAGCAGCGTGCCTCCGGGACCGCCGATACTGACGGTGCTCCCCGCCAGCGAGGTGTTCTTGATGGACTGCAGTGCCGTCGGAATGATCTTGGCGCTCAGGTCCATTGCCTCGCGGCTGAAGCCCTCCATATCCGGGGTGACGATCATTCGCGTCACCTTGCCGTCGGTAGAAAAGAAGAACGGCATCGCGTTCTTGAAGAGCGGGTTGTCGAATGCCTGACTGGGCAGGAAGAACGACGAACCAGGATCGCCTGCCGCGAAGCTCTTGCTGAGTTCATCGGTGAACTGCGTGATCTCGGTGACCTGGGGGACCAAGACCTGCAGTGTGCTCTGTAGTGGCGTGGTGACTGCGTTGACCTGGGTGATGAACGCTTTCAGTCCCGAGAGCTGCGCGTTGAGCTGCGGCAAAGTCTTTGCCAGAGCACCGGTTCCGTTCACCAGATTGCCGACGAGTCCGTCGAATCGGTGCAGATCGTCGAAGAGCGAAAAGCCGGTAAGCGCGGCCTGGCAGTATTCGTTGCCCTGGCAGTTGGGAATCGAGCCGACGAAATCCTCGGCGGGTTTGGCAGTTCCGCGCAGGTTATCGATCTTTTCTACGACGGCGGCCAGGTTGGTGCGTAGTTCGGCTGCGCTCGAATGGATCTGAGTCGCGCCGCGGGTTCCGTTCTGCAGCGCCTGCTCCAGGCCCTTCACCGTGAGCGACAGCTGTCCGACCTGGCCGCTGAGGGCGGTGAGGTCGCTGATGCGCTGGCTGAGCAGACTGGTCATCTGGGTCAGGCGACCACCGATGTAGCCCGCCTGGGAGGTGAGCGCGCCTTGCTCCAGCGGTGCTCCGAGAGGGCGAGTGATGCCCTGCACGTTGTTGATGCCGGGAATGGCCAGCACTGCGTTGGACAGCTTTGCCAGTGCGATCATGTCGCCGGAGTTGCGCATGTCATGATCCGACTCGATCAGGAAGAGGCTGGGCGCCATGATGTTTGGTGGCAGGTGACGGTCTGCGGCGGCGAATCCCAGGTTGGCGGGAGAGCCGCTGGGCTGCGCCCTCCGCTCGTCATAGCTGGGCCGGAATCCCGGCAGCACCAGCAGCGCGAGCGCGAGGACGGCCATGCTTCCTGCCAGCACCGGCCCCGGCCAGCGCACCACGTACGTGGCGATGCGGCGCCACCGGCGCTGTGACTTCTCCTGGCGTGGCTCGAAGAACCCGAGCCGGCTGCCCAGGGCCAAGAGTGCGGGCCCCAACGTCAAGGCCGCGGCGAGGGTGACCATCACCGCGATGGTGCAGGGCAGACCGGAGGTACTGAAGATGGCCAGTCGCGTGAAGACCATGCATGCTGTCGCTCCGGCGACGGTGAGCCCCGAGGCGATGATGATGTGCTGCACACCGGCCAGCGCTGTGTAGTACGCGGACTCCGGATCTTCGCCGGCTCGGCGTGCCTCCTGATATCTTCCGAGAAGGAATATGCCGTAATCGATTCCGGCGCCCAGCACGATCACGGCCAGCAGCGCCGAGGCAAAGATCGATACCCCGATCACCTGGTGCTCGCCGAGGAACGCGACGATGGGTCGCCCCACTCCTAGGCCCGCGCCCGCGACCAGCAGCGGCATTGCGATAGTGATCGGCGAGCGATACACCAGGAACAAGATGGCTCCGACCAGCAGCCCGCACGAGATCAGCAGCAGCAAGATCGAGTCGTTGATCGACACTAGTTCGTCGTTGACCACCGCCGACGGTCCGGTCAGATGCGCCGAGATCCCTTTGGGGGGTGGATATTCGGCGATGACGTCGCGGATGGCCTGGGTTGACTCCATGGCCAGGGCCGTTCCCATGTTCCCGGCCAGGTTGATCAGGACGTAGGCAACGTTGCCGTCCGCGCTCTCGTTGGCGGGAGCGAACTGTGTGTTGGACCACAGGTCCATGGACGAGTTGACGTGCTTCTTGTCCTGGTTGATGCGCTGGAGGATCGACGAGTAGTACTGGTGCGCTTCGGAACCCAGCGGCGCGTCGCCCTCCAGAAGCAGGTAGACGAAATTGTTGGTACCGGCGCCACCGAAGTAGTTGCCCATTTTGACGATCGCCTGAACGGAGGCGGCGTCGTCGGGTAGGAACGAGCGGGCATGCCCCTCGATCACGGCCTCGAGTTGGGGGACAGCAAGATTGAGCGCTCCGGCAGCAGCAAGCCACACCACGATGACGGGTAGGGAGAATCGGTAGAGCAGGCGGGCCAGGAGCGGGCGCTGTCCAGGCGCACGGTTGTTCCGCGTGTTCACGCCACCACCACCTGGCAGGAGACTGCCGGTGAGTCCGAGGACTTCTCGTCGCGCACCTGGCCGTTGATCGTGATGTGGCAGGACACCTGCCCCGTGCTGGACTGAGCGACGACGCCCGTGGGGATGGTGAGCTGGTTGGTGCGCAGTGTGGTCTGCCAGGGGAGCGGGCCCGATACTTCGCGCACTGTCCCGTCGACATCGAGGTATGACGCCGAGACGGTAGCGCCGACAGGCCCGTCGACCCGGTACTCGATAACCTTTTCACGCGCCTTGCCGATCGAAGGCGGTTTGGCTGAATGGCCGATCGCCGGGTCCGGGATATCGCTCAAGCGCAGATGGGCGATGTACGCCCCCGCGATACATAGCGTCGCTATCGACACCAGATACACCCACGCGCCGCGCATTCGGAGCTCCTCGTTGATCCGGTTGGTGAGCGTTGACGTTAACTGGCCGATCGTTAATTTAACAGTCGGTCATATCAACGTCACACCGATCGGTCTACTGTGATGCGTGCCACATCAATACGTGCTGTCAGCCGACCGCGAGCTGGTACAAGGGACTCATGACAAGGGCAGGCACCAAGGGGATGCCCCGCGCGGAGCGGGAACGGCAGATCCTCGATGCCGCATGCCAGGAGTTCGGGCGTAGCGGATACGCCGGAATGTCGCTGGCGGACGTGGCCGCTGCCGTCGGAGTGTCCAAGCCCATGGTGCTGGCGTACTTCGGTTCCAAGGAGCAGCTGTACATCGCGTGCGTTGAGCGTGCCGGGGCGACCGTCGGCGACCACATCGAGGCGGCGATGGCAGCTGCCCCGCCCACGCTGGCATTGCCACGCGCGGTACTGCAGGCCATCTTTCAGGCGTTGGCGCCTCGCCCATCCGATTGGTTGGTGATCTGGGATCAGACCGTGCCCGCTGGCGGCGAAGCGCTAGCCGCGGCCCGGGTGGCCAGGGCCCGGCTTGCTGCGCAGGCCGGTCAGGGCGTGGCCGCGGTGGGCAGTGCGGCCACCCAACTGCGTGACCCCCAGGACCTCGGCGTGCTCACCCAGGGCTGGATGGGGATGGTCGGCGCCATGATCACCTGGTGGATTCGGCACCCGGATCAGAGCGCGGAGCAGATGGCCGAGCGCGCCAGCCGGCTCATCACGATCATTGCCAGCGCCGGGATATCCGAGGCGGAGTCGCCGGAGGGGGCAGTCGTGCCGCGCCCGGGAAGTCCCGTGCGTGGATCCGGGTCCGGGCAGCCACTCAACGCGGCATTCGACCTTTTCGGTCGGCGTTGGGCCATCCTCGTCATATGGGAACTACGTTCGGGCACAAGAACTTTGTCGGAACTTAGGGCCGAGATAAGTGATGCGTCCAGCAGTGTGCTCACCACTCGTCTCAGGGAGCTCACCGCGGCCCATATCGTGCGCAGCCAGGACGGTCTGTACTCGCTGACGACGGTGGGCAAGGGTCTGTTGGTCGCGCTGGCGCCCCTGCACCTGTGGGCAAAAGCCTGGTCTGCATCGGTCCGATGACTAAAGTGCCAATCATGCGCGCCGGAATTCCTGCCATGACCGTCGCCGCCGGCGTGCTGGCTCTGAGTCTCGGAATGGTCACCCTGGGAACGGCGGCCGCCGATGTGTACCCGCCGTGGTGGGTGTGCATGGCCAACGGCGGTGAGATGCGCGCGTTCTACCGAGTAGTCACCGAGCAGGATGCCCTCGACCGTTTCCACGATGCCGTTGCGCGGCTATCGCAAACCACCGGCAAGCCGGCGCATGTCGACGTGTGTCAGCCCGCCTAGAGCGGTTTGAGCCGCAGCGGCGTCGAGGCCAACAGCGCCAGCGGTTCCAGGTAGTTGGCGGCCGAGGCAGACCCGCGCAAGGCTCCCCAATGCAGGCAGGCCGGTGCGGCGCAGCCGGGATGTCCCCGCAGCAGCGTCCCGACTAGCGCTCCCTCCGCTACCCGCTGGCCCGGCTTGACCAACGGGGTGACGGGTTCATAGGTGGTGCGCAGGCCGCCCTCGTGCTCGATCGACACCAGTGGCCGGCCCGCGAGTGATCCCGCGAACACCACGATCCCCGGCCCGGCCGCGATGACCTGCTGGTCGACGACGCCCGCCAGGTCAACTCCGCGATGTCCCCGGTTCCAGCGCTCCTGAGGTCTGTCGAACTGCCGGGTTACCGCAGGTCGAGGGCGTAGTGGCCAGCCGAATCGGTCTCCGGTATCCGCGGGAGCGGTGGCCGCCAGCGGGCAGGTGGCCATCGCCAGCGTGAGGATCAAGAAAGGACAGCCGAGCCCGCGTAACCGCACGCCGTCATAGTGGCCGGGAGATGACGCGGTGAGGAAGAGTCATCCCCGCTCCTGTGGATAAGCCTCCACCACCAGGATGCATGGAGAAAAGCACTCGTCGCAGCATGTAAACTCAGTACCGCAACTCGCCCAGCGGGTTGACTTCGCGCGTCTGCACACGAGTTCGTGAGCAACATGCCGGGCGGTCCCACTTAGGTGGGTTCCGGCATCAGCAGGCGCTAGGGCCCAGGATCACCCGATCCCGGGCGACAACCGACATAAAGGAACCATGGAATCATGGCTGTAGTAACAATGAAGCAGCTGCTTGACAGCGGCGCGCACTTCGGGCATCAGACCCGTCGTTGGAACCCCAAGATGAAGCGGTTCATCTTCACCGACCGCAACGGCATCTACATCATCGACTTGCAGCAGACGCTGACCTACATCGACAAGGCGTACGAGTTCGTCAAGGAGACCGTCGCCCACGGCGGTTCGGTCATGTTCGTCGGCACCAAGAAGCAGGCTCAGGAGCCGATCGCCGAAGAGGCGACCCGCGTCGGCATGCCCTACGTGAACCAGCGCTGGCTGGGCGGCATGCTCACCAACTTCTCCACCGTGCACAAGCGTCTGCAGCGCATGAAGGAGCTGGAGTCGATGGAGCAGACCGGTGGCTTCGAGGGACGCACCAAGAAGGAAATCCTCATGCTCACGCGTGAGAAGAACAAGCTTGAGCGCAGCCTCGGCGGTATCCGGGACATGCAGAAGGTGCCTTCGGCAATCTTCGTAGTGGATACCAACAAGGAGCACCTCGCGGTTGCCGAGGCCCGCAAGCTGAACATCCCGATCATCGCGATCCTGGACACCAACTGCGATCCCGATGTCGTCGACTACCCGATCCCGGGCAACGACGACGCCATCCGCAGTGCCGCGCTGCTCACCAAGGTCGTCGCCTCCGCGATCGCCGAGGGCCTGCAGGCCCGCTCCGGTCTGTCCGGTGCCGACGAAAAGCCCGAGGCCGCCGAGCCGCTGGCCGAATGGGAGCAGGAACTGCTTGCCTCCGCCGTCGCAGAGGCTCCGGCTGCTGAGGCTGCTGCCACCGAAACCACTGAAAATGCAACTGAGGAAGGCTAAATGGCGAATTTCACCGCTGCCGATGTGAAGCGGCTCCGGGAACTGACCGGTGCCGGAATGCTCGACTGCAAGAACGCCCTGGCCGAGTCCGACGGTGATTTCGACAAGGCCGTCGAGGTGCTGCGCATCAAGGGCGCCAAGGACGTTGGCAAGCGCGCCGAGCGTGCGACCGCCGAGGGCCTCGTCGCCGCGCGTGATGGTGTGCTCGTCGAGCTGAACGCCGAGACCGACTTCGTCGCCAAGAACGCCGAGTTCCAGGGGCTCGCCGACGCCATCGTGGGTGCGGCCGCCGCTGGCAAGATCGGTGATCTGGACGCTCTCAAGGCTGCCAAGGTCGAAGACGGCCGGACCGTCGAGCAGGCCATCGCGGACCTCGCCGCCAAGATCGGTGAGAAACTGGAGCTGCGTCGGGTTGCGTACTTCGACGGGACCGTCGAGACCTACCTGCACAAGCGTGCCGCGGATCTACCGCCGGCCGTGGGTGTGCTGGTCGAGTACACGGGATCTGGCACTGAGGCCGCTCACTCGGTCGCACTGCAGATCGCCGCGCTCAAGGCCAAGTACCTGACCCGTGAAGACGTTCCGGCCGATGTGGTTGAGAACGAGCGTCGTATCGCCGAGGAGACCGCGAAGTCCGAAGGCAAGCCCGAGGCTGCACTGCCCAAGATCGTCGAGGGTCGCGTCAACGGTTACTACAAGGATGTCGTGCTGCTGGATCAGCCGTCGGTGTCCGACAGCAAGAAGACCGTCAAGGCGCTGCTCGATGAGGCCGGTGTCACCGTGACCCGCTTCGCGCGGTTCGAGGTTGGACAAGCTTGACCTTTTGGGCTACCCGCCCAACCGTATTCGGCCCCGCCAGGATTCGTTCCTGTGCGGGGCCGAATTGTCATCGAGGCTCGATGACGTCCGAATCCACGCTCTGCTCACATTGGTCGCAGGCAAGTTCAGGAGTAAACGGACGCCCGCAATCCCGATGGGTGAAGGTGATCGCAGGACCGTCCTTCGATGGGAAATGCCGCTGCCCCCAGTCGACAGCCGTCATCACGACCGGGAAAAATGCGAGGCCCTTTGAGGTCAGGTGATACTCGGACCAGTCGGAACGCTTGGGGTGAGAGGCGCGCTGCAGCACCCCCATGGCGCAAAAGCCGCGTAGCCGGTCGGCGATCACGGCGGGTGGGGCACTGAGCCTGGTTTGGAAGTCGCCGAACTGTCGTGCACCGAGGAAAGCGGCGGCCACCATCGCTGATGCCCAGCGATTGCCGAGAATGGACATGGTTTCGGGGAACAGCCCCGCTTGCCCATGTTTGTCGGTGCCGGTGCGCCGTCGGGCCACGCCCTCCGGTACGGACCGGTGCCACCCGCCGCTCGGGCCCCATTCGGTGTCGATGTGGTCTTGGTTCACCGGCTGGTGGCAATGCGCACAACGCAGCACGGGTGAAAAGTCCTGCTCACATGTCAGGTGATGTATCGACGGCATCTTCTCTGGGTGCTCCGGCACCCAGGTCCGCTCCCAGTGCCAAATAGATACCAGCACGGGCCACAGCTCCTGGCATTGCCGGGTGGGCTGGTAACCCGCACGTAGTGGCCGTTCCTGATACACCGCACGCTGGAGTAGGCCGTCGTCGACGAGCTTCTGAAGTCGCTGGGTGAGTACCGCATTGGATATCGGCAATCGCTCCGCAAAATCGCTGAATCGCCCTGCGCCCAAAAGTGATTCGCGAACGAGTAGCAGGGTCCATTCGTCGCCCAGTAGCCCAACCATACGCCCAATGGCGTTGGTGCTGACAGGCTTGAGTGTTGGGGTCAACGCGGGCCTCGGGCCCCACGCAGTTCGGCCCCCGGCACCCATGTGGAATGGGTACCGCTGGAGATTCTTTCAGGAAGCTGGAGTTTGCATACCGGGCCTTCGGTCATGCGGGAGGCCTCGAACACCAGGCAGTAGGAGGAATCGCTGTTCATATCGGTGGTGAGCGTCACCAGGTAGCCGTCTTCCTCAGACGTGCTACCAGCTCGCGGAGCCATGGCCGTCTCGCTGCCGAAGACCCCATCGCCGAAAGAGATTCGCTCCTCCGATCCGGTGTGCAGGTCGTGGCGCACCAGCCCGTCGAACAGGAACCAGCCCGGCTTGCCGGTGGCCGCGTAGGTGTACCGGTACGGCCGGGTCTCAAAGTTGCGATTCATCATGCCGAACTCGGTGTAGTTGTCGCTTAGCCGCTCCTCGGTGGTGGCGCCTGTGGTCAAGTTGAACCGCCAGCGATGCAGTGTGGATTTGAACCCGTCCAGAGCCAAGTAGCGAAATGCGGCCTCTTGTAACGAGTTCGCGCCCTCAGTGGACGGAGTAGGGTCGTTCTGGAAGAACCCGTCGAGCACGATTTCGTTACCGTCCTCGTAGGCATTGACGAAGTGCAGCGCGTAGGTTGGTGCGGCCTCGAACCACCGGATCTGTGATGAGTCGCCACGACGTGGGACCACCGCGAACCGGGAGGGAAGATCCGGATGGAACACTGGCGCGTGCACACCGTGTTTCATTAGTGACGGTTCCCAGAACAGCGGAAAGTCGTTGAGTATTACGTAGTTTTCCGTATAGGCCATATCGTGGGGGAGCCGCGGGCCAGGTAGCGGAACATCGACGTGGTGCACCAAGTTGGCGTCCTTGTCCACGACTCCGTATCGCAGATGCGGCTCCTCCTTACTGTAGCTGAAGAACAGCATCTCGCCGGTGATCCGATCGGTTTTCGGGTGCGCCGACACCCCCCACTCGGTGGGGAACTTGCCATGCCAGGTCTCCTTGCCGACGGTCTCGGCGGTGTACGGGTCAACCTGGTATAGGTCGCCGCACATGTAGAAGCTGGTCAACGCGAGGCCACGGTGCACCACTACGTCGGTGCTGGAGGCGTCCTTCATCCGGCGGCGGGCACCCCATCCGTCGTCTCGTTTTGCGGCGGTGGGCATTTCGATGAACCCGGCCCACAGCGGGCCACCGGCGGCATTCTCGGCGGCGAATCCATCGGTGCGCACGAACCGGTTGCGATAGGACGCCTTGCCGCCCTCGAACTCGACGATGTGCAGCATGCCGTCCCCGTCGAACGGGTGATAGTTGGTTGCCGCCGGATGCAGTGGGTTCTCGGTGTTGCGCAGGTACACGCCGTCGAGGTCGGTCGGGACCTCACCTTCGACGACCGTCAAGTCGTATGCGTCCCACTCGCGCAGCTGCGGCCGCCACGGTCCGGTCCGGTAGGGGTGGTCGTCGTCGTCCGGAAGGGTCGAGGTCCAGGTGTTGATCAGCTTGGTGGCCATGGTATCTCCCGAGATTCGCCGTGTGCCGCCAAACTATGCTTGACAGAGCAACTCTGTCAACTGAATGATGAGCGAATGTCTCAGAGTATCTGGATCCTCGGCGCCTTTCAGAGCGACTTCGGGCGCAATCTCACGCGTGAGGGGCACGATTTCGCGGACCTCACTCGCGAGGTGGTCGACGGCACACTGACTTCGGCGGGCGTGGCTGGGAGTGACATCGGCGTGGTGCACGTCGGCAACGCATTCGGTGAAATGTTCTCGGCTCAAGGACATCTGGGGGCAATGCCGGCGACGGTGCACGAAGAGTTGTGGGGCATTCCGGCGGCCCGGCATGAAGCGGCCTGCGCGTCCGGCAGCGTCGCGGCTCTCGCCGCGATCGCGGATCTACGCGCCGGATTCTATGACTCGGCGCTGGTATTGGGGCTGGAGCTGGAGAAGACGGTGCCTGGTGAGATTGGTGCCGCGCACCTGGCTGCCGCCGCATGGGCCGGGCACGAGGGCGACGGCATCACGTACATGTGGCCGCACGTGTTCTCGCGAGTCGCCGAGGAGTACGACCGACGCTACGGAATCGACGAGGTCTACCTGCGGGCCATCGCCGCCGTCAACTTCGGGAACGCCCGGCGCAATCCAAACGCTCAGACCCGCGCCTGGGCGGTGCCGGATCTGGAAGGCCTTGACGACGTGGCTAATCCGGTGATCGAGGGCCGCATCCGCCGCTTCGACTGCAGCCAGTTGACCGACGGTGGCGCCGGGCTGGTCCTCGTCACCGATGAGTTCCTGCGTCAGCACCCCGGGGCTCGCCCGCTCGGGCGCATCGACGGTTGGGGTCACCGGACGGTCGGGTTGGGACTACAGCAGAAGCTCGATCGCGACGCGCAATCGCCGTACGTGTTCCCGCACGTTCGGATGGCTGTCACCGATGCATTTGAACGGGCCGGGGTGACCCTCAGTGCTGTGCGCGGATTCGAGGTGCACGACTGCTTCACTCCGAGTGAGTATCTGGCGATAGACCACATAGGTCTGACCGGGCCAGGCGAGCCGTGGAAGGCAATCGAGAACGGGGACATCGAGATCGGCGGCCGGCTGCCCATCAACCCGAGCGGTGGATTGATCGGTTCCGGACATCCGGTGGGTGCGACCGGAGTCCGGATGCTTGTCGATGCCGCCAAGCAGGTCAGCGGAACCGCCGGCGACTATCAGGTCGAGGGCGCGGACTGCTTCGGCACTCTGAACATCGGCGGCAGCACCGCTACCGCGGTGAGTTTTGTGGTCCGGTCACATTCTCGATAGTCGGCTGGTCATGCGCGCCTGAAAGTAGCCACTGCTCTTCGATGTCGTCGTGTCGGGGAGCGGATAGGTTGCGCTAACCTTCGGCCATGTCAGCTGTCGGGTCTGATGCCAACCGGTATCCCAAAGGTGTAGCCAAGCGTCAGGAGATTCTCGCCGCGGCGTTGACGGTATTGGAACGCGACGGAGAGGCGGGCGCTTCCATGCGCGGTATCGCCAAGGAGGCCAACATCAGCCTGGCCGGACTCATGCACTACTTCCCGACGCGGGATGTGATTCTCACCGAGATTCAACGCGGGGCCGACGCCACATTCGAAGACCGGTACCGGAATTCAGATGCAGCGATCGATCCGGGTGAGGTGCTGGCGCAGGTGATGCTGGACAAGGCGAGCAAGCCCGGCTCGGGGACGGTGTATCTGTCGTTGGCGGCTGCTGCGGCCGTCGACCCTGAGCATCCTGCCGGGGCATATCTGCGTGACCGGTACGAGAGGATGCGTGCGCGTATCGCCGAGTACGTACGGGGCCGCCAGGCCGACGGTTCGGTTCGTGCCCATGTCGATCCAGATTTCGCTGCCACCGCGCTGATCGCCGCGGCCGACGGGATTCAGATCCAGTGGATGTCCGATCCGACTATCGATATGGGGGATCACATGCGCAGGGTCTGGGAACGGCTGCTGGCCTAAAGAAAACCGTACGGTGTATGGTTTTTGCATGAAGTGGACAAGTGCCCTCATGGCATCGGTAGTGGTGTTCGCGCTGGGATTGACCGCCTGCGGCTCTCGGCAGGAGGGCGCTAAGGCTGATTCCGGCTGGGATCGCGGATTCTATTGGGGCACCGCCACCGCCGGCTATCAGGTGGAGGGGAGCGCCCCTGACAGTAATTGGCGCCGCTATGTCGAACGCAACGCGGGCAAGCCGGTGCACTCCGGCGAATCAAATCCGCTCGGGGACGGGCCGGTCGACCCGTACAAGCAGGCAGACGATTTCCGGCACCGGTATACCGAAGACATCGCCAATGCGCATGCTATGGGCGTCAACACATTTCGTTTCGGTGTGGAGTGGTCGCGCGTTATGCCGGAGCCCGGCAAATGGGACGAGAAGGAGCTGGCGTACTACGACTCCATCGTCGCCACACTGCGCGAGAACGGCATCACGCCGATGATCACGCTCATGCACTGGGTGTATCCGGGTTGGGTTGCCGACAATGGCGGGTTCATGAACAACGTCGGAGCGTTTGAGGACTTCGCCAAAGCGATCACCAAACGTTATGCCGGACAAGGGGTGTTGTGGGTCAGTATTAACGAGCCGCTGGCCTTCGGTGCGATGGAGGTGCGCACCGGCGCGATCAAGCCCGATCAGTTCGGCGGGTTCCTGGATCGTGTCGCTCAGGCGCACCGCGCGGTGTACCGCGCCGCTCACGATGCCGACCCCAAGGCGAAGGTGACGACCAATGAGGCCTACATACCGCCAGATGTGTTGGCGCAGTTCGCAGATTTCGGCGTGAAGGGTATCGAGGGATCATTCTTCGACCGGGTTCCCGACAGTCTCGACTATCTCGGTTTCGACTATTACACGGGCACCGCGGGGGACAACCTCGCCTCGGCGCAGAGTATGGCGGAGCGCTGGAACATCAAGCTGCAGCCCGAAGACATCTACTACGTGTCGCGGCACTATGCACAGCGCTATCCCGGGCTGCCGATCTACATCGTCGAGAACGGGATGGTCACCGACAACGGCAAGGCCCGGGCGGACGGGGTGACGCGATCGCAGTACCTCGAGGACACCGTCTTCTGGTTGCAACGGGCCAAGGCAGACGGGATCCCGATCATCGGATACAACTACTGGTCGCTCGTCGATAACTATGAATGGGGAAGCTACCGGCCACGTTTCGGCTTGTACACAGTCGACGCGTTGGGCGATCCGGCGCTGAAGCGGGTGCCCACCGATGCTGTCTCGACGTACACCCAGATCACCCGCGATGCTGGGACCGCGCCCGGTTACCGCCCGGTGATCCCGGCGGCGAAATGCTCCACAACAGTGGGGCAGGACAGCTGTGCCCCGCTGGATTCCAAGGGACCGACGGTTCCGTTGCGCTGATCCTCCCGGTCAAATTGTCGTCAGCGCACCGCCGTTGACGTTGATGACCTGCCCGGTGATGTGGCGTGCGCTCGATGAGGCGAGAAAGCTGACGGCGCCCGCGATATCGGCCGGGGTGCCGGCGCGCCCGGTGTGGGTCGAGGCGATGAGGGTGTTACGGCGGCTATCGGCGAGCTTGTCGCGAAAGAACTCGGTGTCGGCGATGTAGCCGGGCGCAACGACATTGGTGGTGACATCGCGGGGCCCGAGCTCTGCGGCCAGCTGCACATTCCACGACGCGAGGGCCGCCTTGGCCGCCCCATATGACCCGGCACCATTGTGCGCGGCGATGGAGCCGATATGAACAACCGCGCCGCCGCCCGCTAACCGATCGCTGACAGCGGCGGTGGTGACGACGGCGCTGATGAGGTTGGCCTCCAGGTTGGCGCGCCACTGGCCGGCCAGCTCATGTAGGCCAACGGGCGCGTCGGTATCGAAGTCGGTGTTTCCGCCGGCGTTGTTCACCAGGAGGTCGATGGGTCCGGTGAATCGCCTAGCGAGGTCTTTCACCTGACCTGGGTTGGTGTGGTCGCAGGACAGTGCGCGACTGTTCGGGCCCAGTGCGGCGACGGCCGCATCGAGGGCATCTGCGCGCCGTCCGGTGATGGACACGTGGACGCCGGAGTCGATGAGCGCAGCGGCGACCGCTAGTCCGATACCGGTGCCGCCGCCGGTGACCAATGCTGTGCGCATACGACACTCCATTCGTTTAGGTCTAAATGTTTAGATCTAAACGGTAGAGTCATCCGCATGGAGTGTCAAGACGCCGCCGATGAGATCGCACTGGCATGGCAGCGCGAGAGGCCAAGCGCGCCAACTGATTCTATCGACGTGGTGACCAGGATTTGGCATCTGGCCACGCTGTTCGGCGCCCAGCGGAGAAAGCTTCTGTCCGGGCTCGGGGTGGATATGGCCACGTTGGACTTGCTCAGCACCCTGCGGCGCAGTGGGGCGCCCTACTGCCTGACCACTCGCGAGATCGCCCAGCGGACGATGGTCACGGCCGGGGCGGTATCTCAACGGGTGGCCAGGGCTGAACGCGAGGGGCTGGTGACACGTGAGCCCGGATCGTTGCCGCGCAGTGTGACGGTGTCCCTCACAAAGGACGGGCACCACTTGGTTGAATCCACCGTCGATCAACTGCTCACCGATGAGCTGGAGTTGATCTCAGGGCTGAGCACGGCGCAACGCACGCAATTGGCGCAACTGCTGAAACTGTTGCTCGCCGATGTGCATACGCGGGTTGGGCCGACGGCGCCGACCCATGTCGGCTCTGTCTGATTCTCCGGCCTTACGGTGTCCGGTCGGAGGCGATCACGAAGTCGCTTTCGGGGTCCTGCGGAGAGACCACGGGGTCGCCGTTGACGAGGATGTCGGCGCGTCCGGCGGTGTCGTCCGATCGGAAGTGCTCTTCCTCCGCAGCAATCCATAGCTGCCAGAATTCCCGGAGCCGTTGGCCATCGCGATCCTCGGCACGGCGACGGCGCGTTGATTGGTCGGTCTGCACCCAGATCAGCGTGCTCAACTGGTCGGCGGCGGCCGCGCGGCCCGATCCGACGCCCTCAAGAATCAGCACCGATGGCGGTGGGCTGCACTCCCACGGACCGAACTCGCGCGCCGCCCAGTCGTAGCGTCGGTATCGTGCCTGCTCGCCGCGCGCCCAGGGTGCCAGCACCTGCTCCTCAAGCCGTGGCCACCACCCGAAGAATGTGCCCCAGGACGCAAAGTCGTCGGTGTGCAGGACCGACGTGGACGGGGTTGTCGCCGACAGTGCGGCGTGCAATCGCGCAGCAAAGGTGCTCTTACCGGCCGCGCCCCTACCGTCGATGGCGACGACACGCACGTTGCCGCACCGTGGCTCGCTTCTGTTGATGAGCCCGGCCAGCCACGAGAAGCTCCGCTGCTGGTCCGGGGTCGTCATGGCGCGAGCTTACTGGTGCTCGGCTAACCTGTTGCCGTGGACTGGACTGAGCTAATCGGCAGCGTGGCCGGTGTGCTGTTCGTCATCCTTGCAGTCCGGCAAAATATTTGGACCTTCCCGGTGGCCATCGTCAGCTCGCTGTTCTACCTGGTGGTCTTCAGCCGACAGACCCTGTACGCCGATGCGGCCCTGCAGATCATGTTCATCGCGTTGGCGCTGCAGGGGTGGTATCTGTGGCTGCGCGTTAGTCAGGACCGGCATGGGGTCGTGGTCCGGCGCACGCCGCGGGCGGCGTGGCTGCCGTTGGTGCTGTGTCTGGCCGCCCTGATCTCGGGTCTCTACGCGTTTCTGGTTGCCTTCACCGATTCCAATGTCCCGCAGCTTGATTCGGTTATCACAGGACTCAGTGTGGTTTCCCAGTTCATGATGAATCGGAAGTGGATAGAGAACTGGGTGCTGTGGATCGTCACCGACACGTTCTCCGTTGGCGTCTACCTCTACAAAGGGCTGAACCTGACGGCGGGTTTCTATGCTTTCTTGAGCGTCATGGCCGCGGTCGGCCTGTGGAGTTGGCGAAAAGAGTTGCGCACAGTGGCGAGCGCCGAATCAGTATGAATAACCTGCCCCTTTCAACATATAACGCATAAGGGGGCTTGCGGCAAGGCCCGGGTCATGCCGCACAATCGCTGAGCTGAATGTCAGATGCCATGGACTACAAGGAAAATGGGGCAAATCGGAGTTGACGACGCACGAAGAAGAACTGCAGGCCGAGCGGGAGTACATCGCTGGACTGTATGAGCTGCTCGACGCTGAACGCGCACGCGTGAAGGGCAGGTACCGCAGTGCTCTGCGCGGACCCGTCGATCAGCAGAACGGTGCCGCGATGGTCGAGCGCGACGACGAAGTGCGTGCCCTGGCCAGCCTGGCGCAGCGCCTCGATGTCGCAGATGACGGGCTGTGCTTCGGTCGGCTGGACGCCGTCACCGGCGAGCGCTCCTACGTCGGGCGCATCGGCCTCCTCGATCAGCACAACGACTACGAACCGCTGCTGATCGATTGGCGGGCGCCCGCGGCGGAAGCGTTCTACATCGCTACCGGTGCCAACCCGGAGAACACCCGGCGTCGGCGCCAGTTCCGGACCCGGGGACGCCACGTCGACGACTTCATCGACGAAGTCCTTGTGGTCGGTTCGGACGGCCGCTCGGAGGGCGAAGATGTCGACGGGGAACGCGGGAGCATGAGTGATGCGGCGCTGCTGGCCGCGGTCAACGCGCCTCGTGGTGCCGGGATGCGCGACATCGTGGCGACCATTCAGGCCGAACAGGATCGGATCATTCGGCTCGATCATCCGGGCGTGCTGGTCATCGAGGGCGGACCCGGTACGGGCAAGACCGTGGTGGCGCTGCACCGCGTTGCCTATCTGCTGTACACCCAGCGCAAGCGGATGGAACGCCACGGCGTGCTGGTTGTTGGCCCGAATGCTGCTTTTCTGAGCCATATCTCGCGCGTATTGCCTTCGCTGGGTGAGACGAATGTGGTGTTCACCACGGCGGGTGATCTGGTGCCGGGGCTCACGGTCACCGCAGAGGACGAGGCGGAGCCCGCGCGGCTCAAGGGTTCGCTGCAGATTCTGGACGTGCTCGCGGCGGCGATCGCGGATCGGCAGCGGGTGCCCGAGAGCCCGCTGCCGATTCAGCTCGCCGATGTCACGGTGCGAATTGACGCCGATATCGCGCAGTGGGCCATCGAAGAGGCGCGTGCGAGCAAGCTTCCACACAACGAGGCCCGAACTGTCTTCACGGACGTGCTCACCTGGGCGCTTACCGAGCGGGCTATCCCGCGTATCGGCAAGGGGTGGCTGACCCGCGAGGACCGTAAGGCCTGGGAGCATCTACGCGCCGAGTTGCTCGACGAACTGGGTGACCACGAGGGATTCGCCGCCGCCCTCGACCAGCTGTGGCCCATGCTGACACCAGAGACGCTGTTAGCGGAGCTGTACACCGTGCCTGAGCGGTTACGGGCTGCGGGTGCGGACCCGGCACTGGCGCGTGTCGTCGGCGACGCATGGACGGTCTCAGACGTTCCGCTGCTCGACGAGCTGGTCGACCTGGTGGGCCGCGATAAGGCGGCGGAAGAGGCCGCCGAACGCGAGCGCAGGGCAGAAGCCGAGTACGCCGCGGGTGTTCTCGACCTGATGACCGGCCGCGAAGACATGATGGACGACGAGGACCACCTTTTCGCCACCGATCTGCTGGGTGCCGAGGACCTCGCGGAACGATTCACCGAACGTGACACCCGTGACCTCGTCGAGCGCGCCTCCGCAGACCGGGACTGGACCTACGGCCACGTCGTCATCGACGAAGCCCAGGAACTGTCCGAAATGGACTGGCGAGTGTTGATGCGCCGCTGCCCAAGTCGTTCGTTCACCATTGTCGGCGATCTGGCTCAGCGCCGATCGGTGGCCGGTGCCACGTCGTGGGACGTGGTGCTGCAGCCGTATGTCCCCGGGCGCTGGCTATACCGGCCGTTATCGGTGAACTATCGCACTCCCGCCGAGATCATGGCCGTCGCCGCGGCGCTGCTGGCCGAGTTTGCGCCGGGTACTCAGCCGCCCGAATCCGTCCGTTCCTGTGGAGTCCTGCCGTGGTCCAGGCACCTTGCCGAGAGTGAATTGCCAAAAGCCATAGAAGATTTCGTCCACGACGAGGAGGGCCGCGAGGGCACCAGTGTGGTGATCGGGCCGCCAGGTATGCCGGGGACGGTGCCGGCGTCGGAGACCAAGGGACTGGAGTTCGATGCGGTGCTGGTCGTGCAACCGGAACGGATCTTGGCGGACGGTCCGCGTGGTGCGGCTGAGCTCTATGTGGCACTCACTCGCGCCACCCAGCGACTGGGCGTGCTGCACGTGGCACCGCTGCCTCAGCCGCTCATCGGCCTCACCGAAAGCACAACCGGCCCAGGTTCGGATCGCCGGGTCGTGCCAACGAGCGTCGCCCAATAGGGCAGGATGGTCCGCGAGATAGATGCAGCCGTCGCGGCACTCGGTGTATCCGGGGCCCGATGGCTTTGCTTGTGCAATGGCTTTGTCGAGCCCGTACCGAGGAGGCGTGATGACTCGCGATGTGAGCCGCACCGGATATAAGCGGGTGCTGCTCAAGCTCGGCGGCGAAATGTTCGGCGGGGGAGCCGTCGGCTTGGACCCTGATGTGGTTCACAGAGTGGCCAGCCAGATCGCTGAAGTGGTTCGCAGCGGTGCCGAGGTTGCGGTCGTGATCGGCGGCGGCAACTTCTTCCGCGGTGCGCAGCTGCAGCAGCGCGGTATGGAACGCACCCGCTCGGACTATATGGGCATGCTCGGCACCGTCATGAACAGCCTTGCGCTGCAAGACTTCCTGGAGAAGGAAGGCATCGTGACACGCGTGCAGACAGCCATCACCATGGGGCAGGTCGCCGAGCCGTACATCCCGTTGCGGGCCAGGAGGCATTTGGAGAAGGGCCGCGTCGTCATCTTCGGCGCCGGCATGGGCCTGCCGTATTTCTCCACCGATACCACTGCCGCGCAGCGCGCATTGGAGATCGGCGCCGAGGTGGTGCTCATGGCCAAGGCAGTTGACGGCATCTTCACCGATGACCCGCGCGCCAACCCCGATGCCGAATTCCTGCCGGAGATCACGCACCGCGAGGTCATCGACCGCGGGCTGCAGGTTGCCGATGCCACCGCCTTCAGCCTATGTATGGACAACCGGATGCCGATCCTGGTGTTCAACCTGCTTACCGAAGGGAATATCGCCAGGGCGGTCGCAGGTGAGAAGATCGGAACGCTGGTGACACCGTGATGAGCCGCTTGCGCGAAGATCGTCACATACTGATGAGCCGCTCGCGCGAAGAACATCACGCACAGATGGGAGATCAATCGTGATTGACGAGGTTCTTCTCGATGCCGAGGAGAAAATGGAAAAGGCCGTGGCGGTCGCCCGCGATGACTTCGCGACGATTCGCACCGGGCGTGCCAATCCGAGCATGTTCCAGCGGGTAGTCATCGACTACTACGGCACAATCACGCCCATCACGCAGGTCGCGGGCATCAATGTGCCCGAGGCCCGCCTGGTGGTCATCAAGCCCTACGAGGCCAATCAGCTCAAGGCCATCGAGGATGCGATCCGCAATTCGGACCTGGGTCTGAACCCGAGCAATGACGGCAGCATCATTCGCGTCGCCGTCCCGCAGCTCACCGAGGAACGCCGCCGCGAGCTCGTCAAGCAGGCCAAGGGCAAGGGCGAGGATGCCAAGGTGACCTTGCGTAACGTGCGGCGCAAGGCCAATGACGAGCTCAACCGGATCAAGAAGGACGGCGAGGCCGGCGAGGACGAGGTTGGCCGCGCGGAAAAGGATCTGGACAAGACCACCGCCCAGTACGTGAACCAGATCGATGAGCTGGTGAAACACAAAGAAGGCGAGCTACTGGAGGTCTAGGGCCGCCGGTAATGACGACCATGGGAGACACCGACGCGGCTCCGGCCCCTGGCAGCAGCCCTGCGCCCCCTTCGGGAGCGAAGTCCCGGGCCGGACGCAACCTACCGGCCGCCATCGGCGTTGGCGTTGTCCTCGCCGCCATGATCATTTTCGCGCTTCTGTACCAGAAGGAAATCTGGGTCGGCATCATCTCGGTCTTCCTGGGGATCGCGATGTGGGAAGTGACCAAGCGGCTGCGGCAGGCCGATATCTTGGTTCCGTTCATCCCGCTGTTCATCGGCGGGCAGGCCATGATCTGGCTGACCTGGCCATGGGGAACCGCGGGCTCCCTCGGCGCCTTCGCCGCGACCGTCGTGGTCTGCATGATTTGGCGACTGCTGAGTCAGGGGCTGGGCAGTCAGCCGGTGAATTATCTGCGTGATGTCGCCGTCACAGTTTTCGTCGCCGCATGGATTCCACTGTTCGCGTCCTTCGGCGCGCTGCTGGTCTATCCACACAATGGGGCGGAGCAGGTGTTCTGCCTGATGCTCGGTGTCACGTTCTCCGATATCGGCGGGTATGCGGCCGGGGTTCTGTTCGGTAAGCATCCGATGGCACCCGCGATCAGCCCGAAAAAGTCATGGGAGGGCTTGGCGGGCTCACTGCTGGTGGGTACCACGGCCTCGACCCTCGCGGTGACATTCCTCCTCGGACACCACCCGTTCGTGGGTATCGCTCTGGGCGTCATGCTCGTCATCACCGGGACACTGGGGGATCTGGTGGAGTCGCAGGTCAAGCGCGACTTGGGGATCAAGGACATGGGCACGCTACTGCCCGGTCACGGCGGCATAATGGATCGTCTTGATTCCCTGCTGCCATCGGCAGTCGCTACCTGGATTGTGCTGACACTCTTTATTTAGGCCGCGTGTGAGGCGTCGGCGCTTCGGTACAACGCTGTTTGATAGATGCCGCTGACGGTTGCCCCGTAAAGCACTGCGATCGCGATCCATAGCCCTCCGGACAGCCCGAGTATCCCGGACAACACTCCACGTCCCACCGCAGCCGCGGCGAAGAGCATGCCCACGCCGGGCGACACCAGCATCAGGATGAAGATTCGCAGGCCGAACTGGGCAAGGATGTTCTTGGACAGCATGCGCCGCAGCGTCCTCGCGCAGGCTTTGGTGGCCTCCAGGGTGCCGACGTCTCGCACGACGATTGTTGGCAGCACCTGAAACGACACCGCCCGCCACATCAGGTCCAAGAACCGTCCGATGAACAGGACGTGGACGAGGCTACCGACGTACAGCAGCTTCTCGTCGATGATGCCGAAGCCCCACGTGACGGCGGTGTCGATGAGCACCCAGGGCAGCAGCCGTGTGCGGTAGCGGCGTGCGGCAGCCACACCGCGGGCGAAGCTTGGCAGGTCGAATTCGTTCTTTTGCAGCAGAGAAAGGAAAGATTCCATTGGCGGCGTTATCGTCGGCCGACCCCGCACGCACCATGACCCCCAATCGTGTTGTGCTGGTTCAAAGTTTGTTGCGCGTGGCCGAACCTAGTCGACCATCTCCGGCAGACCTTCAGGCCGTCGCGGACCAGGGCGGACACAATCCGTACGCCATGATCGTTGGATAGGTGAGCAACCGCCAACCAATACTTGCTGCTCACACCACCACTGGGGCTCGGACCCTGACCTTGATCGCGTCCACGAAAACAGCTGGGAGATAAAGAGGCCTCGGGTGACATTCAGGGGCAGATCCCGGCGACATGGCGAATTGGGCGAGCGATGTGACAGGGGGCTTTGGCTTCTGGACCGCCGGTGCGGTCCGCTCGAACATTCTGAAGCTTTTACTTGCGGAGGGTTTCGAGTGCCTGGGCCAGCCCGTCTACTTTCGTGGTGGGCTGCTTTAGCCAGGCAATGCCGGCGGAAATAGAGATCTGGGGTTCACACACTGGCACTTTGACGAAGTTCTCCGTGTTGTAAATAGGTGCCGAAGGCCAGTCGTTTGCGTCGCAGGTCCATGTCAATGCGCCGGATCGGTGGATGTGGGTCGCTATTTGGACCGCATCGTTGTGGGGCAGTCGGGTGATTCTTGTGATTCCAGCCCTTTCCAGGTCTGACTGGATGTTCTCCATCAAGGTCGGGTGTGGGTCGGTTGACCGGAAGACAAAATGACGGTCGGCTACCTCGGCGAGGCGCAGCTCACATCTTGACGCCAACGGGTCGTCTGCTCGCATGAGTATCGCAATACGGGTGGTTGCGAGGACGAGGCTGGCGATCTTTGGGTCGCCGGCAGGCAGGTGCACGATGGCTACGTCGATGTCTTCTTTAGCCAGTGTGGAGAGCAGCTCGGCCGATGAGGCCAGCGTTATCGGGCAGTCCACTTCGGGCGTGTTTATCCGAAATGCATCGAGAACGTCGTCGAGAATTTTGGGATTCAGCAAAGGCGTCGCGCCGATGCGGCATCGTGGTCCAACCGCCGCTGTCCAGCCGAGCTGTTTGAGTTTGTCGAAGTCACCGACGATGGGCCGCGCTTTGTGGGCAAATTCGTGTCCAAATTGGGTGAGCTGTACCTGGTGGTAGCCGCGTGTAAACAGATCCTGCCCTAGCTCGCGTTCTAGCTCGCTGACGCAGCGACTGAGCGCGGATGTGGAGAGCCAGAGCTGTTGTGCGGCGCGACCAAAGTGCAGATGGTCTGCAACGGCGAGAAAGTAGCGCAGCGCGCGAACGTCCACGACGAACATCTAATCAGTGCCTCGTCCACGTTGCCATTTGGGCAACGTGGACGAGGCGTGAACCGACATGTACGGGGCTCCCCGCCGGTGCCACTATTGCAAGGAGCTTCACAACGGATCTGAGCAGAAGGGTGTGTTTGTATGTCAACACTTGACCGGCCGAACGTGCGTCATCTGAAGTCGATCCACGAATACATTGCCGCGCTGGAGGAACATGGTGATGTACAAAGGGTGGTGACGCCGGTGTCATTGACTTTGGAGGTCGGCGCAGGAATCCGGTACGCCTATGAGAACAACCTGCCGGCGGTGCTGTTTACCTCGGTTGAGGGCTATCCGCAGTACACCCTGATGGGTGGCTGTACGCCGTTCTCGTCGGATTTGCGCCACCGGTATGGTCGATTGGCGACCGCGTTGGGCCTGCCATGGGAGACGACTGCGCTGCAGATATTGGAGCATTTGGCCGCCTTCCACTACGATACCGACCTGGTCGCGCCGGTAGTGGTCCCCGATACCACCCGCACTCGGCATGAGACGGTCGATCTCTTCTCGGTGCCGGCGCCGCTATTGCACGACGGTGACGGTGGTGAGTACCTCAATACGATCGGCACCATGGTGTCCCGTACGCCGGATGGTTCGTGGACGAACTGGCATGTGTGCCGGGTGATGCGCCTGGACGCGACCCGGGTGACTATCTGGACTCGGGACTTTCAGCATTTCGGCAAGATTTACAACATGTGGAAAGAGATCGGCAAGCCGATGCCGTTCGCTTTCTGCCAGGCCCCAGAACCCGCCGCTACGGCGGTGTCGGGCATGCGGGTACCCGAACGGGTTGATGAAGCGGCATTTCTGGGCGGCTGGTTCGGCGAACCCCTGGAGGTCAGCCCGTGTAACACGGTAGACCTAAACGTTCCTACTACCTCCCAAGTCGTGATCGAGGGGCACATTGACATCGAGGACCGCCATTCCGAGGGCCCGTTCGGCGAATGCGCTGGCTACCTGATCCCGTCGCTGGTTGCGCAGGAGCTTGTCGGCCACGTCACCGCAATTTCGTCGGTGCCCGAGCCGATCGTCGGCGCGGTGCCCGCAGGCAAGCCGGTCGATGACGATCACACCCTTATTTTCATCGGGCACTCGATGGTCAACACGCAGCTGCTTCGGGAAGCGGGCCTGCCGGTCACCTATTGCTGGGTCAGCCCCGAGAGCGCCGGTTCGGTGTGCATCGTCACGGTGGACAAGAACTGGCCGTCGCGTTACGCCGGTGACCGCACCGCCCTTTTCGCCGAGATCGCAAACCTGCTGGCGACGCAAGGCAAACTGCCGTGCATGATTCACACCATCGTTGTCGAGGACGATATCGACCCTACCGACCCGCGGGATGCCTTGTGGGCCTGGGGTAGCCGTGTACCGGCAACTGACGTGCTCACCCTGGACGGGTACGCGACGGAATTGTCGGTCGGATTCACTACGGACGAGCACACGGCGCAGCGGGGCAAGCACAACTATTACAACGGGTTGCAGAAGGGCTGGTCGCTGCCGTCGAACGTGTCCTCGTTCACCGAGATCTACCCCGCCGACGTCCAGCGCAAGATGAAAGACCTAATCGACGGTTCCGGTCGAGGTCACTGACAGGCGATCAAACGCGTTACCAGTCGAGCGCCACTGGTAAACGGCAAAAGCAAGACTTTGAGAGTAGAACATTGACCGAAGGAGCGTCGAGCTATGTCAGCTACACCTGACTTGCGAACTTTTTTAGATGAGCTGCGGAAGCTGGATCAGCTAGTGGAGATAGCCCAGTCGGTGGACTGGAATCTGGAGATGGGCGCCATTACTCGGTATTCGAGCGAGCGCGGCGAAGCCGCGGTGTTGTTCGAGAAGGTGCGCGATTCGCTGGACGGGCTGCGCGCCTTGGGGATCCATTTGGGCGTGAGTAATCTTCCCGGGCTGAAGCATTCCCGGATCGCGTTGGCGCTGGGGTTGCCCGCGTCTGCAACGCCAGGTGAGATCGTCGCCGCGTTGGTGGCGGGCAGGTCGAAGCCGCCGATCAAGCCCGTGGAGGTGCCGGCGCAGTCGCTGCGTACGAACGTGTTGTATGGGGAGGCGATCGACATCAACCGCCTGCCGCTGCCTTACATCCACCGCGGCGACGGCGGCCGCTACCTCAACACGCTCGGTGTCATCGTCATGCGGTCCCCTGATGGTGAGTGGACGAATTGGTCAATTGCCCGTGTTCAGGCGATCGGCGGCAACCGGGCAGTCGGTGTTGTCGCACCATTTCAGCACATCGGCAAGATCCACGCCCTGTGGAAGGAACGCGGCCAGGACATGCCGATCGCGCTGTGCCTGGGCGTCGATCCGGTGGTGTTGTTCGCCGGCGGCGGGCCACTGCCCGACAACGTCGACGAGGTCGATTTCCTGGGCGCCTACACCGGCAGCCCGATCGAACTGGAAAGGGCCGAAACCAACGATCTGCTGATTCCGGTCAGCGCGGAACTCGTGCTCGAAGGTTCGGTCTCGCAGTCCGAACTCGCCTCGGAGGGGCCGATGGGCGAGTACGTCGGCTTCATCTATCAGGGCCCCGACGACCGTGCCAGCCGTTATGTTTACACCTTCGACAAGCTGGCCTACCGTGATCACGCGATCGTCCCGTTCGACGCCGCCGGGGAGCCACCCGAGGAGAACCACACTGTCTGGGGCACCATGACTGCTGCCGAGTCGCTGTATCTGCTGCGCGACGCCGGCCTGACCGTCACCGATGCCTGGGCGCCGTACGAGGCGGTTAACAACTGGCTCGTCGTGTCCGTCCCGGAAGCCTATGCCGCCGAACAGTACCAGCCACAGCTGCTGAAGACGATCGGCGACATCGTATTCCACTCTAAAGCCGGGTACCCGCTGAAATCCATTATCGTCGTGACCGACGACATCGACATCCACGACATCAACGAAATTGTATGGGCGCTGGTCACCCGCCACCGCCACTCCGAGAATGGCTCCTGGGTGTTCCGCGACGAAACGATCTGGGCCGTCTCCCCATTCCTGGGGCCAGCCGGGGAACCGGTGGACAAGGCGGTCCTCAATCTGCTGCCCCCACCCGGTGTCCGGGTTCCGCCGCGCACCAAATTCGAGGTGAACTATCCGCCGGAGATCAAAGACGCCGCTCTGCGCAAACTCGCCGGAGCCGTGCACGATGACCCCAGCTGACCGGTACCCGTTGTGCGCCAGAATGATCGCTGTGTTCCTGCGGAGTCGTGCATGCGACTGATCGTGGCGATGACGGGTGCGACCGGGGCAATCTTCGGAATCCGGATACTGCAACGGCTGCGGGAACTCGAGGATGTCGAAACGCACCTGGTTATGTCGAAGTGGGCGCGGCTGAACATCAGCACCGAAACCGACTACTCGCCCGCACAGGTGGAGGCTTTAGCTGATTTCGTCTACAGCGAGGGCGATCAAGGTGCTGCGCTGTCGTCGGGGTCGTTCCGGGTGGACGCCATGGTGGTGGCGCCGTGTTCGATGCGAACATTGGCTGCCATCCGGCATGGGCTGGCCGATAACCTGATCGCGCGGGCCGCCGATGTGGTGCTCAAGGAAGGCCACAAGTTGTGCCTGGTGCCGCGCGAAACCCCGCTCAACCAAATCCATTTGGAGAACATGCTGGCCTTGGCCCGGATGGGCGCCGGCATCTGCCCGCCCATGCCGGCCTTCTACAACCAGCCCACCACGCTGGACGATATCGTCAACCACATCGCGGTGCGGGTGCTCGATCAACTCGGGTTGGACATCCACTACGACAGGCGCTGGAGCGGACTGGCCGGCGCGCGGGCTAATGGTGCGGCTGCCCAAAATGGCGAGCCGGGCCAGCCCCGCGATCCACGGCAGACAGTGATGTGGGAAGTTGCTGGCGACAACGGCACGGTTGAGAGGCTCTGTGATTGGGCCAAGCGCGAACTGCGCCAAAGCATCCGCGACATCGATCCTAGCGCTCGATTCGATCTGTATTACAGCAACGACGGCCGCGTCGTGGTTATCGCGTCCGGTGACGTCGGCAGTTTTCGGCCGCCCGAGCCGCCTGACATCCTCGTCCGGGGGGCTGCGCACATGTGGCGGTTTGTCCGCGACGGCGAATAGTCGTTGAATGTGCGCGCGACGATCAGTGTTGTTGTCGTTGATCTTCATACCGAGAATAGAAGGTTGAAGATGTCGGTTCGTAAGGTTGCTGTTCTTGGTGGTGGGGTAACCGGCGCATCTTGGGCCGCCGGGTTCGCCTATCACGGTTTTGAGGGAGGTCATTCGGGGTCCGGATTCAGATATCGCCTCGAAAGCGGCGACGACAATCGAATATTGGCACAACGTGCTTCAAACAGCTGGGGTCCGGCCCTGTTGCCCTTCCCGTCACGTTCACCAGCGATCTGCCTAGCGCGGTCACCGGCGCGTACGCAGTTCAGGAAAACGGGCCCGAAAGGTTGAAACTGAAGCGTTTGATCTGGTCCGCTGTTGAGGTAACGGCACCCGACGACGCTTTGTTCGTAACCTCTTCCTCGGGTATCCCGGCTGGGGAGATATTTCAAGCACTCAAGGATCCGGCCATCTCGTAGTCGGCCATCCCCCGCCTCACCTGTTGCGGTTGGTCGAGATTGTCGGCTCGTGGGCTACCGCATCCGTGCACATCCGGGCGGTCGTGGACTGCTACTCTCCGGCGGGGAAGAAGCCTGATCTACGTGCCGCGCCGTATAGATGGTGTCTATTCTATGTCGGGTGCTGGGAACTTCTCGACCGACCTCCGATCCAACCTGGCTTCGGCTTCTCATGCTGTCGACTACAGGCACTTCTACCACACACTTGACGACCGTTGGGTGATGCCACCGAACCCGTACCCGAAGATCCGTCGGCGGGCGCAGCTGCTGTTGGGAGTGCAAGTGAAGGTGGGCGGGCGCTATCGGGTCGGCTCCGACCGAATCCGTTCCATGACCGAGTTCGACTTCATCGAAGTCGATGCTGTTGGCGAGATCATCGCACGCGACATCGACGATGCCGATGCGTTATTGGCCGGGTACCCGTCCGCCGCGGCAGCGCGAAGTGATGTCGGCGCAAATGGGGATGATCAGTTGTATCGCTTGGCATTTCGCAAGATCGACATGGCAGATCCGCGTGCGGAGCTGGCTTCTTCGGCGGCGCTCTCGGTCGAAGATCTCGCCGAGATAGATGCGCGATTGGAGCGGATGGATCGCAGTGCCAAGCCCGGCCCGTGGACCCGGGAGGTACTTCGGGAGATTGCCGAGCGCCCGGAAGTGCGGGCGAAGGACCTCGAATCTTGCTCGCGCTGGCCCGATTTGGCGACCTTCAAGGTGCATGTGCGCAAGCTCAAGAACTTGGGTTTGACACTCAGTTTGCCGGTGGGCTACCGGCTTTCACCGCGCGGTGCGGAGTACCTGGCCCGGTCGTCGCGCTAGCAGCTGAATTCGCTTCCGTTGCCTTCGGTGGGGGTGGCTTCTTTCAGGCAGCCGAAGGGCTCGATTCCGGCGTCGCTGATCCGAATGGCGGACTTGGCCCGGGTGTTGGCGCAGAACAACCCGGAAGTCTCGCTGCGGCAACTGAACTCCCCGAACGTCAGACGGCCGCCGTAGTCGAGCGGATTGCCGTCGCCGCTCTGGAAGGGGCCCGGGTCGCCGTGTAGTCCGCCCACCGTGACCTGCTGGCCGCTGAAATCGGTCCAGCCCGGCACCCAGTTGCCCTCGGTGTCGGCGGGCTTTTTCGGCGGGTTCGTCAAGTTGACCAGGCAAGACAGTGTGCCCGGCTGGATGTTGTCGGTCATGCAGCGTGTCTTTCCCGACGGGATCTTGAACGCGACGTTGTCGCCGAGATCGGTCTTTTGTCCATCCTGGCTGGTGGCCGCGTGGAAGTTTGTGACGTCCACCGGCGCGCCCTTGGAAATCCACTGGGCCACAGCGTCATACGGCGTACCTGCCACAGGCTCGGGTAACTCGACAGGAGTCTTGGTGGTGGTTGTGGTGGGCGCCTTGCTAGTGGCGCTGCTGGATGGAGATTGACTCGATGGGGGACTGGTCGGCGAAACCGATGCTCCTTGGGAGCATCCGGCGACCAGGAGCAGTGTTCCCAGCAGGGTCAGACCGTCACGTAACAGGGCACGCATGCAGCCAGGCTAGCTGGCCACTGCGGGCGCACGGGTAGGCGCGGCGGTCGCTACCTCGATTGTCGGCCGGTGCGGAGCGTCTGCGGCCTTGGCTGGCCGGCTTGCCCGGGCGTTGAGCCAGCATGCGAGAGCGCCGATCACCAGCCCGATTCCCATACCGACATCCAGCCGCTGGCCAAGCAGAATCCAGGACAACAATCCGGCCACGGCAGGGATGATGCAGAACAGCATTGCTACCGCGGCCGCGCCGAACTTGCTCACCGACCGCACGTACAGCGACGTGCACAGGGTGGCGTTGAACAACACCACCGCCGCCACGGCGCCGGCCGCCTGCCATGCATCGTGAACGACACTGGGGGTCACCAGGGCCAACGCACCCGCCGGGAGCAGCCCGGCGAGGTTCTGGATGGCGCTGTTGACGCGAAAGTCGACGTCGGCGCAGAAACGTTGTTGATACACACCGCCCGCGGCCAGGCCCAACAATGCGACCAGGAGCAGCACCAGGACGGTGTCGACTCCGCCCGTGGCGAGCAGCCGGTGCGCGCATGCGGCAAGGACTGCCACCACGCCCAGTGCGAGGGCAACAAGTCGCCGGCCGTTGAGGCGCTCGCCCAGGAATATCGCGGCCAGCACCGCGGTGACAACGGGATTCATCGAGATGACGACCGCGCCCAATACCGCGGGCGCGCCATGCTCAAGGGCCTCGTACAACGCGCAGAACTGCATGGCCTGCATGAGCAGTCCGGTGACGATGACGTGGCCGAGTTGCCGGCCGGTTGGCCAGGCCGACCTCGCAATGAGCGCCCAGCCGGCCAGGATGGTTCCGGCGAGCGCGAAGCGGGCGACCAACACCAGCATCGGCGTCATGGCGGATACCGAGAGCGCCCCGATCGGGTAGCCGAGCGCGTACAGAAACGTTAGTGCCGCGGCGGAGGACCTCGTCATAGGCACGGTCATCTTCTGCATGACTGCCATGGTGGTGGCTTGTGATGGCCGGTGTCCAACGACGATTACCAATCAAAATCAATCGCCGATACTTATCGATTGAGAAGCGGAATGCGCGCCAGATCGATGTTCTACCGCTGAAGATTGAAATATTGATCAGGTCTCGTGATCGGGCTACGGTGTCGATATGGCGAGTTCGACGCTCGATATCGCGCCGCTGCGGTCGCTTGTCGCGGTTGCGGACTGTGGCGGATTCCACCGCGCCGCCGCGGTGCTGCACCTGACCCAGTCCGCGGTGAGTCAGCACGTGCGCAAGCTGGAGGCGGCGATCGGGGAGCCGGTGGTCCGGCGCTCCGGGCGCGGCGTGGTGTTCACCGACAAGGGTGCGCAGTTGTTGGCACATGGCCGCCGAATCTTGGCCGCGCATGACATTGCGGTCGATGATTTGGTCACGGGCCGGGAGCGCCCCCTGGTTTTGGGTGTCACCGAACACGGTGCGGACTTGATCTTGCCAAGCATCACCACGGCATTGCGGAGCCACCTTCCGGACTGGTCGGTGCGCGTGCGGTTCGACCGCAATCTGTATCTCGCCGAATCGGTGGACCGGGGAACCATGGACCTGGCAGTCATACTCGACGGTTCGGGTCTGGACCGCGCCAACGCGGTGGGCACCGTTCGTCTGCAATGGGTGGCGGCGCGCGGTTACCGGGTGAGTTCCGGTGAGCCCCTGGCTGTCATGACCTTCACCGAACCGTGCACCCTGCGCGCTCCCATGTTCAGTGCGTTGCACACGCTGGGGCGCCAGTATCAGATCGTCGGTGAATCACCGGATTTGTCGGGGCTGTACGCGGGCCTGCGGTCGGGCCTCGGCATGGCGCTGCTGCCCATTATCGGTTGGCTGCCCGACGGCATTGCGCCCGTGGACTCCATGCCCGCGGCGAACCTGGCGACCCTATCGGTCGTCGGCCGCCGCGGGCTGGACCCCGTGGTGTTCACCGCTGTTGAACAAGCTGCCCGCGAAGCTCTTTCGGGAGCAGCGGCGGCTATCGCCTAGCTCGTTCCCGCTGCGGGTTTGCGTTCGGCTCGGAGCACCGTGTCGGCGATATCGAACTCCTCGTCGTCTCGTGTGAAGGTCCGGTTCCGTGACTCGGCGACGAGGACGTTCCACTGGTCCGGATCAAGGGTGTCGGCGACGTCCTCCGCCGTGAAGTACCAATCGGGCAAGTCCGGCCGTCCTATCGCTGCTTGCATGTCCGACGGATGGTGCCCCACGATCAACAGCGTGCCCCCGGGGGCCACGGCGGCGGTCAGCGCCGCGAACACCGGCTCACGAAGCTTTGTTGGCAGGTGCATGAAATGCGATGTCACCAAATCGAATTGCCGAGTGGGCTGCCATGTGGTCAGGTCGGCCTGGGCCCACGCGATCCGGTTGGCCAGCTCGGGATCGGTCTTCACGGCGTTATCGGCGGCGCGGCGTAGCGCGGTCTCTGCGAAATCCATGCCGGTGACCTGCCAGCCCCGCTGCGCGAGCCAGATCGCATCGCCGCCTTCGCCGCAACCGGCATCCAGTGCGGTCCGCGGAGGCAGCGACGAGATCTCAGTCACCAGTTGCGGATTGGCATTCCCGCTCCACAGCGCGTCGTGTGATTGGTAGAACTCGTCCCACGATTTCTCGTCGGACGGCGGGTTGTTGTGATCATGCATGTTGTAGCTCCCCGGCGTCGGCGACCGCAAGGTCGGCGTTGATGGCGGCGGCGGCTTCATTTCCGGCCGCCGCCGATGTGATGACCTGTGCCCTGATATCTGTCACGTTTCCGGCAGCGTAGATGCCGGAAACCGCGGTGGCGCCCCTGGTGACCGGTAGGTAGGTCCCCAGGAGATGGTCGCCGAGTCGCATCTCCTGCGCGGTAAGGCGCACGGGCGCCAGCATGTCGATGCGCGCCGAGACCACGGTTGCCACGACCAGTGCCTGACACGGAACCGTATCGCCGGTTTCCAGTTCGAGCCCGGAGAGTGCGTCATCGGTGATTCGCAGCCGTGCCACCGGCCCGTCGACGACGCCGATATCCCTGCGAGCCAACTGGGCCGCCTCATCGTGCGATAGCGGGAAATCGTTGTGCCGCACCACGGTGACGTCGTCGCTGAGCTGACGGAAGATCAGCGCGTGGTGGACTGCCAGGGGGCCGGTACCCAGCACGGCGATCGCACGATCTCGCACTTCCCACCCGTGGCAGTACGCGCAGTGCAGAACGTCGCGGCCCCAGCGCTGCGCCAATCCCTCCACATCGGGCAGTTCATCCACCGCTCCGGTGGCCACCAGTACCCGCCGTGCGAGCACGGTGGGCTCACCATCGAGCGATACGTCGAAATGGTTGTCCGCGTGGGATACCGATGCGACGCGCCCGTCAAGGAAGGTCGCGCCGTATTGCGCTGCCTCATCGCGACCGATGCCAGACAGCTCGGCCGGGGGCGTCGATTCGCGTCCCAGGTAGTTGTGGACTCGATCCGCCGGCGCGTTGCGGGGACGGTGGTCGTCGATCACGACGACCGACCGCCGCGACCGGGCGAGCGTAATGGCGGCCGATAGTCCCGCGGCCCCACCACCGATGATGGCTACATCCCAGAGTTTGTTCATGGCAACACTATTGGCGCAGATTTGCGAAAGACGCAAGTTTTCTTGCCAAAGTGGCAACCCGGGGGTCACCATGGACCCTATGGACGACCAAAATCAGCGCATGGAAGCGGTGCTCGATGCTCTGGGGCCGCGGCTGCGGGCGTTGCGCCTGCATCGTCAGGTCACTCTGGCGCAATTGTCGGAGACGACGGGTATCTCCGAGAGCACGTTGTCGCGCCTGGAATCCGGCCAGCGCCGCCCCACCCTGGAGCTCCTACTGCTACTGGCCGAGGCGCACCAGGTTCCGCTCGACGAGCTGGTGAACGCGCCCGCCACGGGAGATCCGCGCGTCCACCCCAAGCCGTTCAAGCGGAACGGATCGATCTACCTGCCGTTGTCGCGCCGACCGGGCGGCGTGCAGTGCTACAAGCAGATTATCCCGCCCCATTCGCCGAAGGGGGAACCGAATATGAAGGTCCACGAGGGCTACGAGTGGATGTATGTGCTCGCGGGGAAGGTGCGGCTGCTGCTCGGTGAGCTTGATCTCATCCTGCCCGCGGGCGAGGCCGCCGAGTTCGACACTCATATCCCGCATTGGTTCGGCAATCCGACCGAAAACCCCGTCGAGGTGTTGCACATTTTCGGCCCGCAGGGCGAGCGGATGCACGTGCGGGCACGTTCTGGTTCCGGAGACTAGTGATCAGCTGAGATACTGGTAGCACTATGTCTGCCACCGAGGGTCCCGCTGCTCCGTTGCCGCTGGTCTTCGATGCGCCGCGCCGGGCCATGCCGCCCCGTCATCTGGCGGATATGACGCTCGAGCAGAGCCGCGATGTGGTGGCCGCATTGGGGCTTCCTGCATTTCGCGCCAAGCAGATCGCCAACCAGTATTACGGACGGCTGGTGGGCGATCCTGTGGCGATGACCGACCTGCCGGCGGGTGCGCGTGATGGCGTGGGCGAGGCGCTGTTTCCCCGTCTGCTTGATCCGCTGCGTCAGGTGGCGTGTGATTCCGGGGATACCCGAAAGACCTTGTGGCGCTTGCATGACGGCAGCACCGTGGAATCGGTGCTGATGCGCTATCCGGATCGCAACACGTTGTGCATCTCGTCTCAGGCCGGCTGCGGTATGGCATGCCCATTCTGCGCCACCGGCCAAGGCGGATTGACTCGCAACCTGTCGGCCGCCGAGATCCTGGAGCAGGTCCGTGATGCCGCGGCGTCATTGCGGGACGGCGAGTTGCCGGGCGGGCCGGGCCGGTTGTCGAACATCGTCTTCATGGGCATGGGGGAGCCCCTGGCCAACTACAACCGGGTACTCACGGTGTTGCGCAAGATCACCGCGCCGCCCCCGGAGGGTTTCGGCATATCGCAGCGTGGTGTCACAGTGTCCACGGTGGGGCTGGCGCCGGCCATCCGCAAGCTGGCCGAAGAGGGGCTCGGTGTCACACTCGCGGTTTCGCTGCACTGCCCGGACGATGAGCTGCGCAACACCCTGGTGCCGGTCAATACCCGGTGGGCGATCGGCGAGGTGCTTGACGCCGCGCGCTACTACGCCGATGCCACGGGGCGGCGGGTGTCGATCGAGTACGCCCTCATTCGTGATGTGAACGATCAGCCGTGGCGTGCCGACATGCTTGGCAAGAAGTTGCGAAAAGCCTTGGGGCAGTTTGTTCACGTGAACCTGATTCCGCTGAACCCAACGCCTGGCAGCCAATGGGATGCCAGCCCCAAACCCGCTGAGCGCGAATTTGTGCGACGCGTCCGCGAGCAGGGAGTCTCCTGCACGGTGCGTGATACCCGTGGCCGCGAGATTGCCGCCGCGTGCGGCCAGCTGGCCGCTTCCGAACGCTGAGTTAGCGGATGCGGCCGGACCGGCGGCCGAAGTAGTCGTTGGCGGTGAACGCCAGCACGATGAGGGCGAAACCGACCAGGAAGATGTCCTCGACCTTGCCGACGTGATTGCCGACGAGCATGCACAGCAGGACGGCCGCCATGACGACGCCGAGGATGTGGAAGACGCGCGGATTCTGGCCGGACAGCCCGCGCCCGAACCTTACGGACGGCACGTCCGCGACATCGACTCCGTCGTACTTGACAACCTCGGTCGTGGCCACCGCCAGCCCTCCAAATCTCAGACGTCTACTACAGCCCATAGTGTGCCACGCCCGCCTGCTTCAGGGTGAGGGCGGCACCCCGCAATACCCCGAATCCGGCGCTGTCGTGAGCAAGTGACGCTTGCGGTGACACCAAAATGGTGTCAACATGACACCATGGATCTGCAACCGTATGTCGACTCCGTACGTGATGACCTTGCCAACGCCGCGAAAGCCGGTGGTGCGGAGGCCGGGGAGCTGGCCGAGCGGCTGACCGCGCCGTTGGAGTCGGCCATTCGGCTCGCACTGCTCGACGCACTCTCGGCGGCTGCCGAGGAAGTCACCCGTGAACTCGCGCCCACCGTGGTCGACGTGCGCCTGCGCGGCCGGGAACCGGAGTTCGTGGTGACCCAGCCGACCCTGCCCGCACCGCCGGAGACTGCGGTCCCCGCGGATGACGGCAGCGGCGGCACCTGGCGCGTGACCCTGCGGCTACCGGAGAACCTGCGGCCCACCGTGGAGGGCGCCGCCGGAGACGAGGGGGTTTCACTCAACGCATGGCTGGTGCGTGCCGCGGTAGCCGCGGTTGAAAAGCGCACGGGCACAAGAACATCCCGCTATGGAAATACCATCAGCGGCTGGGTTCGCTAACCAAGGAAGGAAATCATGACCGTGTCATCTATGCCAGCTACATTCGATACCCCAAACCACATTACGGCCAAGGTGGAATTGGCCCGGGGCACGCTTCAGGTCATCGCGAGTAACCGCGCGGACACCGTGGTGGTGGTTCGTCCGCGCGACGAGACGAAGGCTGTCGATCTCCGGACCGCCGAACGCACCCGGGTCTCGTACTCCCAGGGCGTGCTGTCGGTGTTGTCTTCGCAGGGTCTGACATTTCGCACCGGAACCATCGACATTGTGGTCGAACTTCCGAGCCAGTCAGTTCTGGACATTTCGGTGGCCTCGGCGGAAGTGCGCGCTGACGGCGACTACGGCGATGTCCGTTTCCAATCCGCCAGCGGAGATCTGATCATCGACGCGATCAGCGGTGTCGCGACGGTTGATACCGCCTCGGGAGGCGTGTCGATCCGTGAGCTGACCGGTGATATCAAACGGAACACCGCCAGCGGCGACTTTGCCGTCAAGGTGTTGCGCGGTCACGCCAGGGTCGCATCGGCATCGGGATCGGTGGATATCGGGACGGCCGTCGCGGGTGGTCTGGTCTTCGAGACGGCAAGCGGCAACACCTCGATTGGGATCGCCCGGGGCACGGCTGCGCGGCTGGCAATCGACACGCATTCGGGTGCGTTCTCCAACTCGCTGGAAATGGCTGAGGGGCCCGAGGCGTCGGACGAGATTTTCGATGTGAATATCCGCTCGGCCAAGGGGGACGTCGACCTGCATCGCCCGGTGGCCCTTGCGGGGTAGGGGCGGCCGCGCTGCCGGGGCAGAATGAGCGGGTGACAGTGAGTTCAGAGGTCTGCCGCGTCCTTCTCCTCGGCAGCACCGGGTCCATTGGTACCCAGGCGCTCGAGGTCATCGCCGCCAACCCTGACCGCTTTGAAGTCGTCGGCCTGGCCGCAGGCGGGGGCAACATGGACCTGCTGCGCCGGCAGATCGCGGAGACCGGGGTCACCAATGTCGCGGTAGCGGACGAGAGCGCCGCCGCGCGACTGGACATACCCGTGCTGAGTGGACCCGGTGCCGTCACCGAGTTGGTGGAGAACACCGAGGCCGATGTGGTGCTCAACGCGCTTGTCGGCGCTCTCGGGCTGCGCCCCACCCTGGCTGCACTGAAGACCGGGGCCCGTCTGGCGTTGGCCAATAAGGAGTCCCTGGTGGCCGGGGGGCCGCTGGTGACCAAGGCGGCCGCCCCCGGACAGATCGTGCCCGTCGACTCCGAACATTCCGCGCTGGCGCAATGTCTGCGTGGTGGAACCCGCGGCGAGATCGCACAGCTGATCCTGACCGCTTCGGGCGGTCCGTTTCGGGGGTGGACCGCCGAGCAGCTCACAGATGTCACCCCGGAACAGGCGGGCGCACACCCCACCTGGTCGATGGGGCCGATGAATACGCTCAACTCGGCCTCACTGGTCAATAAGGGGCTCGAGCTCATCGAGACACATCTGCTCTTCGGCGTCCCGTATCGGCAGATCGGTGTTGTTGTGCACCCGCAGTCGATCGTGCACTCGATGGTGACGTTCACCGACGGGTCGACGCTGGCTCAGGCCAGCCCGCCCGATATGAAACTACCGATCGCCTTGGCGCTGGGCTGGCCGGATCGAGTACCGGGTGCGGCCCTGGCATGCGACTTCGGCACCGCCTCCAGGTGGGAGTTCGAGCCGCTGGATGCGCAGGTGTTTCCCGCCGTTGGCCTGGCCCGGAGCGCCGGTGAAGCCGGAGGATGTATGACCGCCGTCTACAACGCCGCCAACGAAACCGCGGCCGCCGCCTTCCTGGACGGACGCATCGGATTCAGGTCCATCGTGCGAACAATTGCTGATGTGCTCGATGCGGCAAGGCAATGGGAGGGAACCTCTGCAGAACCCGCTACCGTTAACGATGTACTTGATGCGCAGAACTGGGCTCACCGGCAGGCTGCGCATCTCATCTCCACGGAGGAAAATCGAACCTGATGGCTGCGTACGTGATCGGAATCGCACTCTTCGCGCTGGCGATCTTGGTGTCGGTGGCGCTGCATGAGTGCGGGCACATGTGGGTGGCGCAGGCCACCGGCATGAAGGTGCGCCGCTACTTCGTGGGATTCGGTCCGACGCTGTGGTCGACCAAGCGCAAGAGCAACCACGGCGCCAACGACATCATCGAATACGGCCTCAAGGCCGTCCCGCTGGGCGGCTTCTGCGATATCGCCGGCATGACCTCGGTGGAGGAACTCACTCCCGAGGAATCCGACCGCGCGATGTACAAACAGAAGGTCTGGAAGCGGGTCGCGGTGCTGTTCGCCGGACCGGCCATGAACTTCCTCATCGGCATCGTGGTCTTCTACGGCGTCGTCCTGTTCTGGGGCCTGCCCGACAACAACGCGCCTACACATCCCGAGGTCAAGCAAACCAGCTGTGTGGCACCGCAAAAGAGTGCGGATCCCAAGGACATGGCGACGTGCACCGGGGAGGGGCCGGCGGCGCTCGGGGGCCTACGTGAGGGCGATCAAGTGTTCGCCATCGCAGGCAAGCCGGTCAGCACATCCAGCGACATGGTTGCCGCCATTCGAGAGCTGCGCGGTCCGCAGGTGTTCGAGATCGCCCGCGACGGCAAGCAGCAATCTCTCCTGGTGACCGTCACCGAGACGCAGCGCTGGGATGAGAAGGCGGGCAAGCTCATCCCGGTGGGTGCCGTCGGTGCCTCACTGAGTACCTATGTGCCGCAGAAGCACTACAACCCGTTGACCGCGGTTCCCGCCACCGGGAACCTCATCGGGACCGTTGCCGTCGAAACCGTGAAGGCCATCGGGAAGATCCCCACCAAGGTCGGCGCCCTCTGGGACTCGATTACCGGCAGCGAGCGGGCAATGGACACTCCGATGAGCATTGTCGGCGCGAGCCGCATGGGTGGCGAGACGGTAGAGCACGATATGTGGATCATGTTCTGGATACTGTTGGCGCAGCTCAACTTTGCGCTCGGTGCTATCAATTTGTTGCCGTTGTTGCCGTTTGACGGTGGACACATCGCGGTGGCCACCTACGAGAAGATCCGCAACATGATCCGTTCGGCGCGCGGCCTCACGGCGGGCGCGCCCGTCAACTACATGAAGTTGATGCCCGCGACCTATCTCGTCCTGGTGGTGGTCGTCGGTTACATGCTGCTAACGATCACCGCCGACATCGTCAACCCGATTAGACTTTTTCAATAGCGATCCAATTGGAGGATCACATGACCAGCCTGGGCATTCCGAGTGCACCGCCGCCGACACTGTCGCCGCGGCGTAAGACGCGTCAGCTCATGGTCGGAAACGTCGGGGTGGGCAGCGACTCGCTGGTCTCGGTGCAGTCGATGTGCACCACCAAGACCCACGACGTGAACTCGACCCTGCAGCAGATCGCCGAGCTGACCGCCTCCGGCTGTGACATCGTGCGTGTCGCCTGCCCGCGGCAGGAGGATGCCGACGCGCTCGCCGAGATCGCGCGCAAGAGCCAGATCCCGGTGATCGCCGATATCCATTTTCAGCCCAAATACATCTTCGCGGCGATTGACGCGGGCTGCGCCGCAGTGCGCGTCAATCCGGGGAACATCAAGGAGTTCGACGGCCGCGTCAAGGAGGTCGCCAAGGCCGCCGGTGAGGCGGGAATCCCGATCCGCATCGGTGTGAACGCGGGCTCGCTGGATCCGCGCATTCTCGGCAAGTACGGCAAGGCCACGCCGGAGGCGCTCGTCGAGTCGGCGCTGTGGGAGGCCGGCCTGTTCGAGGAGCATGGCTTCGGTGACATCAAGATCAGTGTCAAGCACAACGACCCGGTGATCATGGTCGCCGCATACGAACTGCTGGCCTCGCAGTGCGATTACCCACTGCACCTGGGTGTTACCGAGGCCGGCCCGGCATTCCAGGGCACCGTCAAGTCGGCCGTGGCATTCGGTGCGCTGTTGTCCAAGGGCATCGGCGACACCATCCGGGTATCCCTTTCTGCGCCCCCCGCTGAGGAAGTCAAGGTCGGCAACCAGATTCTGGAGTCCCTCAACCTGCGGCCGCGTGGGCTGGAAATCGTGTCCTGCCCGTCCTGCGGACGTGCGCAGGTAGACGTCTACACCCTGGCCAACGCGGTGAGCGCCGGATTGGAGGGGCTGGATGTGCCACTGCGCGTCGCGGTCATGGGCTGCGTCGTCAACGGACCGGGTGAGGCTCGCGAGGCCGACCTGGGCGTGGCATCCGGCAACGGCAAGGGGCAGATCTTCGTGAAGGGTGAGGTCATCAAGACCGTGCCGGAGGCGCTGATTGTCGAAACGCTGATCGACGAGGCCATGCGTCTGGCCGAGGAGATGGGCGTCGAGATCGGAACCGACGGAACTCCTACAGGCCAGCCGGTCGTCACCGTAAGCTGAACATAGCTCGGCGCAAGTGGACGAACCGATGAGCGCTCGCGCGAAGAGGCTTAAGCACGGGAGCGATTGCCGATGACGACAACACTGCCGGCGCCTGGAGCGCCCGGAGCGTCGTCGTCCGACGCCGTTCGCGTGCTCGGGTCATCGGATACCGAGGCGGTGCGCGCCGTTCTGGACCTTGACCCGGTGGCTTCCTGCATGCTCTCCGCCCGGGTGGAGGCTCGCGGTGCCGATCCCACGGCAATCGGCGGCGAGATCTGGTCGACGGGCGTGTTGGCCGACGCACTGTGCTTCGTCGGGATGACGATCATTCCCCTGGCGGGTGGGCCCGAGGCAACCCGGTTGTTCGCCGAACGTGCCGTCGAGCAGCACCGGATCTGCCCTTCGCTCGTTGGTCCGGCGGATGTGGTGCTCAACATGTGGTGCCACCTCGATCCGGTCTGGGGCCCGGCGCGCGAGGTTCGCGCCTGCCAGCCCCTGCTGGCGATGCTTGATGCGCCGATCTGTGTCGTCGATCCCGCGGTACGGCAGGTCTGTGCCGCGGAGTTGGACGAGTACCTGAATGCTTCGGTTCAGATGTTCATCGGGGAGATGGGCGTCGACCCGCGAAACGGCGACGGGGGACGCGGCTACCGGCGACGGGTGGCTGGTCTCATCGAGGCGGGCAGGGCATGGGCACGTTTCGAGGACGGCCGGGTCATCTTCAAGGCCGAGATCGGATCACAATCGCTGAGCGTCAGCCAGATTCAGGGTGTGTGGGTTGATCCTGAATTCCGCGGGCGTGGGCTCGGCACTGCGGGCGTGGCCGCGGTTGCGGCTGCGGTGCACCGCAGCGGGCGGATTCCCAGCCTCTACGTGAACAGCTTCAATGAGGTGGCGCGCGCGTCCTACGCCAAGGCGGGATTTACGCGGATCGGCACGTTCGCGACGGTTCTTGTTAGCTAATTCTCGTCAGCTAGTGCCCGTTGGTTCCGTGCGCCTGCGAGGTTTCAGGGTCTCGCGGTCTTAGCATCGACCCCGATGAACAGAGGTGTGTGGGTCCTGCCGTTGGTCGGCACGGCACTGCTGGTGGCAAGTGCTGTTGCGTGCACTCCGCGCCCCGATGGGCCCGGCCCGGTGGCAGAGAAGTTCTTCGAGGCACTGGCCAAGGGTGACACCGCCACCGCCGCGAAGCTAACCGATGACCCCGATGGCGCGAAAGTGGGCCTGGACCAAGCATTCTCGGGGCTGCAGGCGACGTCCTTCAAGGCCGCCGTGAACGGGTCGCAATACACGCAGGACACCGGCAGCGCCGATGCCACGTATACCTGGCAGCTGCCGAGGAAGCGCGCCTGGACCTATAACGGGCGCCTGGAAATGCTGCGCACGGCCGGCAGCTGGCAGGTGCGCTGGGCGCCGAGTGATCTGCACCCCAAACTTGGTGAACGCCAAATGCTCTCGCTGCGCACCGATCCTGCCAAGCGGGCGACGGTCAACGAGGCCGGCGGTACGACGGTGCTGGCACCTGCCAATCTGTACAGAATCGCCTTCGATGCGTCGAAGGCAGGCAAGGCGTTGATGAGCACCGCCACCGCACTTGCCGATGCCATACGGCCCTATGACGACCAGATGAACGCCGCATCTCTCGCCGAGCAGGCAAGCGCGCAAACCTCGCCGATGAACCTCATCACGCTGCGCAAGGACGACTGGGACAAGGTCTCCATCGCGCTGGAGACGCGGCCAGGAGCGCTGCGGCCGGGCGTGGTGATGACGCCGATCGCGGACCTGCTGCCCACCGATGATGCCTTCGCACCCGATATCGTCGCGCAGGTCAAGAAGGCCGTGCTCGACGAGCTGGATGGCGAGGCGGGCTGGCGCGTCGTGAGCGTCAACCAGAACGGTGTCGACACCGCCGTGCTCAATGAGGTGAAACCCACTCCGGCGCCGTCGAAGACGATCAGCCTGGACCGCGCCGTGCAGAACGCCGCGCAGAACGCCGTCAACACCCGGGGCCAGAAGGCCATGATGGTGGTCATCAAGCCGTCGACGGGGGAGATTCTGGCGGTCGCGCAGAACGCCGCTGCCAACGCGGACGGACCACTGGCCACCACGGGGCTGTTTCCGCCCGGGTCGACGTTCAAGATCATCACCGCCGGGGCCGCGCTCGAGCGCGGTATGGCCACCCCCGACACGATGCTGGGATGCCCGAAGCGGGTCACCATCGGCGACCGCAGCGTCCCCAACTACAACGAGTTCGATCTCGGCACGGTGCCTATGTGGCGTGCCTTCGCGAATTCGTGCAATACCACCTTCGCGAAGCTGGCCAGTGAGATGCCTTTGGACAGTTTGACTGTCGCCGCTTCTCAGTTCGGCATCGGACCCGATTACGACGTCGCGGGCATTCCCACTATCTCGGGGAACGTGCCGCCCACCGTCAACGTGACCGAACGCACCGAGGACGGATTCGGTCAGGGCAAGGTGCTGGTCACGCCGTTCGGTATGGCGCTGGCCGCGGCTACCGTCGCGAATGGAAAAACACCTGTACCGCAGCTGATTTCGGGTCAGATCACCGGAATCACCGGTGAGCGGCCCCCGGTGACCCCGACGATGGTCGACGGTCTGCGCGGGATGATGCGCGAGACGGTGCTCAGCGGTACCGCGATGGACCTCAAGGGTGAGGGTGCGGTCTACGGGAAGACCGGTGAGGCCGAGTTCCCGGGTGGATCGCATGCCTGGTTTGCCGGGTATCGCGGTGATATGGCATTTGCCACCCTGATCGTCGGGGGCGGCGGTTCGGAGGCCGCGGTGCGCGCCACCAAGGTCATGTTCCAGTCGCTGCCTCCGGACTACCTGGCCTAATCCGCGCGCGAGGCCAGCACGCAGAACTCGTTGACCTCGGGGTCACCAACCCGTCGTCATCGATCTCTTAGGGCCATTTCAGCACCTCAGACCACCAGCGACCGAGTGTGGACGCATCCTGGCAGTCGATCACAATCGCCTCACGTGTGAGTCCGACGGGCAGGCCCATGAATTCGATTGTGCGCGCTGTCGCTAACGTTCCGCCAAGCAATTACGAACTACCATGTAGAAAACAGCATCCAGGGAGGATCGAGAGCTTGCGCAGAGCATTTCGGAGTGTGCTTGTGGTGACCGGGCTCGTCAGCCTCTTGATGAATGTGGCGATCACCGCACCCGCAACCCTTGGCCACGCATTGGCCGCGAGTCCCAGCGGAGTGGCCTCCGTGTCACCTACACCGGGCCAAACGGTCGGGGTGGCCATGCCCGTCACGATTCATTTCGCGGCCCCGGTCGCTGATAGACCGGCCGCCGAGCGGTCCATCGGGTTCTCCGCGTCGAGGGTCCCGGCTGGAAAGTTCAGCTGGGTCGACAACGCGACGGTTCGATTCACCCCGAGCGAATACTGGCCCGCGCATTCGTCGATCACCGTGTCTGTCAATGGTGTGAGCGGAATGAAGTACAAGTTCCAGACCGGCTCGGAGGTACTGGGCATCGGCAGCATCAGTGGCCACACCTTCACGGTGAAGATCGACGGCACGGTGATGCGAACCATGCCCGCATCGATGGGAAAGCCCAAGCACCCCACACCGGTCGGTTCTTTCACCGCCTTGGAGAAGCAGAGCCCTGTGGTCATGGATTCTCGGACCATCGGCATTCCGCTGAATGACCCCGAGGGGTACAAGCTGACCGTCTACTACGCGGTTCGTGTCACCTGGGGTGGCGTTTATGTGCACAGTGCCCCGTGGTCGACGGGCGCACAGGGCAATTCCAACGTCAGTCATGGCTGCATCAACCTGAGCCCTGACAACGCCTCCTGGTACTACAACACCGTCAGCGTCGGCGACCCCATCGTCATCAACGCGTAGCGAGCTCGACGGGCCCGGCTACGCTGCCTTCATGACTGTTCGTGCCGCATTGCGCCCGGGGGAGTTGTCCTCCGAGCGTCAGGTTCCCGTGTCGATCGATCGTCCCGAGTACGTGGGCAAGTCCAAGGTCGCCGAGGCGATCGGGGAGCCGTACGTTCAGACGCCCGAGGTCATCGAGAAGATGCGAGTCGCCGGCAGAATCGCGGCGCAGGCGCTGGAGCTGGCGGGTGAAGCCGTGGCCCCCGGGGTCACCACCGACGAACTGGACCGAATCGCGCACGACTACATGGTTTCCCAGGGCGCGTATCCGTCGACGCTGGGATACAAGGGATTTCCGAAGTCGTGCTGCACATCGCTCAACGAGATCATCTGCCACGGGATACCGGACTCGACCGTGATCGAGGACGGAGACATCGTGAATATCGATGTCACCGCCTACATCGACGGTGTGCACGGCGACACCAATGCCACCTTCCTGGCCGGAAACGTCTCCGAGGAACACCGCTTGCTGGTGGAGCGCACGCGGGAGGCGACCATGCGGGCCATCAATGCCGTCAAGCCGGGCAGGGCACTGAGCGTCGTCGGCCGGGTGATCGAGGCCTATGCAAAGCGGTTCGGGTACAACGTGGTTCGTGCGTTCACCGGGCACGGCGTGGGCCCGACATTCCACAACGGGCTCATTGTGCCGCACTACGACGACCCCAATCTGGACATCGTCATCGAGCCGGGAATGACGTTCACCATCGAACCGATGATCAACCTGGGATCATTGGACTACGAGATCTGGGATGACACCTGGACCGTGGCGACCACCGACAAGCTGTGGACCGCGCAGTTCGAGCACACCATGGTGGTCACCGAAGACGGGGTAGAGATCCTGACCCTGCCATGACGGGCGCGCTGCTGGTCGGGGGCGTCAGCTCCGATGCCGGTAAGAGTCTGGTCGTGACAGGTCTGTGCCGGTTATTGGCGCGCAAGGGGATTCGCGTCGCGCCGTTCAAGGCTCAGAACATGTCGAACAACTCCGTGGTGACCATCGACGGAGGAGAGATCGGCCGGGCGCAGGCGCTGCAGGCGCGAGCCTGCGGTCTGGAACCCTCGGTGCGGTTCAATCCTGTGCTCCTCAAGCCGGGCAGCGATCGCACCTCGCAGCTGGTGGTGCGCGGACAGGCGACGGGGAATGTCAGCGCCCGTTCCTATGTCGAACGCCGCGAGGAGCTGCGGCAGGTGGTCGCCGAGGAATTGCACTCGCTGCGTGCGGAATACGATCTGGTGATCTGTGAGGGCGCCGGTTCAGTCGCCGAGATCAACCTGCGGTCAACCGATATCGCCAACATGGGGCTGGCGCAGGCCGCGGGACTGCCCGTGGTGCTGGTCGGCGATATAGATCGTGGCGGTGTGCTGGCACATCTGTTCGGCACGGTGGCGGTGCTGGAGCCGGCAGACCAACGACTCGTCGCCGGCTTCATCGTCAACAAGTTCCGCGGTGATCCCACGCTGCTGGAGCCCGGACTGGAGCAGCTCGCCGCCCTGACCGGCCGAACAACATTCGGTGTGCTGCCCTACGACGACCAGTTATGGCTCGACGCAGAGGATTCGGTGTCCGTGGTGGCATCCGCTCAGGTGGGGCGGCCCGCCGCCCCGATCGGACAGGAATGGCTAAGGGTGGCCGCGGTGCGGCTGCCGCGGATCTCCAATTCCACCGATATCGAGGCCATCGCCTGCGAGCCGGGAGTGATCGTCCGGTGGGCGGCGCATCCGGCGGATATCGTGGACGCCGACGTGGTGGTCATCCCGGGTACCAAGGCCACCATCGCCGATCTTGCTTGGATGCGTGGCTCCGGAATCGCCGATGCCGTTGTTGCTCATGCCCGTTCGGGCGGTCCGGTGCTGGGCATCTGCGGCGGATTCCAGATGCTTGCGACCACGATCGACGATCGCGTCGAGTCCGGTGCGGGAATCGTAGAAGGGCTGGGCTTGCTCGATATCGACATCGTCTTTGAACCCGACAAGACACTGCGTCGCTGGCAACCCCCGGGTCTGGCCGGCTACGAGATCCACCACGGCATTGTCACGCGGTCGGCGGTTGCGCCGTGGCTGATCGACCATGACGAGGGTGCCGTCGACGGCGCGGTCTGGGGAACCCATTGGCACGGGGTTCTCGACAACGACGATTTCCGCCGCGAGTGGCTCACCCAGGCTGCGGCGGCCGCGGGACGTTCCGGATTCGTCGTCGCGGCCGATACCAACGTCGGCGATTGTCGCGCTGCTCAGTTGGACAGATTGGCCGATCTCATGGACATCCACGTCGGTGTCGACGCCATCGCGGCCGTGTGGGAGAAATCTGGATCGCCGGGGTCGGCGGCCCCGTCATATCCGGTAATTGCGGCACGGGTCGAATAGCCTGTGCGGGTGCATCGGGGACTCGTAGCTGTCGGAGTATCAGCATTGGCGCTTGTGGGCTGCACCCAGACGGTGACGGGTACCGCCACCTGGCCCGGGGCGCGCATCGCGCAGTCGCTGCTCACTGCCGACGAGCTGCCTCCGGGCACCAAGTACGACAGGGTGGTCGCAGACCTGGGGCCGGTGACGGTCAACAACCAGCAGGTCGTCGTGGGCGGGATGCCGTCGAACCCCCAGGGGTGCGCGGATGGCCTGTCACCTCGATTGGCGAATGCCGGTAGAGCCGGCCCCGAGAACACCGCGCGGTACATCGCGCGGTTCAACGGTGCGAATATCATCGTCAGCCTGTTGCGCGACACAGTCGACCTGACGAACGTCAAGGACGTGGCAACCCGGTGCGCCAAGTATGAGGTGTTCTTCGACAAGAGTTCGCCGGGAACACCGATGACCACCGAACCGGTGCAGGGTGGACCGGTCGGCGTTCTCATCTACAAACAGACGATGATCATGCCCAGGAGCACGACCTCTCGGTACATGGCGTTTGCGAATGTCCATGGGGTGGCGATGGTGGCGACGTCCTTCGATCTGCGTGACCCAACGGTCAAGGCTGTCGCCACCATGCCCCAGACTTTCCTGGACATCGTGGCAAAACAGGTAGAGAAGATCGAACGGACCTGACTGAGCTGGGTGAAAGTTTCCTGATAGGGCTGGTAAAAGCCCAACCGGATCGGTTGTACTCAGGTAGCGTGCGCCCATGCCCAAGGTCTTCGCGCAGGGGGCTCATCCATGAGCCCGGCGCCCGAGGTTCGTCACCCGCGCCCGGGGGCCCCGCCCGCGCGCGACGGTGAGTTGCACCAGGTCGTCACGATTGACGGCCGAACGGTGCAGGTCAATGTCTCGGGCCCGGATAAGGGAACCACCGTCGTGATGCTGGCCGCGGCCGGACATTTCGCGCTCAGTTATCGGGCGGTATGCGAGCGGCTACACACCGCCGGGCTGCGCACCGCGGTAATCGGTCACGATCCGCATCTGCATGCCAAGGCGATCACCGGGGTGCTCGACGATATCGGCGTCAAGGTGGCGCTGTTGGTGGGCGACCGTGCGGGCGGGGATCTGGCGTGGGATCTGGCCGCCAGCAAGCTCGACAGATTCATTGGATTGGTGGCGATTGACCGCGGTCACCCGCGCGTTGCGGACCGGGCCGGACTGATCCGCGACAAGCACTGCCCGCCGGTCGAGATCAACACCACGGTCTTGGTCACCTCGGACGCGACGCGGGCGATCGCCCGCGCTAGCCAGCGCTTCGTTTACGGCGACTACCGGATCGTCGAATTGATGGGACGCCGTTCGGCCACTCGCGACCTCACCCCGGAGCTTGCCGCCGAGGTAGTGCTGCGCAGCAGCTCTTGGTGAACGTCTGAGCGAGCTAGCTGCTGGCTTCGTACCACTTCAGCCAGGAATTCAGCTCCTGGTATGCGCGCGCGCGGGGCGCCGCGACGGAAAGGAATACATCGTGCTTGGCGTCCGGAATCGGAACCACCCGCTGATCGTTGCCGATGCATCCGGCCCAGCGTGCGATCTGCTGCACGTCCAGGACTGCATCGCCACGTAGCGCCGCTGCGGGGTCGACGTCCCCGGGAAGACTGTGATCCGAACGCAAGATCAGGTTGGGCACACCGACGTCCAGGCCGCGGTGCAGCTCAGCATGTCCACGGCGGATCGCGCTGATCCATCCGAACCGTACCGGGAACCCGCCGACGGGCTTCCACTCGAGGTTGTAATCGAACTCGCCGTGAAAGTCCTTGTGCAGGCTCGCGCCGTACGCACCTTCGTGAGGTAACGGGATCGCTTGTTTGGCACGGAATCTCGAAATCGCCTTGACCGCGACGGTGGTGCCGCCACTGCGGAGAAGGGGGCGACCTTGCAGATCCAGCCACGGGCTATTGAGGACAAGGCCCGCGATATGACCCTGTCTGTCTGTCACCCGTAGGCGGTTGAGCCACAGTGAGACGATGAGACCGCCGGCCGAGTGCCCGTACACGAGAAGGGGCGTACCGACGGTCTCCCCGTTGATGATGTTGACCGCCGCATCGAGTTCAGCGTCGTACAGCGACAGATCGCTGATGTAGTGCGGGGTTTGGTGTTCGCGACGAGACCGACCGCATTTGCGCAAGTCCAGTGCGAAGAATCGATAGCCGCGAGCCAGGAAATGCTCGGCAAGTTCGGTATGGAAGAAGTAGTCGGTATATCCGTGGACCATGAGCACCGCGCGCCCGGTATCCGGCTGAATTTCGGGCCGCACCAGTGTGGCGGTAATTACACCTTCGCCGTCAGGATCAACGCCCAGGTCAATGGTCCGTCGGAGGTAGCCATCAAGGACATCGGATTCCCATGTCACTGCCATAGCCTAGTTGAAGGAATCGGGGATATCCGCGCGCGATAACCTGTGTGTACTCGCGGGTAGTGGCGAAGGGTCGCCACTCCATCAGATTCGAAAAGGACAGTGAACCGGTGTCAAAAGCGCAGGTGGAGCAGACAGACGTTGCCCTGATTGGGTCAGGGATCATGAGCGCGACGCTCAGCGCTCTGCTGCGGTTGGTCGAACCGGATCTGTCGATCACCTTGATCGAGCGTCTCGACGCGGCGGCCAGTGAAAGCAGTGACCCGTGGAACAACGCCGGTACCGGTCACTCGGCGCTGTGCGAGCTGAACTACACCCCGCAGAAGGCGGATGGCTCGATCGATATCACCAAGGCCATCACAGTGAACGAGCAATTCCAGGTGTCCCGCCAGTTCTGGGCGTACGCCGTGGAGAACGGTGTGCTGCCGGATGTTCGTGGCTTCCTCAACCCCATCCCGCACGTGAGCTACGTGCACGGCGCCGACAAGGTCGAGTTCCTGCGTAAGCGCCACGACGCCCTGGTGAGCAACCCGCTCTTCGCGAAGATGGAGTTCATCAACGACGACGACGAGTTCGCACGCCGACTGCCGCTGATGGCCGCCGGACGCGATTTCTCCGATCCGGTGGGTTTGAACTGGAGCCAGGACGGCACCGACGTCGATTTCGGTGAGCTGTCAAAGCAGTTGGTGGGCTTCGGAGTTCGCAGCGGAACCAACGCGATCTTCGGCACCGAGGTTCGCAATATCAGTCGCGAGAGCGACGGCGGATGGATCCTCAAACTAGTCAACGGGCGCACCGGCGAGAAGCGCAAGCTCAAGGCCAAGTTCGTGTTCGTCGGTGCCGGCGGTGGCGCTCTGGGGCTGCTGCAGAAGGCCGGAATTCCGGAAGCCAAGGGCTTCGGCGGATTCCCGGTGAGTGGTGCGTTCCTGCGTACCAACAGCGCCGATCTGACCGACGGCCACAAGGCCAAGGTGTACGGCTTCCCGCCCCTTGGTGCGCCTCCGATGTCCGCGCCGCACTTGGACACCCGCGTGATCAACGGCAAGGAATGGCTGCTGTTCGGTCCATTCGCCGGGTGGTCGCCCAAGTTCCTCAAGATGGGCAAGGTCACCGACCTGCCCGCGTCGGTGAAGCCCAACAACCTCGCCTCGATGGTCGGGGTTGGCCTCACCGAATTCAAACTCGCGACCTTCCTGCTGAGCCAGCTGCGTCTGACCCCCGATGACCGGATCGACATGTTGCGTGAATTTGCACCCAAGGCGCAGCGTTCCGATTGGGAGCTGATCACCGCCGGCCAGCGTGTGCAGGTCATCCGGCCGGCCAAGGGCAAGGGCGGCGCGCTCGAATTCGGCACCATGGTGCTCAATTCGGCCGACGGCAGTATCGCCGGCCTGCTCGGTGCATCACCGGGGGCTTCGACCGCGGTGCCCGCGATGCTCGATGTCATGCAGCGTTGCTTCCCCGACCGGTACTCGAACTGGATGCCCAAGCTCAAGGAAATGATTCCGTCGTTGGGCATCAGCCTTTCGGAGGAGCCGTCGTTGTTCGGTGAGGTATGGGACTGGGGGACACAGGTTCTCGGCCTGGAGCAGTGACGACGCAGGCTCCGGTGGCCGCGTCCTGGTCCGCGGATCTGGATGCCAAAACGCTGTACGGTCTGTTGAGATTACGGGCAGAAGCGTTCATCGTCGGACAGAACTGCGCCTACCAGGATCTTGACGGACGCGATCTGGAGCCCGGGACTCGGCATTTTTGGATAGCGGATGCAGACGGCAACGTGGTCAGCGGGTTGCGACTGCTGGAAGATCCGGCCGGCGAGGGTTTCTGGATCGGACGGGTTTGCACCGCCCAGGCCGAACGCGGCCAGGGGCATGCCGCGCGCCTGGTCCGCGCCGTACTCGCCGAGATCGGTGGCTCACGCTGCCGACTGAATGCGCAGGCCCACCTGAAGGACATGTATGGCAAGCTGGGATTCGTGGTTTCCGGTGATGCATTCCTCGAGGACGAGATACCGCACGTGCCGATGACGTGGGTGGCCGGAAATGGCTAGCGCCACAGTCATTCCCGGATATCCGCTCAGCGCGATCGTCGGGCACGATCAGTTGCGGTTGGCCCTCGTGCTCTCCGCGGTACGACCCGACATCGGCGGTGTGCTGATCCGCGGCGAGAAGGGCACGGCCAAGTCGACCGCGGTGCGCGCCTTGACGTCGGTGCTGAGCTCGGTTGATGGCGCACGCCTGGTGGAGCTCCCGATCGGCGCTACCGAAGACCGGGTCGTGGGATCACTTGACCTGCAGAAGGTATTGCGCGACGGCGAACACGCCTTTTCTCCAGGGCTTCTGGCGCGGGCCGACGGCGGCGTCCTGTACGTGGACGAGGTCAACCTGCTGCACGATCACCTGGTCGACGTGATCCTCGATGCGGCGGCGATGGGCCGGGTACATGTGGAACGTGACGGTGTATCTCATTCGTACGACGCGCGATTCGTTCTGATCGGCACCATGAATCCCGAGGAGGGAGAGCTGCGTCCGCAGCTGCTGGACCGCTTCGGATTTGCGGTGGACGTACACGCCTCTCGCGATGTCCCGGTGCGGGCCGAAGTGATCCGGCGGCGGCTTGCCTATGAGGCAGACCCGGCCGGGTTCGTCTCACGGTACGCATCCGAGGAGGCCGACCTGGCAGCGCGGATTGCCGATGCCCGGCAACTACTTCCTCGGGTTATCTTGCCCGACAACGAATTGCAGCGCATTGCCGCCTTGTGTGCGGCCTTCGATGTGGACGGGATGCGCGCCGATCTGGTGGTGGCACGTGCCGCCGTCGCCCATGCCGCGTGGCGTGGCGCCGAGGTGGTCGGCGAGCCCGATATCCGGGTGGCCGCGGAACTGGCGTTACCGCACCGGCGCCGACGGGACCCGTTCGATGAACCGGGTCTGGATCCGGATCAGCTTGACCAGGCGATGCGCGATAGTGCGCCACCGCAGGATCAGGGTCCCGATACGGACGGCCCAGACGACCCGGACCCCGATCCGGATGGGCCCGGTGGCGGTGCGCCCGAGTCTGCTCCGAATCCGGCTCAAGCGGATGGCCCGCAGCAGGACTCGCCCTCCGCGGCGCCACCTTCCCGGCCCAGCCCCGCGCCTTCGGCGACCTTTCGTGCCAAGACTTTCCGCGTGCCCGGCGTCGGCATGGGGGCACCGGGACGGCGTTCGGCGGCACGTAACCGCACGGGCAAGGTCATCGCCCCGAGCTCTGATGAAGGTTTCGGGGTACACGTGATCGGCACGCTGATGTCGGCGGCGAGTCGGGTGACCGCGCCCGGGAAGCTGCCCAGGCCGGTGTTCTCCGATGTGCAGTGGGCGATCCGTGAAGGGCGCGAAGGCAATCTGGTGATCTTTGTGGTTGACGCGTCGGGTTCGATGGCGGCACGCCAGAAGATGTCCGCCGTCAGCGGAGCGACGTTGTCTCTCCTGCGCGATGCCTATCAGCGCCGTGACAAGGTCGCTGTCATCACCTTCCGGGGGCAAGAAGCCGCGATGCTGTTGGCGCCGACAAGTTCGACGCATATCGCCGGGCGCAAGCTGCAACGGTTCGATACCGGCGGCAAGACGCCCCTGGCGCAAGGACTTCTGGCCGCGCGTGACTTGGTGGCACGCGAGCGTGGCCGTGACCCACACCGTCGTGCGCTGGTCGTGGTACTCACCGATGGCCGCGCTACCGGAGGGCCGGATCCCTTGGGGCGCACTCGTCGTGCCGCGGGAATGCTGCGTGCAGAACAGGTTGCCTGTGTGGTGATCGACTGTGAGACATCGTTCGTGAGGATGGATCTGGCGGTCACGTTGGCCCAGCAGCTCGATGCGCCGGTGATGCAGCTGGACCATCTGAACGCCGACCGGCTCGCCGGCGTGGTGCGCGGCGCGACCGCCGCGTGAGATAGCGGAGGAGGTTCGCATGCCACAGGGACAACCGTCGGTGGTACCGGAGGACGGACTCACCACGAAGGCGCGACGCAACGCGCCGGTTCTCGCAGTGCACACCGGGGCAGGAAAGGGCAAGTCCACGGCCGCTTTTGGCATGGCGCTGCGAGCCTGGCATCACGGTGCCGATGTCGCGGTGTTCCAGTTCGTGAAGAGCGCCAAGTGGCGAGTGGGCGAGGAGTCGGTCTTCGGTGAGCTCGCCAAGTTGCACGACGAGCACGGGATCGGCGGCTCGGTGCAGTGGCACAAGATGGGATCGGGGTGGTCCTGGTCGCGCAAGGCGGGAACCGAGACGGACCATGCCGCGGACGCGGCAGCCGGATGGGCTGAAATCGCGCGGCGACTGGCGGCGCAAGAACACGGCTTCTACGTGCTGGATGAGTTCACCTACCCGCTCAAGTGGGGATGGGTGGATGTGGAGGAAGTGGTCGAGGTGCTGCGCTCCCGGCCGGGCATGCAACATGTGGTCATCACCGGGCGTGACGCGCCGCAGCAGCTTCTGGATGCCGCCGATCTGGTGACCGAGATGACGAAGGTCAAGCATCCGATGGACCAGGGCCGCAAGGGCCAGCGCGGTATCGAATGGTGATGGCGTGGTAGTCCGTTGAGCGTGGTGTCCGCTAGCGTTCCCGCTGTGGTGATTGCCGCACCCGCATCCGGGAGCGGAAAGACCACGGTGGCAACGGGTTTGATGGGCGCACTGCGGCGTGCCGGCCATCGGGTGGCGCCGTTCAAGGTGGGCCCGGACTATATCGATCCCGGATACCACACCTTGGCGACTGGCAGACCTGGCCGCAACCTCGACAGTGTACTGGTGGGCAGCGACCTGATCGGGCCGCTATTCGGCCACGGTAGCCGCGGCACCGATATCGCCGTCATCGAAGGGGTGATGGGGCTTTTCGATGGGCGGGTCAGCGATGCGAAGGGGTCCGCCGCCGAGGTTGCGGCCCTGCTCGGGGCGCCGGTCGTGTTGGTGGTGGATGCGAAGGGATACAGCCAGAGCTTGTCCGCGCTGCTGCACGGCTTTGTGGTGCACGCCGCTGAGGCGGGGATCAGGATCGCCGGTGTGATCCTGAATCGGGTCGGGTCGGAACGACACCGCGAGATTCTCACCGCGGCGGCGGATCGCGCCGGGCTCTGCGTGTTCGGAGCGCTGCCTCGTACCGAAGAATTATCTGTTCCTTCAAGGCATCTGGGACTGGTGACGGCCGTCGAGCACGGTCAGGCCGCACTCGATGCGATAGCCGCCATGACACAGCTGGTCGCCGCACATGTGGATGTATCCGCGATTGTCGCCGCTGCCCGCAGTGATGTGACGGCACCCGTATGGAACCCGGCGGATGTCATGGGCACTCCGGCGGCGGGGGAGCCGGTGGTGGCATTGGCCGCGGGTGAGGCGTTCACCTTCGGATACGCCGAGCATCGCGAACTCTTGGCCGCCGCGGGAGCGGTGGTTGCCGAATTCGATCCACGTTCGGATTCGCTGCCGGCCGATACCGCGGCCCTGGTGCTACCCGGCGGATTCCCAGAACAATTCGCCGCCGACTTGTCATCCAATGAGCCACTGCGTCAACAAGTTCGTGACATGTTGGGGCCGATACATGCCGAGTGTGCCGGGCTCACCTACCTGTGCGAAGACCTCGATGGTGCACCGATGTGCGGGGTATTGGACGGGCAGGCGCGCTTCACCGACTCGCTCACGCTCGGGTACCGCGATGCGGTTGCGATAACCGGCTCAGTGCTGTTCGCGGAGGGGGAGCGACTGAGCGGTCATGAATTTCACCGCACCACGGTCGACTACCGTGGCGGAGCGCGGCGGCCCGCCTGGGCCTGGAGCGCTGTCGACGGCATCCGTCGCGAGGGCATTGTGGCGCGGAACGGGCGGATACACGCGTCATACCTGCATACCCATCCCGCGGCGCACCCCGGTGCGGTGGCACGTTTCGTGGCTCAGGCGGCGACATAGGGGGATAGACCGCGACTCTGAGGCGAGGGGGCACACAATCGTCGGTTTACGCCTCCGTATCGCTGATACGAACGCTTCAATCCGGTTGAAGTGCAAGGAGTTCCGGATGGTGGAACTTGTTGGTGTGCAGGTCGTCGAAATACCGCAGACGGTGTCAACGGCAACTGAAAATTGCCCGTGAATCGCGGCACTTTGGTCTCCAAAGACGTGCCTCGGTCGGGTGTTGAGTTCGTCTTCGACGGCCTGAAAGTGCTTAGGGGTGTACCTGCTCAGATCAACGCCTTTGGGGAAGTATTGCCGTGCAGACCGTTGGCGTTTTCGTTGCTGCCCCGCTGCCATGGCGAGGCGGAATCGCAGAAATAGATCGATGATCCGAGGTCGGCCGTGATGTCGGTGTACCGGACCATCTCGTTGCCCTAATCCCAGGTGATCGACTGCACCAACGCCATCGGCAGGTGCCCGATGGCGGCGGTGAGGGCCACTCAGAAGCTATCAGCGTCGCGGCTGGGCACATGCGCCAGGCGGACGAATTTGGTCTGTCGCTCCACCAGAGTGCCGATCGCCGATCCTTGGTTCTTGCCGACGATCAAATCTCCTTCCCAGGGCCCAGAAATGCTGCGGTCAACGGGATCGAACGGGCGTTGATGAATCGACAACGTCGGTTGGGCGAACCGGGGCGACGCCCGGTTCGGCGCTGGTGAGCGCGGCGATGATCACGTCCCGTCCACAGCGGGCTACGATGCGGCGAAACGACTTCCGGAAGGCGGATCAACGGCGAATTCGGCTGGTAGACAGCCTGGTAGATGCTCTCGTGGCACAACCACGTCGATGGATCGTCCGGATGCTGGCGGCGCAGGTGCCGGGAGATCTGCTGCGGGCTCCACCGTTGTGCGAGTAGCGCCGCCACCAGCTCGCGCAACTGCGGGTTCTTGTCGATCTGCCGCCGATGCCCCCGCGCCCTCCGATGAATCGACCAGCGATGTGCCTCAAACGGGCGGTAGGTGCCATCACGGCGAACATTGCGGCGCGACTCCCGTGACACCGTCGACGGAGCGCGGTCAAGCTTGACAGCGATTTGACGGATACTCAGCCCCGCTCGCCGCAGCTCGGCGATCTCGACCCGTTCATCCTGGGACAAATACCGGATGCTGATCTGCCCACCGCCAGCCGGTCCAACGCGGGCACGAATCCGACAACCTGACCGTTCCGGTGTTTCTTGTAGCCGCGGACCCAGTTCTTTGCTCCGCTGCGCTACACACCGACCTCGCGGGCAGCACCCGAGATCGACCAGCCACGAGCGCGCAGCTCATAAAACGTTGACGTTTGGCCGATTGCAGACGACGCCCCGGCCCCTTCTTGACGCGACGAGTTGATGACAACACGACCTCCAGAACCTAGAGAAGTGTTGCGACAACTCCTAGAAACCGCCCCGTCGGCTAACGATCAGTTTTCACCCGCCAACGACAGACGGCCCTGCCGAAATGGTGCGGGGTGCTACGGGTGGCCCGCGGCAACGCGGTGCGGGCACGCACCAAAGCATTCGTGGCACTCAAAAGCCTCATTATCACCGCGTCCGACGAAGTGTGACAAGAACTCGCAGGCATCACCACAAGAGCCTCATCTACGCCTGCCGAACACTCATCGTGCCCGAAATACCCTGCACCCCAACCGATGCAGTCAGAGTTTCGTTGAAATCCCTGGCTACCCGCTGCCGCGACCTCGACGACGAAGCTCAGCGCCTGGAACGCCATATTGACGCCATCGCCACTGCCGCTGTACCGCAGCTGCGAGCGGTTTACGGGGTCGGCCCTGATAACACTGCGACTCTGCTGGCCGCGATCGGCGATAACCCACTGCGCTTCCGCAGCGATGCCGCGTTCGCCAAAATCTGCGGCGTCTCTCCTCCGGAAGCCTCCAGCGGCAAAGTTGTTCGGCATCGGCTCAACCGCGACGCAAACCGCGCCCTACGCACCATTTTGGTCGTTCGGATGCGCCGCCAACAGCCCACCCGCGACTACCTCGCCCGAAGCTTGGCCGAAGGGAAGGCCAAAAGGAAGCCATGCTCGCTGCCTCTCCCGCGAAATCTTCCACGCCCTACAAGCAAACCTCGAAACCGACCTCCGAACATAGGAGCATCATATGTGGCAGATCGGACATCCTTGCCACCCAGGCCGCGCTCGCTCGCGCCGCATTGGAGTCCCTTTAGAGATAACGAGCTATCTGATCACGCAATCGTGAACCACGATCCGCCCAATCAGCGACTTAGCCCGGCACGGCGGACCACTGCTGGTCGGTGATCCGCCGGTACAACGGGACCAGCACGCGGCGTGCGTAGGCGCGAACTTCGTCTTCGGTGTCTAAGGATATCTGGGTCGGTGGTGTCAGTAGCAGAGACTGCACGACGCGTACTCCGAGTTCGACCACTTCAGGAAGGTTTTCCGGAGGGTCTTTCCAATCACGCAGGCCTACGCCGTATTCCACGCCCATCCGGATGGCCGGATCCGCCAGGATAGTGACGTAAGGAAGTATTCCTTCGGGTTCGGTGGTCATCTCACGTATGTATAGCGGGTGACTGCGCACCAGGCAGTACAAAGTGGTGAAGGACTCGACTACCGCATCTTCGTCACTGCCCACTGCCGCGACGCGTTCGTCACACCGCTCCATGATGCGTTCGACTTCGCGGATTCCGGCCGCCATGATCAGGTCGTTCTTGCCCGGCCAGCGCCGGTACAGGCTCATGTGAGAGACGCCGGCTTCGCGAGCGATCATGTCGATCGAGATGCGTTTCACGCCGAATGATTGCCACACTCTAATGACGGCGTCAAGAATCTTCTCGCCTGTTTCATCGTTTGGCCCTATCGCCACGTCAGCAGTCTGCCACATGCGACAACGCAACATATGTTAATTATTTATGGACTCATTAACGTCTTCACGTTAGTGTGACAGGCTGTTAGGCATCGCACCCATCGAGCTGGAGCGGAGTCCGGATGTTCATCGGTAGCAGCACGAGCGAGCTAGCTTGCGGCCACCGCGTGGGCACTCACACTCGACAGGCAAAACAAGGCCCGATCCACAGCCTTGATGGTCCAACGAAGTTGCGCGGTCCTGATTGTAAATCCGTTGTGCCACATGGACAGTCACGGCCTCGCGACTCCGGATCGAGGGGCTGATGAGGTTCCGCGGTCCGTTGATCGGCCTGTCGGTCTCTCCGGTGGTTGCGCTGGGTTTGAGCTGGCTGGTGTACGCCACGCCGACCTGTGAGGTAGGGGGCCCGGCCACGTCATATTCCGCGCGGTTGCCTGATGTTTATGGCTTGCGTAAGGCTGATGACGTGCGCACTGCAGGCGTGCGTGTGGGCCGTGTCGAGAAGATCGAGCTGGTTAGCAAACAGACCAGGGTCAGCTTTGGTGGGCAGAGTGATCAGAAGCTCTACAGCAACACCGTTGCCACCGTGACCTACCAGAACATCGTCGGGCAGCGTTATCTAGGCCTGCCACGGGGCAAGCTCGGCGATACCCAGGTGCTGGCAGGCGGCTCGACGATACCGGTGGAGCGCACCAATCCCGCTTTCGATCCCGACAAGCTGCTCAACGGCTTGGAGCACCTGTTCAGCGCACTCGATCCCGCCCAAGCCGACAAGCTCACCAAGGGGGTCATCCAGTCGCTGCAGGGCGACAAGGCGTCCGTCACCTCGCTGGTAGACCAGACCTCCACGCTGACAAAGACTTTCGCCGGGCGCGATCAAGTCTTGGGCAATGTCGTCACCAGCTTGAACACCGCGATCGGCAACCTGGTCGCGCGGAACGACAACGTCGATACGGTGCTCGCGCAAACTCAGCGAGCCGTTGCCGATCTTGATCGCCGCCGCCCGGAATTAGTCGACTCGGTCAGCTCCCTTGCACAAGGGTTGCAGCGCCCCTCGGTAATCGCCAACGACATTGACCACTCACTCAGCGAGCTCATCAGCCGCCGACCAAGTGTCACTGCCCTCATGGTGCAGATCGAACCACGAATGGCATTTCTCGGCAGCAACCTGCCACTGGCACGAAAAAGCCTAGCCGGTATCACCGGTGACAGCACCTACATCAACGCCTGCGCACGTGACTTCAATTACATCGGGTTCTTCTCCGGCCTCGACGACGTCATACCGAACATCGTGAACGCAGCCACACCCAGTATCCAGACCCAGAACACTCCGCGATACAGGAACGTTGCCAATGGCTAAAAGACCCGGCCGTGGCAGAGTGCCAACGTGCGCCATGCTACGTGTGACATGGCTGTCGTTTCTACGGCGCGAATTCTGGGTTTATCTGCTGCTGGCAGCTGTGTGGATCGCGGCTGTCGGTTATGTGCTGACTGCCAAAGAGGTGGCTTTGCCGGTCGAGGAGAAGCCGGCCGAACCGGCGAGAGCTGCGTTGACCCTGCCGACACCTAAGAAGGTGGTGTACGAGGTCGGCACGACCGCTGGTCACCCGGTCACCGTCTCCTACTTGGATGGGGCCGGACAGTCCCGCCTATATTCCGGTGCCGCGCCGTGGCGTACCGGGCTCACCACCGATGATATTGCGTTCGCTGCAGGCGTGACCGCGCTATCTACCTCGGACACCATCACCTGCCGGATCAAGGTCGATGGCCAGCTCACCGATGAGAAAACCGATTCAGGTCTCAACCCATCCGTCAGCTGCAATCTGCTGGCATTCCAGAAGCTCACGCCGTAGAGGTGGCCTACCATGCATAACAGCCCCGTGTTTGCCAAATTCGCGACCCTCGTCGACCGTTTCGCATTCCTGATTGTGGGGGTTTGGATACTCGGCGCAGCCGGTCTCTTTGCTGTCGCGCCGTCGGTCGAGCAACTCATCCTGACGCACAGCAGTCCGATAATTCCCACCAGCACGCAGTCCGGACAAGCCCTCAAACGGATGGGGGAAGCGTTCAACGAATCTTCTTCCAACAATACCGCTGTGATCATCATCGAGAAGGACACACCATTCACCGATGCCGATCGGGCATTCCGGGCAGAGCTTATGCACCGACTGAAGTCCGATGCCAGACACGTCAAATCAGCACTTGATATGTGGTCGGACCCTCACCTTTCGCAGCTGAGCGAAAGCCCAGATAAGCAAGTGGCTCTAGCCCAGGTGCAGCTGGAGGGCGATGTCGGCGGCCCTATGGCCTTTGAGTCTGTCAAGGCACTCCAGGCGCTCCTGGAGGCGGCACCTAAACCCGCCGGCATCACGGTCTTTGCAACTGGCCTTAGCCAGGCCGCCGTGGACCAAGTCGGCTCACTGCTGCACGACGTGCTGGTGGTCGGTGTGCTGTCCGTCGTTCTCGTCGGTGCCCTTCTCCTTCTCGTCTACCGGTCACTGCTGGTGGCAGTGCTGCCCCTGCTCTCAGTCGGCGTTGCTGTGGGTGTTGCGTCTGCGGTAGTAGGTCTGCTCACTCAGGCAGACATGTTGCCGACGTCAATGCTGACTAACGCCGTCATGCTCGCGCTGATGCTCGGGGCGGGCACCGACTATTCAATCTTCTTCATCGGGCGCTACCAAGAGGGCCGCCGTCACGGTTTGAGTGTCGACGAAGCATTCCGCGCGAGTTATCGGGGTGTGACACCAGTAGTCGTTGCTTCCGGCGCCACCGTTGCGGGTGCGTTGAGTTGCATGAATCTGACGCAGCTGGAAATGCTGAGGTCATTGGGGCTGCCGTGCGCCGTCGGAATATTGTTCACCGTTGCATCTGCTGTGACAGTGACACCAGCAGCCTTGTTGATCGGCGCCCGGCGCTTCGGTCTGTTCGAGCCCAAGAAAACAGCAACTAGTACGAAATTCTGGCGGCACATGGGTGTGCGGATCGCCCGGTGGCCAAAACCGATCTTCGCAGGCACCTTCGTCGTGCTGGTCCTCTTCATGCTTGTCATTCCCACCGCGTCCTATAACTACGACGAGTTGCAGTTCGTGCCCAAGAATATGCCGAGCACCGCAGGCCTGGTGGCAGCACAAAAACACTTTCCCTTGGGTCAGATGTACCCCGATGTAGTGCTGGTCCAGGCGCCACATGACTTGCGGAATTCAGCTGATATCGCTGTGCTCGAAAAAGCTGCTCAGCGCGTGAACCAAATGCCTGATGTGACATCTGTGCAGTGGCTCACTCGCCCTCTGGGTGCCCCGCTAGATCAGGCATCGCTGACCTACAGTGTCGGCCTTGCCGGGTCCCTCGCTTCGCAGAACTCGATTCTGCTTACGGAACGGTCGCGGCAGCTGCGGCACCTCACCGACAATCTCGCCTCCACGATCGCCACCATCGAGGACCTCCAACGACAACTCCAAGTTGCCCAGCAGGGAGCGCAACGCCTGGCCGCGGTATCGGTGCCAATCCAAGACGGGCTCAAGCAACTACAGGACAGCATGCAAGCATTGGGCCCGGTTATCGAGCCTGTGCGTACTTCCGTCGATTCCCAGCAGAATTGTGTCGACGATGCCCTCTGCACGGGAGCACGCAGCGCCCTCTCGAACTTCGACGGCATCAGCAATCTCGCCTCCAATATCCAGCAGCTCCTGCGCACCTCGAACTCGCTCAGCGGCAGTGTCGTCAAATCTGCTCGGGCGCTTCCGGTGATGCTGGAATCTATGGTCCAGATGCACGACATGGCGACCTCCACCAACGCCGTACTGTCGCAATTGGCATCTCAAGTCGACACCGTTACTGCGTTCATGCAGGACATCGGTAGAAGCAGCGCGGGCACCGGCGACTATTTCTACTTCCCGGCACGGCTGCTCTCCGATCCCCGATTCACTCCCTACCTGCACCTGCTGTTCTCCACGGATGGGACCACAACCCGGATGATCGTCGCCGGGAAAAGCAGCAGCTACAGCACCGAAGGGCAGAAACGGGCCCGCGACCTTGCTGCGCAAGTGAAAGCAGCTCTCAAGGGGACCCCCTTGGAGGGCAGCGTCGTCCGCATTGCCGGTCCGGGGGCGCTCATGGGAGATATGCACACCATCCTCAACCGCGACGAGAAAATCGTTCTCGTCGGCGCACTGACCGTGATCCTGACGGTAGTCATCCTGCTGTTGCGCAGCATGGTTGCTACGTTCGTGGTCATCGGGTCAGTCTTGCTGTCGTTCGGCTCGACCATGGGGATCAGCTTGGTCATCTGGCAGCACGCCCTCGGTATCCAGCTCCACTGGTCGATTCCCGTCGCGGTATTCGCCATCTTGGTGTCAGTGGGCGCAGACTATAACCTCCTGATCGCCTCAAGGTTCAAGGAAGAAATGGGTGCCGGAATCAGGACCGGGGTCATCAGATCGGTCGCCGGTACTGGTGGTGTCGTGACCACCGCTGGCATGGTATTCGCCGTAACAATGTTCTCGTTGATGAGTTCCAGCTTGGTCAACGTCGCACAGGTCGGCTCAACCATTGGCATCGGCCTGATCATCGACACCTTCATCGTGCGGACTTTCGCCGTCCCCACTATCGCGGTAATACTCGGAAAAAACTTCTGGTGGCCACTCCCCTTCTCAGCACTCACGCCGAAACACTCGACCCAGCAGTGAGACAGAGACAAGCAATGGAGAACCAGCAACCACGGAGCCGACAGCGGACACGACGGCTCACGGACATATTCCCCAGCATCAATACCATCACCGATCAGATCAAAACCGTACTGCCCGACATACTTAATGTGCTTACCTCCGCGAGTAATGCTCTTGTCAGACTAGACAACTTGCTGAACGAGGTGGACGGAACCCTGTCACACGCAAACGAGACACTCCGGAGCATAGACCGCATTATCGATCGCGCAGAACGAATCATCGCTGTGGGCGACACAGCGACAGCACCCCTCTCAGCAACCAGCTCGGTAGTGCACAAAACCGTCACGGCTCTACGCGCGCAATTTTCAGTTCCATCACGCTGCGCCGACCCCAATGACAGCAGATCGGCTTGAGGATGAGAACAAATCCTGGGCATGCCAACCATCTGCGGCATCAGCTGCGAGCGCGACGCGTGTTCGCGGGGATGGCGGTTACGTTTTTGCTTGGTTGCTCGCCGTCCGATTCTGCCGGTCCACTCGTAAACACCAGCTGGCAACTGCTTGCGCTCGTGCCGCACGCCAGTGGAAGCGTGACTGCGGTGCCCGATCCAGAGGCCTTCACCTTGACACTCCGGGGGGACGGCGCAGCGAACCTGCGGATCGACTGTAATCGAGGCTCGTCAAGATGGCTGGCGGCGCTCAGCCTCCTCGATGAAAAGCCACGAGACGCAGATTTCTCGGGTCAACTGACGTTAGCGCCGATCTTGCCCGTACCGGTGGCGTGCCAGAAACCTTCGCTAGCGCAGCGCGTATCGTTAGCTGTGTTCGGCCCACACGAATACATGATTGCCAACGAGTGTCTGTTCATGGACAAGTGGGGCCCAGGTGACAGTCTGATCTGGAGGTCATCAGTTGGCCATCCCGATGAAGTCGACCAGAGCGCCACACTTGCCCGGTGTTGCTCCTCAGTCAAATCCTTGCGGACGCGTTGCTGAATGTCTTGTAGTAAAAACGAAAACCGTAGCGGTAGCCAACTCGCCCTTGTGTTTGAAGCTGACCGCAACTCGCCTGAGTACCAGTTCACCACCAAAAAACGACCGCAATATCTCCCGGCGTCATCCTGCCGACCGGGTAGAAACTATGCGGTCGCCTTGCATAGCTCCTTGACCACGATTGTGCCCGCCCGCAGATTGGGACGCTCCCCAGATGCGATGCGTAGAGTCCGCCACCGCCACCGACCAAGCCACCGCTACTGCGTTCGAAAACACAGAGAACCTGTACGCCCCTCATCAAATCGACGTTCGGAGCGGCGCCAGCCGACTATCCGATTCGTTGGCAGGGGTCGAATCGCAGACCTATGCAATGGACACCACCGATTTCACAACGGTGACGGACATGAAGAACTGGGCGGTGCTGGACGGTATTGGCGAACCGACAATGCTGTACCAACTGCGGCTAGAACGGGTGGACGCCGCAGTCCGCAGCATCGAAGCCGAATACGCCCAACGCATCCGACAGCTGCCCTACACCGTCCAGGTACGCTCCGCTACCTCAACACCGCCAGCTGAAGCCCGAGTGAACCACCTGCAGGGCGGCCCGAGGAAGTTATCCACGCACTCAAAACCGGAGAACTGCCGCCTGAGGCCTGACACCTCCAAGAGGTCATATTTATGACTTGTTAGGTTGTCGATGTCGGTGTCCCCGCCGTCGGCCCATTCGGTGAGGTGGTGGACCTCGCAGAGGTATCCGGGAACGTGGCAGCCGGGGTGGGTGCAGCCACGATCCTTGGCGTGCAACACGATCCGTTGATCTGCTGAGGCGATCCGTTTGGTGCGTCCCAGATATAGGGGGCGGCTGTCGTCCTCGAAGATCGACAGATAGTGGTGCGCGTGGGAGGCCGCGCGGATCAGATCGCGCACGGGTAGGCCGTGGTGCGAACTCAGCTCTCCAGAGGCGAGAGTGGATCGCAGGCAAGCCCTCAGGGCGTCGTGGTTGCGTTGCGCGCTGCTGCGGGTGTCGTGTTCGGCGGATTCGGGTGACGGCTCACCATCCACCTGTGGGCTTTGATCGGCCGGGTTACACATGCCCGGTGCGGCCAGTTTCGTAAACACCGCATCCAGATAGGCCCGCGTCTCCGGATCCAACAAACCCGAAATCGGGGACATGCCGTCAAAACCCTGGTGCCCGATGCTCACCCCGCGGCGCCGCGCCCGATCCACATCGCAGAATTCCCCGTCCGGATTCAACAACGCCATCATCCGGTCGGCGCCGGTACGCAACTGTTCCGGCCGAAACTGGCACGCCATCGCCGCCAACTGTTGTTCGGCAGCCTCCCGAGTCGGGGCATCGACCACCGCCGGCAGGCGGTCAAAGAACTGCCGAACGATCCGCACATGTTCCTCACCGATATCGCCGCGCCCCAACGCCTCGGCAGTCCGGGGCAGTACAGGCGCCAACACCT